>Ga0116163_1001829_pt1 | contig 12858 bp, 8 predicted proteins | sample AD_UKC107_MetaG_FD_89889 | JGI IMG/M metagenome (GOLD analysis project Ga0116163, IMG submission 89889) | Active sludge microbial communities of municipal wastewater-treating anaerobic digesters from Hong Kong - AD_UKC107_MetaG | ecosystem: Engineered > Bioreactor > Anaerobic > Digestate | place...
GAAAATTCAAACTTTCTTAAATCCTTCCACTTCGTCCGAGGAGACAATGATCCTGCTGATGTTCTTATCGAATGCTGAATAAATGCTTCGGATGCAATATAAAAGGGCAATAATTCAGGGATAATAGCCTCTTTTTTAGCACGAAATACTAAGATATCTCCTGAGCATATTCCACAAAAATCTGCAACAGCTACTTTCTTTAAGTATGGCCTCCGTTTGCCGAAAAGGACATCTTCTGAGTTAAAACGTTTTGTGAAAGTAGTACCGTCTGAAATATTGCCCCATGTTGAAATTTGAAAATTGCCAGATTCAATATTTTCTAATCCAATAAACCGTGATATTTCTTTCTTTGTTTTGTCGTGTTCTTCAATACAATCCACAATCTTGCCAAAGTTTATCAACCTGGTATTTTGACTATTTAATACATTACCGAAAAGAGGTTCCTTTTTAAGTAATCCATCAATTAAAGAACTTTGCAGGTTTAATAAATTTGTCTCTTGCACTTTTATCTGTTCAATGGTTGCCTCAATTGTTTGAAAAAGTGAGGCAATTTGCTTCTGTTCTTCAATAGGGGGAAGCAGGAAAGGATACTTTGATAGTTGTGGCCATTTTAAATAAACCGACATAGTTCCAGCGGAATTTGCATTAGCATATTCATAAAACTTATCTGTAAGCATTATAAATGGCAACAAATCTTGAATTAAACCGTTTTTTGAATTAAGAGCCCAAATGTGCGGAGAGCAAATTCCACTGAAATCAGCGATAGCAACTTTGCGTTGATATGCACGTCTCTTCCCAAATAATATTTGACCAGGTTTAAAAGATCTGAAAAAAGTTGGCATTTCTTCATCAAACCAATTTTCTATCTTAAACGTCCCAGTTTCTATATGTTCAACACTTACATATCTCGACTTTGATCTGACTTCAGGGTTAGTCTCAGTTATTTCAACATGATCAACAACCTTTCCAAAAAGTGTCTCTTTCCAATATTCCTTCTGAATCTTCATTATTCTAAGCCATAGTTTTTTAATTGATCCATTATTGAATTGAGGTTTTGATCAATGGAGATTTGGTTTTCTTTAATTTTACTTATGATGTCTTTTAATTCATGATTTTGGTTGTCCATTGATTGTTTAACGTATAACTGAATACTAAGATTACCATTTTGTGAATTAAGAACCTCATAATTTGTTACAACCTTAGAGAAACCATTTATGTCATTAAAGTCATGATATGCTTCTGAGATGTGTTGAATGTGTTCATCCTTTAAATATGCGGTACTCCGCTCTAGTCTTATTTCTTCCTTTGCATCAATGAATATGATTTTACCCCTACGTGACTCAGGCTTTTTCATCCTACATATCAGCAAGCAGCTCTCCATACTACTATTATAAAAGAGGTTTTTCCCAAGACCAATTACAGCATCGACATAGTCGTTCTCGATCATTTTTTTTCGAATATCATTTTCAGCGTCTCTGAATAGAACTCCATGGGGAAATAAAACTACGCACCGACCTGTCTCTTCATTAAGACTTCTCATGATATGTTGTTGAAAGGCATAGTCGGCGCATCCCTGCGGAGGTGTACCCCAGATATTACGTCCAAACGGATCATTCATCCACTTCTCACGATTCCACTTTTTAACGCTGTAAGGAGGATTGGCCATTATGACATCGAACTTCTTCAACTCATCATTCTCAAGTATCTGTGGATTGTCAAGTGTATCTCCCTGTACAATAAGGAACTCATCAACATTGTGCATGAACATATTAATACGGGCGATTGCAGACGTAATAAGATTAAGTTCTTGCCCATAAAGTTTCAGAGTCCTGAATTCTTTCCCCTGTGACTTTACGTGCAACACACTGTTCAATAAGATCCCACCACTGCCGCATGTGGGATCATAAATGCTTTCTCCAGGTTGTGGATTGGTTATTTGGGTCATAAGCTTAACAACAGTACGATTTGTATAAAATTCAGCTGCAGTATGCCCACTATCGTCTGCAAATTTCTTAATCAGGTATTCATATCCATCACCCATGATATCATGAGGTACATTCTGAACACTAAGGTTCATTTGTGAGAAATGCTCAATGAGGTCAAGCATTTTCTGATCACTCATTCGCCTTTTATTAGTCCATTGAGCATCACCAAAAACATCATGAAGCATCTCGAAGTTTGCCTTTTCTATCTCGTTCAGAGCCTTCTGTAAAGCAGCTCCCACCTCAACAGTCTTCTTTCGGACGTCTTCCCAGTGGCATCCTTTTGGAATCTGGAACCTGTGGTTCTCAGCAAAAAAGGCATAGTCCAAATCCCCTTGGCTTTCATCAAGAGCGGTTTTATACTCTTCATCCCACAAATCACTGATCCTTTTAAAAAACAGGAGAGGGAAAATATATTGTTTAAAATCGGCGGCATCGATCATTCCACGAAGGATATTCGCTGCACCCCATAAATAGTCTTCTAATTCTCTCTGCGTCATAAAATTCCAATATAAATTTATTCTCTTACGAACTTTGTAGCAAACTTTGGATACATATACTTGTTTCTGTTGTTCGTATTATTACTTGATTCTTTGATTATAATTTTGTCCCCAATTTTATAATTATTGGAGATTAAATAGCTAGAGTTTAATAAATATTCTCCACAATAGTGGTTGCCAAGGCTATCTTGCTCTATGATGCCAGAGTATTCACCACCTTTGTCCAACTCGACAAATGAGAATTCTGATTTATTTGATTCTCTATCAGGATGAGTATCAGAAAATGTTTTAAACCATAATAATATATCAAGAAGCTGTAATACAATACTCTTATACAGGTATGGAGTTGAGAGACCACTTACATGTTCCTCTATTCTTAACGTGAGTGTACCTTCGGTATGGGAGGCATCCTGAATAATCTGCATTATATTCTTTAAACTAAAAGAAATTGTGGGATGTAAAATTTCCTTGTTTAGCTTATATGATGGATGAGTGTTACAAAGGAATTTACTTGAATTATTAAGCCAACCAGTTTTATTAATGATATCTTCAGGTAAAACTCCAATCTTATTAAATCCCCTGAACAATTTTTCAATGACTTTCCGAATCGAATTAAAAAAATCCTCAGTATTCAAAGTATCTGAATCACTTTCAATAATAACAATGGCGTTAAACAATTTCCTTCCTGCTTCCTCTCCGATGTATTTCTCCGAACAAACATCAAAAACTCTATGATATTTATGTCTAATTTGAGTTTCTAACTGTTGATCAGCTTCTGATTTAATATCCCTCCATAATTCCTCAATATCAGATTCTAATGTTTTATCATAAACCTTATTGTTTTTGAATCCTTCTGCATATCTGTTCTTTTCCTTAGTGAAACTTATTTGACCTGAAAGGATGAACCAGGGGATCTTTTTTCTGTTCTGTAAACTTTCTAAAGCTACGCCAACATTGAATAAAGCATGATCACCTAGTGCATCTCCCGTTTGACCTGGCTTCTCATAAAACTTACCATCAACAATCACTGCATCATAATTTTCAATTCTCTGAATTAATTCCTCAATTCCCTCTTTGGCGTTTTTATAACCAAATAATTGAATACCATTAAGTTTCCCCTTCTCTTTTATTATATCAAGGGAGTCAAATTCGTCGTCGAACCAAAGGACTTTATATTTTTTGTTAGTCTCCATTTTCATAGATTGGAAAGTTTATCTCAAAACTTGTAGCCAGATCAGTATTAGTTAGACCCTCAATGCCAGTTTCATCAATAATATCAAAACTGCCATTATGTTTCTTAATGATTTCATTTATGTACCAACCTCCATATCCATCACCTGCGTTAACTCCTGCCTTAGTGCCCTTTTTGATGAAATCCGAATACTTAATATTCTCAGGGAATGGATTGCCCGTATTAGAAAACAATATCTGTACTTCATTGGGTTTGTCTATCTCATTATCCCTCATTAAATAAATTTCAATTCTATTATCCCAATTCGGGTGAAATGCGTGAGCTACTGCGTTATCTATCAAATTATTCATCAGATCTGTAAGTAATTCCGAATTCCCCATTATATAAGTTTGAATAAGCTCACCTTCTGAATCAAGGAATGCTTCTTCATCAATTTCAAATTTAAGCTCAAAGATCAAGTCTTTCTTTTCAGTGTATTCGCGAACATAGTTTTGAATAAAACTCACAATTTCGAGTTTCTCAAGCTTCTTTGATTCAATACTCGTATCTACTTTTAGTCTCCTACTTACTGCATTGGTTATTTTGTTAATGTCCCTTTCCATAATCTCAAAGTACTTTCCAAGAGTTAAATCATGGTCTTCACTTACTTTCATTTCCATAATATCTGGAACTTTGGGCTGAACCTTATTTAATATTATCTCCTTTAGATTATTAAATGAGCCTTTCAAATTTGATGATGGGCCTGCAAGTGAATGTCTCAAGTGAGTGTTTTGCTCAGTAATATCACTTTCTAATCCATTAATCTTCCTAAATAGCTCAACTTCTTTCTCTTTTTCTTTCGCAAGAGTTTCTTTTATTCCAAGTACTTTGGCTCTTTGTTCTTCAATACTTGGCAGATAGACACCGACATTTAAGAGATCCTCTACACGTATATAAGGTACAATATCCCCAACACGATAAGAATTAATGGTATTTGTAAATAAGTTTGAATGGAGTTCACTTATCAGGTAATCGATATCAACCTTTGATACGTCAATTTTCAGTGCAATTGTATCAGGTATAATATATATTGGTTCACCCTCAAAACGGAAATAGGTTGGTTTTAAAGATTTCCAACGAACCGCTAATAATAGGCAAGACTCCGAAATTCTTTTTGCTGCTCTAGGAACTTCACTTGAATGAATTGAATCCAAATCGAGATTAAATTGCAGACTATCATCTTTTAAATCCCTGATACGAATGAATTTCCCTGAAATTGACCCTTGAATTCTTTGACCTCTGATTATTTGAGCAATATCCCCTAATCTTATTCTTTTGATACTCTTATCATCAGGAGTTTTTGGAACAAAATATCTATTGATGTCAAGATTATAACCAAAATCTCTTATTTCTTGTCTTGATACTGTTCGAACACTTTTAGATTCAACGTTATCTTTTAACAATGTCAAAATTCTATCAGCATCAATCGTTTTTCCCCTGGTAGTTGAATTAATAACATAATCCTTTGCGTCAATAAATCTCACAAATCCCTTGGACTTTTTGTCTTTATCCACAACGATAATGGTAATTGGTATGGATGTATTGACTAAAACACCTCTTGGGAATGAAACGACTGTATCGAGAAGGTCATTTTCAACAATGAATTTCCTTAAGCGTTCCTCTGGACCAAGGCGAAATAAGAACCCCTGAGAAATAACACCTACAAGCTTTCCATTATATTTTAGATCGTCAATTCCTCTCTTTAGAAAGAATTGTTCAATAGTTCGGAATTCATGGAATTGATCTTTAAAATCTGAGGATAATCTCAAACCAAAGGGAGGATTTGAAATTACTAAGTCATATTTCTCCCCAGAAGGATTCCAGTTTCTGATGGAGTCTCCCAGCAAAAATAATGATTTTTCATTCTTTGAATGAGCTAAAAGTCTTAATGTTCCAACTGCCCAGGTTACGAGGTTAATTTCTTGTCCACAATATTCTCCATATGACTTAGGAAAAACCCCAAATGAGGCTAAACCTGCAAAAGGATTATAGATACTAGCATTCTCTGGTAGTTGTACTAATTGACTCACTAAACTGCCTAACTCTTGAGGCTGAATGTACTCGCCGCTATACCTTCCCTGGAGATAGTATAGCCTATATAAAAGTTCATCAAAAATCTTGGCAAATTGGCTCAATAGAGTGGTCTGCTCTATTGAGTTCACGGTGTTTAACAATTCCCCATAGTCAAAATAATCGAACTTTGAAACTATAGGTTCATATACATGATATATTGGTGTCCACCAACCTTCTTTCCTTTTTAATCTGTCTTTAAAATCTGTCTGAAGATCGTACCCATGAGAATAAAAATCATTATTAATATCCGAAAATATATCTCCTATTAATCCATCTCGCTTAAGTAAAAGTAAAAAAAGAAGAAGATGATATTCATCAGGCTTAATGGTAGATCTCATTAAATCAGTAGCACGTAATAATTGGTTCTGAATGTCAGAATATGCTGCTGCATTATATGAGTCCCCAAATGTCTTCATCTATACTCGAAATATGAATTACAAAACAAAGCTAGAAACAATCTGTGCAGTGATCGTGCACAGATCAGATATAATTTTTCAACAAAGCTTCTCCTTTTGATTTCATCAACTCTCTAAGCTGATCTGGAGCAATTACTTTAACATCCTCACCAAGCGAAAAAATCAATGATATAAGTTCATAATTGATTTGTAGCTTAAGTTCAATTACAACATAATCTTCCTTCTTCTCTTTTATTTTTTGTGAGCCGTGTATGGGCTTAGTTTCTATGTATGGCCACAATTTTCTGTTGATCTGAAGAAGAATTGAAACAGGTTTTTGATTATCCCTCACCGTTACCCCGATCACATCTTCAAAGTATTCTTCAAAATCTATAGATTCATTAGATGTATATGTCCTATCCATCTCTGAAATTTCGATAATCCTATCCAAAGCCAAGTTTGAAAGACAGTTAAGCCTTTCATTATAGCCAAGCATAAACCATCTACTATTGTATTGTTTTAAATAATATGGGCTTATCGTTATAGACTCAGGTCTAGTTTGTCTGAAGCTCAAATATTGTATTTGTAAAACTCTTTTATACTGAATCGCATTAAAAATAACAGAGAAGAAATTAAGTCCCTTTAAATAGACATTCTGCTCAAAACCAACAACTGGCTTATGATCCTCTTTAATGCTTAATGAAGATTCAATCCTTAACAATAACTCCTCCATCCATTCGAACTGAGGAAGTCCTTTGAACCTATTTAAAATAAGAAGTGTATCACGTAGCTGATTTAACTCCGTCTCATTAATTGGTCTGTTCTTAATTGAGAAGGACTTGCTGCTATATCTATAGAATACTCTTCTACCATCTTTTATTCGATCCAGGGGGATAGACCAGCCCTGTTCGCTTTCCATGAATCTTATATCATCAAAAACCTGTCGCTTTTTAATCCCTTCATTCTTTCCTACAAATTCGGAAATTGCCTGATTACAAGCCTCAATCAGATCTTCAATATAGTATCGTTTCCCTGGATTACTGAAGCATTTATCCAATGCATGATATCTTATTGTAGCTTGTTTGTTTGTTGTCATTAGGAATTTTTACAATTCGATTCAACCAAAATTAAGGGTTTCAAAGAAATTAACCGAATATTCAGAGGTTTTATAAGTTTGGTGATTAATTATTTGCTGTCAAATAGACTTTAGGACAAAGAATGGAGTTAGTAACCTCTTCAGATTTCTGAGGAAGTTAAAATCACTATGGAATTACATCTCGACTGGAACGTATCCTCAATTCGTAACTTTTAAACAAGTACTTTATCGGTTAATCCATGTTTATTAGAATTATCGATGTAAACCATTGATTTAAAAGGTTAATCAACACATGAACAATATCTTAAAAGAAGACCTGCTCGTTCTCATAATAAAATATTCCGTATCTTTAAAAGATAACCTTATATTGATATTATCAATCAATAATTATGTCAACTAAAGTCCTTGATAAAAATCAATATCGTATTCCCTTTTTTGGTGAAAAAATGAGATTCATAAGAGGACTGGACCCATTGGGGCTTCAACTTTCTTCTCAAAGAGCCTACTCTTATCTCCTGCCAGGACTAAATAATGTCACTGGGCGGATCAGATACTATAGCTTCTATTGTTGGTTATTAAACGAGTATTCTATCAGGAATGGGAGTACAAATCCCGCAGAACAGAAAAGATTTATTAGAAGAGCTGAATATATTATAGCGTTGTGTTCACAATTTGGGAACATCGAAGGAATATCTGGAAGCACTTATGCGAAGAATATTGTTGAAACCGCTGCTACTGAGTTTGACCTTCAAAAAGGGACTTACAATCCTGATGGTTCAACTGACGGAACTTACTGGAAATATTCCTTTGGCATATTTGGGCAGTATTATTTGGGTTCATTAAGACAGATTGGACTCGTTTCTGAAAGGGACATACATGCCGAAGTTTATGCCAGGACTTCAAAAAGAGAAGGTATTAAGGTTACAGGAGAAGATCTAGCTGAGGCATTTAATAACAATATTTCCTTAGATAAAAAAAAGATATTCTTTAATGCAATTTCTAATGGGAATATATCGAAGGATCAATTATTAAGCCTTCTCCCCGATTTTGACATGACAAAAGTTTCTCCAGAATCAGATGAACAAAATCTCCTTATCGACCTATTAATTGACAAGGATGAACCTTTAAGGATTGAGGAAAATCCTATTACAATGAGGAAGAGAACTCTTGTACAATTATTACAATTTATTGAATCAGGCATTGATGAATTATCAGACAGGGCTTTTGTGAAAATGGCCTATAATGAAAAAGGCAAGATTGATGGTAAGTTTGATGATTGTCTTTTAGGATGGTATTTCTATCAATGTAATGAATACTGGCAGTTCTCCTCGACTGCTATTTTAAATGGTCTGATAGACATTCTTCAGAGTGAAGTAAATACAGGGTGGATGTTTTTGCCAGATTTAGCAGAGATATCTGGTAAACAGATACTATATTTTCTGAAAGAAGAAAAATTGATACCCGATGAAAATATAACTCTGCAAAGAATAATTGAAAGTCACCTGCCTGAAGAAGAGGATCTTTATAAATTGATAAAAACTACTCGGGGAACAAAAAGAGCTGCTTATGGATTCTTATTAATATTGAAACTATATACAGAAAACTCTGATAACCTTGGAGAGCTTAAAACATATATTAATTCTAAAGGCTTATCAAGCCAAAATGATATTGTCACCTACCTATTAAGGTTCAATTCGTTCCTGACAAAACGTTTTCGAGAATTCATTGAGACATTTCTTTATAACCGTATCATTTTCAGGCATCAGTTCGTGGCATTCAATAAGATAGGAGGAGGAACACAAACGACACAGAAATTTATCATTGAAGACAATAAAATAAGACATATTTCAAATTTTGAACCTGTAAATACGGGACCCAGAATAGCGAATCTGATAAGCTTCTTAAAAGACTTAGATATAATTAATTCAAAAGACTTATTGTCAGAAAAAGGTATGCAGGTCTTATTAAGCATATAGCCAAATGATTATCAGCCGACAGAATGTCCTTGATTTAATTGGTGCCAATCGCCAGAAGTATCAATCATGCCTTATAACTTGTTATTCGTTTGATTTTACCTTTTTTGAAGAGAGGGTAATGCCAATTTTCAGGACAGCTAATATTCGAAATGTTAATATATTTCTTGATGGGAAGTTTCTCGATAACAGCCTTGAACACTCAACAGGTAATGAATTTAGATCTCAGAAAACATATGGATTAAATCCGATCTATCCTATAGGTGTGTTTCACCCGAAAATTATGCTTCTTACTGGACCTAAACATGGATTGTTAATTATTGGCTCAGGCAATATCACAAATTCGGGATTAAATACAAACGATGAAATATGGGGTGCTTTCCACATAGATACAATTGAAAGTGTTTCTGCTCCCTTATTTTCTGCCGTCTGGAATTATCTCCAACCATTCCTTTTAAGGGCGAAGGGATTTAATGCAAAAAAAATACAATGGATCTATCAATATTCTCCATGGTTGGAGAGGTTACCCGAATATGTCAATGGTGATTTTATAAATTTCACCGACGATATCGGGATTAGTTTCATTGCCAATGACAATAAACGACCAATTTATGATAACGTAATAAGAATCCTACCTAAAAAAGAACTGAGAAAAATAACGATCATTTCACCGTTCTATGATGAAAAGGGAGAAATTCTTGAACAACTCAACAAAGATTTAAAGCCTAAGGAGATTTACTGTCTTGTGGATCCGCTTTTTGGTATTTTACCAATTCATATTAGTAATTCTCTTCAAACAATTGTCAAATTCTGGAGTTGGCATGACTGTTCCAGTGATTTTAATCCTTTATATAATCGCTTACATGCCAAATTATTCCATTTTGATTATGTAGACGAGAAAGAATATTTACTTATAGGTAGTATGAATGCTTCCATCCAGGCTTTTGGAGGTCCATCAACTAAGCCTGTTAACGAAGAAGCAGGGTTGCTGTTATCACGGGACCCTGGTGGTAACTATTTAATCGATCTGGGAATTAAGGTTCCCACTTCTGGTGAATTGGATATCAGGAGTCATGTACAAATTGAAAAGAACCGATTAGAGCTTGATAACTCACAACGAGCTAAGGTTAAAATCCTTTATTGCGAGATCGATAATAACAAGTTGCGAGTTTTTATTGATAGAAACGAAATGGTCAGTGGGATACTCTGTATTCTTAATCAATTAAGCGAACCCTTAGAATCAAGCCAGGTTCAAATAAAAGATGGAATTCTTGAAGTTACAATTAAATATACTGACGAAGCTCATAAAGTATTTCTTACTGATTCACAAGATCAAAGGATATCAAATTTTAGTTTAATCCATCGGGTATTCTTGCAGGCAAAATCTAATCCAGATCCTATCAGGGAGTCTCTTGATAATATTTTTTCAAAAGGGTATGAAGGAGTTCCAGAGCTATTTGCTTATGTCGATTTTAACTGGGCAGATGAAGATGATGAATATGAAGTAAAAAGAGGTGCTGGTAAGGTTGAGAAAAAAGAAACAAATGAAACCAAAGAATTTGAGAATTTAAGCAAAGAAGAGTTTAACAGGGTCAATCAGGTAATAATTCAGAAGCAGGAAGGCTTATTAAGCAGTACAAGTATCCAAATCGCAGAATTCCTTGGTGTCTTAGGAAGAAGTATTTTAATTGACAAAAATGAGGATGTAGAGGAGGATTTTGAGCAACAACTTTTTGATAATGAAGACTCAGCATTGTCATATGAGAACAAGGAAGTAACAAATTTTAAGATCATTAGGGCAGATGGGAGAACAGAACAAAAGGCTATCAGCAGATTCTTTGAGAAATTAAATGATTCATTTCAAAATAGACTTGATAAATTCTATGAAACTTCATCTATTCTGGAATTGCCGCAGACGAAGATTACTATTAAGGATCTTTCCAATATGCTAATAGGTCTATATATCCTTGATTTATATTCAAAAAAGACCTATCAGATAAAAAGAACAATTTTTTCAATACAGTTTACGAGACAAAACATTGAGGAACTAAGGGAAGTTGAAAAAAAATTCAAGTTAGTTCGAGTTGATAAGATAGACCGCCTTAACAAATTCAAAATATACTTTTCTATCGAGGAAGAACAATTAAATAATTTGGAACAAATAATTGGCAAGTTAAATCATTTCAAGTTAGAGGTTTACAATGATTTATATAATGAACCTTTTATATATGACTATTTCGATACAGGAGAACTCGGCAACAATATTAATACGATAAAAGGTTTCGTATTAAATACACTCGGGAGATTCTTGATTTGTTCATATTTTGGGATTAAAGAATACGAGTATGATATTGTAAACCAGAAAGTTGAATTCTTTATAAAAGAGATTTTCAGGAAATCTATTAAAATAATTACGGAAATGCACTGGAAAGAAAGTGAAACCAATTATTTTGAATTAATCCTACTTGATTTGTTTGCCCTCATTGAAATGTCGGTTCATTACTCGGAACTCTCAAACTATATAAGAGACTTGCTTGAATCAGGATATGATAGTCAAACCCCTGGAGCAAATGACTTTAAATCAAATAGTAAATATATACTTGAAGAACTGCTCCCCAGATACATGCAATGGAGATCAGTATATACGAATGAAAAGAATAAACTGATCGTAAATATTTCAGCATTAAATCAAGGTAATAAAATATTTAAGAAAGGTCTTGGTTTTTGTGAGCTTCTATCTTCTGATCCCCAAAAATTGAGCATTTCAAAACCAGGTTTGCAATGGAATGAAAAGAAGAAAATCTATCAATTGGAGAACCTTAGAATTGGAGAAAAAATAATTAGATATTAGCCGATCATGTAATGGGTATCTGTTCTAAGTTAAACTTGGCGATTGGGTTGGTTTGTGCTAATAACTTATATTCAATCAGTAACTTATTATATAAGATATCCAAAGGTTCATTTATGCATTTTGAAACAATTGAGGCGAACAGTCCATTAGATTGGTCAATCAAGCCCTCGTTAATTCCTTCAAATCCCCAATAATCAGCCTCACCTGATTCTGAGATGAACATTCCTGTAATAAATCCTGAAAGTCCATACCTTTGAACGAACTGGTCGGCATAACACCAAATATAAATGCTGTTTGACATTTTCTTTAATCCTGATACTGTAGATTCATCAACGATGTATAATCCAGCATCGATAAATTGACCTCGACTTAATAATCCATATGGAGAGCCATGTCCCATACATAGAATCCTATCATGAGTTTCAATTAATTCTCGTAATTCAGATTTTGTTATACCACCTGTGATGACAGTTTTGTAATTGATGCTAGAATAAATTGGTGAAAGGAAATCGGTGGTGGGATCTTTGGGATGGATGATTAAGGTTTTCATAACCTAGCTAAAGTATGGCCAAATTTTGGAAATGCCCAACATTGTTAGAGCCAGATTTTATGGGCCACTACGACAATTTGACAATTTTATTCGATCCAGAAGATTTAAACCGTCTGTAAAGTATTAAAACTGACCCAGACCTGTCAAATTTGACGCTGGAGACAAGATCACTATAATAACATGGGCTAACATAGTCCAGTTGTGATC
>Ga0116163_1001833_pt1 | contig 12846 bp, 10 predicted proteins | sample AD_UKC107_MetaG_FD_89889 | JGI IMG/M metagenome (GOLD analysis project Ga0116163, IMG submission 89889) | Active sludge microbial communities of municipal wastewater-treating anaerobic digesters from Hong Kong - AD_UKC107_MetaG | ecosystem: Engineered > Bioreactor > Anaerobic > Digestate...
AACAGGTCAAAGAGCGCATGAAAAGGGTTTAATAACCGATTTTCGCCATATAAAGAGCTCCGTTATGGAGAAACTTTTTATTTTGATTGATTTTTTACTTCCACGTTCCATAAAAACCGGAAATGAAAAATCATCATACTTATTTTTGAAACTTCAAATTGCCACTTTTTAAAGGGGACTCACTCTTAAATAGTGTACTCCATCCTCTATTTCAATGGAAGTCGGGAGTTCGTTCCGTCGTTCACAAGGATACACGATATAAAGTTCGTGACCTTCCTTATGAAACTTTCGCATAAGGTCGGAATATATTCCATGTACGTCTATCTTGACCGTTCGGCCAAGCGTAATAAACAATATGTTCATATTAAAAATTGATTACTTTAATCATAAAAAACGGTTAAGTACCTCTGTTTTAATTCATTCAATCGGAGTTTGTCTTCAAGATAACTCGCAATTGCCTTCCGCTTATCTTGCAAGTCCAAATCTTTCATATCGACCACTTCTTGAATAGCAGTTATGAATTTTTTATCATCCGACAGTGATAATGCCCACCCCGCATTAGCCTCGTTAATGTCTGACCAAGGGGTCTGGTCGCTGATAATAGGTATGCATCCTGCGACCAAAGCCTCCACTATCACGTGACCATAATTCTCGCTCAATGTTGGGAACAGAAATGCATCATATTGACCGAATACTTTATGAATTTCATCATGACTCAATACTCCTTTGTAATTCACAGAAATATTTGGTGGGAGATCATTAATAGCATCTTCACACTTCTTCCAGTAATCCTCATCCTCTTTTGGACCGTAAATATCAAAAAGGACCTTACCTTTTACTTCTTTAAAATAGCATATAGCATTAAGCAAATTTTTCTTCCAAAGTATACGAGAAACGAACACTAAATGCCCATCACCTGCTTCCTTTGTTCTATGCACAGGAAAATTATGAGGAATTGATGGTATATTCGTAAGTAAGTGAATTCTCTTTGAAGACGCACCTAAATATTTACTTATTGCCTGCGTTTCTTCATCACTTGTTGACTGGAATGTGACATTTCTTAGCAGCCCAATTAAACGAAGCAAAACTATATATGGAATTTTCTTATATTTTTTCTTAAAAGCTCCTGCACATAGTTCTCCACGAGGTGCGAGTACAACTTTGATTCCGAGTTTGTTTGCAATACGCAAACAAGGAAAAATACTTTCTTGAAACAGCCCTTGCAAATAGATATAATCTGGCCGTATTTCTCTTGCCACCTTTAGGAAGGTGGCATAGTTATACTCTTCATCTGAGAGGTACGTTACCATCGCATTTCCCCTATCATTCCAACCTGGTTTTATATTAATATAGGAGTTCTTCTCCCCCATATCATGATTATGTGTAACGATATAGCAATCCGCCTCCCCCTTCATCAAAGAGCAAAAATTATCCACACTAACTGGAGGACCTCCAAATTTTTTCCCAGGCAGGAAACCGCCCATAACAATTAAAATCTTCATATTTTTACACATCGTATATTTTTTATTCCCCATCAAAATTGGAAATATATTTTCTTATTTTATTCTGGTCGAAAACGCTACTATAAGGATAATCAAAGGGTGTCACCCATGAGTAATAGTTTCCTTGCTCCAAATAAGAATATATATTTTTGGTAAACTCTACGTTCATAATTAAAACGACAACAAAAAATAATACAGATACAATCAACTTATTTGTTTTATCCCTTATCGCCCTCATATAATGCTGATTGGAAAATATTAAAATCGGTAATAAAACAATTTCTACCGCTTTGAATGGCATAGTTAGGCGTTGAGATAATGTTGCCGAATTATAAAAAAATAAAGAAATAATAAATCCTACTAAATAAATACGGAAGAAAACATCATCATTATACGATGCTTCCCCTTTAATCCTATGGGGTAGTGAATATAGCGCCCAAATTAAAAGAAGAAGAATTACACGTACCAAGATACCTGCAATACTTATATTAGTACCCACATAACTCCCAATGGAGTCCCAATCAAAATAACCTTGAATGAACTTAAAGCCATAGATAATCAAAATTATTCCGGCAATCAAATAATATTTGTTCTTTTTCCAATTTTGGAGAAAGGGGCATATCAAGAGGGCAACAGCAGAGGTATGAATTAATGATAAACACACTATAAGAATTAGGTATTTAAAAGTCTTTTTGTTAAGTAGTAATGGAACACCTATGCCAAGGAAAAGACACAATTCAAGACCTTGTCGTATTACAGAGTAACAACCTGTTAGATAGAACGTAGGATAAAACAAGAGCAAACTTAAAAACCTATACGGTGAATATAATAGTATAAAACGCCTTATCATTATCATCTCAACAAACGAGATGATTCCATTGAAAAAGAAAAAACTCATCCCCAGCTTGTTTCCTGCCAGCGTTAACATATACCACCCTATCTCACCATGGTAAAGAGTGTTGACTAGAAAAGATCCCGAACTATCAAGACTCTCATATTTCAGCTGGTACTCATAATAATCTGTACCTTGTCCATATCGGAAAACTAACATAAAAGTCAGCACCAGCCAAAGTATATTGAATAATGATCTTGGCGTTACTTTACCTTTAGAATAATCACGAATAGAGAATATTGTGAGTAACAAAACTACTGTAATATACCACATTCTATCTAATTAGATACTATGATTTTCTTCGAACTTCTTTTATTATTAAGGATATAAATGCCTTTTGATAGGACTTTATTCCGTACTCTACCATTTAATCAGTAATCGTATAATCGTCTTCGCTTGCAAGGGTAGAACTAACACCTGAAGATATTTCATAGAAATCATTCATGTGTTTTAGATAGTAGCTTGGTCGTTTACTTATCCACTCCTCTACACCATTCCAAACCCAATCATAAGAACGCCAAGTCCATCCCCAGTTTTCATATTTATTCCGATGAATTAAATACTCCTCTCCTATTTCTTTCCATAATGCATCCCATATTTGATGAACGCCATCAGAATTCATAAAACTACTCACATACTGTTCACTCCTCTCTATGAACATCTTTCTAAAGGTGTCATTCTTCATCAAATTCCGGAATAACACAGTATACGCCTTATCTGGTAGTCGCCTGAATGGTTCATTTGGAGCCGTCTCATCTCCGTAGAACCATCGGAAGATATCAAAGTCATAATTGGTTTCCAAACCTAGTCCAAAGTCCATATCCTTCACCAACCATCTCCATTTTCCACCCGCGGCCCTTGGACGCCACATAACTATATTATTATTGGGAAAATCTCTATTGGCAAAGAATAGCTGCATTATCATATAATCACAGAACTCATCTACATCCATCCATTCCTTCCATTCCTCAAATGTATGTCCTTCTTGTTCGTAGAAAGATCTAAATGCATTGAAGTTATTCCAGTCTCCATTCTTTAATTCCATCCAATTTTCTATCATGTCGAAATCCTCGATTCCGTAATTGGTCTCAATATTATCTTCCGTGCTTCGCTCCATCAAATACATCAGGCCCATGTATTCTCCATTAAGATAGAAGACTACCGGCTGATAAGCCTGTGTATCTAATCTTAAATACTTTTGAGCCCAACCTTGTATTATCGCATCGCGCATGTATAAATAGACAAAATCACTTCCGGAATTCCTGAGGATGAAAGACTTCTGTTCCTTAACGCCAGGTCGCACACTTGGGAAGAATTCATATTTAAATCGCTTTGTTCCGAACCTTTTATTGGCATAGCAAACCATTGATTTAAGTGGATACTGACGTGATCCTCCTCCGTGTATTCTTGTTTCACATAATTGATTTATAACCACGTTGCCATCTTTATCAAATAATTCAATATTAACTGGTCTGCGCCAATTATATTTAAAATTCGATGAATCAGCCCTATAATGATTGTTACTGTAAATCCCCATATTATCACTATAGATGAATTCATTATTTGTTACCATTGACACAACTGGCAACCTCTGCTCTCTCTGGAGGTTGATAAACGAACGCGTAACACTTCTTGGCGAAATATAACCATCACAAAACAATTTAGCCCTTATAACGCTCGTCTCATTGATGCTTATAGGTGCATCATATAGAATGCTATTATTTGAAGGTTCACTTCCGTCATTAGTATATCTTATTATGGTACCTTCAGGTGTATTTGAAGGCAAATCTATGCTCAATGAAGTACCACCGGTCAAAATCGCTCCTTTAGAACTAAAAACTGGATCTTGAAGAATACCATTAGCAATTTGATTTCCATTAATGGCACCTGGTGTAGGGACAAGTTGATACCCCCATTCTTCACTACCTTCAATCTTTCTGCCGTAAGCTATATTAGGAGAAGGCTGTTTTTTATAACTAACAAAGTCTACAACTTGTCCCTCTTTAAATAGAAACAACTCACCCTCCCCTGATTCAATTCTAAAGTTTGTATGCATTCCTTTCGATTCCTTATCACAGTAGATAATAATAAACCCATTTGGTTCAATTGTGAACGGAGAAAGATTGTAACTCTCTGCAAGGTTATCAGAAATGCCTATAGAATAATTATCAAGTTTTATAGTTTCACTGCCTGCATTATACAACTCCACCCATGAATCAGGGAACTCATTTAAATCATCCGTGATGCAGTCTACATTTGACTGCATCAATTCATTAATACTAATCGTAGAATTACTGGGCAATTCGGGATCATCATTATCGGGCAGTTTCTGACAGTATGTATGAGACACTAATACTAAAAGAATTAGCAGAAATATGAATCTTTTTTCCCCAGGAATAGCCATATGGTAATTACTGATTACGTTTCGTCACTAGAGAAAGTATCTCCTTAATTTTACTCCAATTAATTAAAACATACACCAATAAACAAACATAGCTCACGTACACCATGTCTTGCATAGCGCATACTATAGAAATCATTGAAAGTATTAATTCAAAGACTATTATATACCATTTCAACCGCCATTGAACTATTCTATCTGTTAACACAAAACAAAGAACCCAGATAACTAGATAACCAACCAATGTGGCTATAACTACCCCCATAACCTCAATACGAGGGACAAGAATATAACTTAGAATTATTACGACAACAGCTCCAATGGTGGTCGGTATAAGATTGAGGTATGTTTTCTTTTCAGATGAAAAAATAGTAGCAAAGAAAGTGAACATCCCTCCAACAGCGGCTGTTAGACACATTAATGGTATATAGATATAACCATTGTAGAACTCGCCTTTGAGGAATACTTGGGCGATCTCCTTACTTAAACAAGTTATTATCAATGCTGTTGCCATCATAAGGAACGAGAAGTACCCATAAACCTTTCGGATATAATCTTTACTATCAGGTTTTTCATATTCCTTCACAACAGACAATAGCCATGCATCAATAAAAAAACTAGCAATTACATTAAGTACTGTCGGGAACTTAAATGCAGCAGTATAAATACCCACCCCAGCGTAACCAATAAAAAATATCAATATATATTTACTGAAAGAATCGATGAGCCACCAGCACAATTGATTCGGGATTAGTGGCGTAGAGTATTTACATAATTCTATAACTTGGCCTCTATTATAAGTCTTTAAAGAAATATACTGACTAATCCTGCACGAGATAAACAAGTAAATACAAGAAACGCTATATCCGGCTACCATTGATAATAGATATCCCATCACCCCGAATTCAAACACAAGCAAAAGAAGGAGGTTACAAGTGACTATAGTGAATGTTTCTAACACTCCAGCAACAGCAACATTCCTGACCTTGTCAATTCCTCTAGCAAACCTCCCAAACAATCTAGAATAAGATTGGGTTAAGAATATAATTGGTATAAAATAGTAGAATGTATTTAACTTAAAGAAGTATACAACAGGGAAAGCAAACACCAAGACAACTAGACACCCTAATGTGGTTATTTTCAACCCAATGGTCAAGTAATCATTTGCATGCTCCTTCCCTGTGAGGCAATAACGAAGAACCCCTTCTGCTATGGTTAAAGTGAAGATTGGGAGTAGTAGTAAAACTGTTGTTGAAATAATATCTACAAGCCCATAGTCCTCAGTCGACAAGACTGAAGTATATAATGGAATCATTAAGAATACAAGTAATTTGGATGCAAAATTTGATATTGCAAACAAAAAGGTATTCCTAAAGAGTTCTTTATTACGTGCAGATAATTGCATAATCAGTTATTCTATTTTATGCAGTCCATTCTTTTATTCCCCGCTGCCAGTTCTTTACAAAATTAATGTACGAGAATCTACAGATATCATCTAATACCTCGGGTGTTACATTAATATCAATTTGTCTAGAAATAAACTTTTCAATTTTAACACTAAGATCACTTATGTCGTTGACCGTAATGTAAGGGATACCATGCTCCTCTATTTCAGGATATGACAACCACTCTCCATTAAACACGGTGGCACCCGCTAGAATAAACTCCTTAATTGAAGAACTAGATGCGTCAGTCTTCTGCATATGAATAAAAACGTCTGACGACTCTTGTAATCGAGCAAGACGCTCAAGCGGCATATAATCCCTAATTAAAGTATAATCAAACCCTGTTATCTTTAGAGCTTCTTCTACTTTGTCTATATACTCATCCTCAGCACCATATGTCATGGGAAAAACCAAATGTGTATTATTTGGTAGCAAAGATTTAATACGAGAAAGTTCGTTAATAATTGGAATATGATTTTGAGTTTTATAACCATTATATGCACATGTAATGATATACTTGCCAGGGAGGCCAAGTATTGACTTCGCTTCTATTTTGCTAATTTTATTAACCAGATGCATATCAATTAGTTCTGAGCCATATGGTATATCCACAAACTTATCATTTTTAACATGAAGTAGTTTTTTTATTGATCTTTCAAATCTTGAATTATGGATACAAACTACTTTATCTGCCTTCGAATAAAAGTATTTTAGGAAAATTAGTGTTTTTTTATCTGCTTTTAATATCTCGCTGCCCCAGGGATATAACACCAAAGTCTTCGTATTACGACAAAGCTTTTTAAACAGCAGTAAATATTTAAGAGTTATAGCACATACAATAATGCAATCATAGTTAGTAATAACCCTTTTACGAAGTCCAATTATATTACGAAATTGAAAGAACTTACGTTTAAAAGGTGAATGGGTTGCTAAAGAATCGTCATCAAAAGTAAAACAATTGGTAACAAATGGTTCTATACCGTTTTTTTCTTCTTCACTAACAAATGATAAGGACATAAAATCAACTTGGATTCCTGTCTCTTTTTCACATAATACTTTCAATAACCTCTTAATATGTGGATTCCCTACTGAACTACATATCAATATTCTTTTTTTCATATTCTCGTAAACGATGTAATAATAAATTAAAATCTTGGCCAGCCATTAAGATATCTCTCCCATCCACAGAATGACTCTCAGGAAAACTCTCTATTATAGATGTATATAGCACAAACTTATCGTCACTCAATACAATAGCATCTCCCCTATAACTTTTTAAATTTGTTAATGGCATCTGAAAAATATGAAGCGTTGACAAATCATCAGAAAACTCGCCAAGCATCTGATAGCACCTCTGTTTCTCATTCCCTTTAATACAAGCCACAATAGAATAAAGCCTATCATTATAAGAAAACACAGAAAAATGCCAAGGATGAAAATCTATGGTTTCTACACAGATTTTGTAGGTTTCGTCATATGGGCCATCAACAGAATCACTAATGCGCATTTCAGCATACTCACATGGCTCTCCCGTATTATAAGAACTAGTTACTAAAGAGAAAATTCTATACTTATTCCTAAAAAAAAGGAGCGAAGGCGAGGCATTGGCATAATCATAATTAAATAAACACAATGGTTTAAATGCCTGGAATTCGCCATTGTTAAATAGAATACGAATTAAGTATATCTTCGTCAAGTAACTCAAAACACCGTTATCACCTACTTTACGTTTTATTTCTCGATTCAAGACATAGATAGTGTCATTTTCAATATATATATCAGGATCTGAATTAAAAGCTCCACTTCCATAAGTGTCTTCAGGTGTATCCATCAAAGGATTATTTGGAAATGGTGTAAACGTAATAGGCGGTTCAATACTATCTTCCCCGAAATAAAGCATGGGATTCTCAAACCAGTCACTAGGCCTAATTCTCATACGGAGTACTTTCCTGCAAAAAAACCTAACGCCTCTTTCTAGAAAACTTCTTTGGGGGTTCGGATACGGAGAAGATACAACAAACCAGTGATGTCCACCAATACCTTTCTCTGAATAGTCTACTCCAGCATGTGTTTGTGAATATGGATAGCCTTTCGGGACAGGAAGATAACACAATTTAAAATCACTATTTCTGAAGATAGTATCCATAAATCCTACAGAACCTTTATCATTTTCAGATACTCTGGCCATTCTCCCATATCTTTCCATGCATGCTCACTTACGGGGAAACAACCAACGCGTCCCCCACGAGCCTTTATCTTTTCCATCAAATGTGTGATATGGAAGAACTCTCCCTCTGGAATCTCTTCTATACAACTTGGATTAAGAATATAGACACCGGTATTAACCTGATAGGTTAATTCGGGTTTCTCACTTAGTGCAGTCATCAGGCCATCTTCGCCAGTCTCAATTACGCCATATGGGATTTTGAAACTTTTAACCATAGTCACAATGGTCATATCATTGTGATTGTTCACATGGTAATCCCATACATCACGATAATCCTGTTCATTAATGCTATCACAGTTGCTTACAAAGAATGGTGTATCAATCTTTCCTTTAAGCAAAGAAACACTACCAATGGTTCCTAATGGTTTATCTTCCATAAAGAACTCTATATCATATTGGTGAGGAAGCTGGCTGAGATAGTATTTCATCATATCAGCCTTGTAGTTCACACTCATGTAGAACTTATGGCATCCTATGGCCTCAAACTGATCCAATATGACTTCTAATATTGTCTTATCCCCTACCGGCACCAATGGCTTAGGAATAACATTGGTTATAGGCTTGAGCCTAGTACCCTTACCGCCTGCCATGATGACTACAGGTAAATCTATCAGCTTCTTTTGAGGCTCGGATGTTTTACCAAATAGGTCTTCCCATGAATAAACTTCAACCAACACACCATTATTTAACACAGGCATAATCTCAGCTCTGATTGACTTCATCTTGTTCTTGATGACATCAATAGACTCTGATGCATTCGCATAAATCTTGTTCCTATCAAGGATGTTGGACACACGATCCGATAAAGAGTGACCTTTGATAATTGCACGCTGTATATCTCCCAGTGTCAAGATACCCTCAAACTTATCATTGTCGTAGACGAATAAGATTTTAACTTTAATCTCATCCATCTTTTTCATTGCACTCAAAATAGTATTATCTGGTGCAATTATTCGGTTCTTAATCTTATCGAGTACCATCCTTGTAATTGTTAAAGATTCTCTGCTCTCAAAATGTTTATTATGCCATCCTCAAAGGAAATGGAAGGTTTCCAGCCAATCTCCATCAGTTTCTTACAACTGCCCTTTGTTTCATCCACCTCATTGGGGCGGTCGGAATTAGAGAAGGCGAACTCCACTTTATTTGACAAATGCTTATTTATTACTTCCGTAATCTCTCTTACCGAGATACTCTCTCCTGAGCACACATTGTATACACTATAATCATTTTTATCATTGGTGCATGCTACAAATGCTCTAGCAACATCCACAACATTAATGTAATCCCTCCTGGGAGTTGCAGCCTTCAACTGTATCTGTTTCTTTCCTTCTTTTAGTTGCCCAATAATCTCCGGTATCAAGAGCATCCCCTTCTGTCCTACACCATAAATATTGAATGGCCGCAGAATAGAAATCTTGACATCAAAATCCCTGTGATAACCTTCACAAAGCTTCTCACAGATGACTTTGGTCTGAGCATAAGGGTTAAAAGCGCACACCGGGTGGTTCTCATCTACGGGCAAATACTGAGGAGCGCCATAAATGTATGAACTTGCATAAATGAGGCGAGCATTATACTTACGGCATATCTCCAACGCATTTAGTGTTGTAAGATAGTTAATGCGGTAATACTTCTCTGGGTTCTGGTATGACCCAGGGACATAAACCAAGTTCGCCAAGTGGATAAAACAATCAATAGGCTCGATTTGTTCAACAATTGAATTATCACACAAATCTACTCCTTGGCTTATATCAATCTTTACAACTTCATGACCTGCACCATCTAATTGAAGGCAGACATTCTTCCCAACAAATCCGTCACTTCCTGCTACTGCTATTCTCATAACGTTACATCTTTTGATCTAAATTTTTTCCTTTCTCTTCGTGCTCAAAGTTAGGGATGAATTCTTTGATTGCCTCCACCACTTGTGCTTTGGTGAAGTCCTCCTTGGCGAAAATGCCTTCCAGTTTATCAAAGAACCTGTTAACCTCTACCATCTCATGGCGCGTAGTCTGGCAGACCACGCCCAGCGCCTTGAACCTCTGCATGTCAATCTTCTCACCAGGCACATAGAACTCCTCGTATGCTTTCTCACCCGTTGTGTCAGAACCAAAGTAAAACGTAGGATATTTGTTGTCATCCCAACCCAATGCAGCAGCCTTGCGCTTGGCCTCGTCATCCGAAGAGCAAGGGTCTTTCACCAGACCGTTAGCCGTAACGAACTTATCACAGATGGAAGAGAAGGTCAACATCTGGTCCTCACCCAACTTGGGGAAGAACACTTCGCCGCCATTACCCAAGATGCAGGCCAGCATACAGATCTGACCGCTCTCCTCAGGGCTTACGAAATAGCGCTTCACATCGCTCGGTGCAGCCAGCGGCTGCTTCTTCTGCAAACGATGAATCCAGCCATCAGGCAGAGAGCCATTACTGAATGCCACATTAGCAAAGCGGGCTGTCGTTACCTTAAAGTACTTGTTATACGCCATCACAAGGTCTTCCATGATGCGCTTGCTGGCACCCATAATGTTCACAGGATTAGCTGCCTTGTCCGTAGAAACGCAAAAGAAATGCTTAGGAGGATAAACGGTCAGCAAATCCATCAGCTTCTTTGCCTTGATGTCATTATTCTCAATGAGTGCCTGCACGCTATAACGATCCTTTTCAGAACGCACATGCTTGTGGGCAGAGAAATTGGCCACAATATCAAAACCCTTCTCCTCGCGGAATATGCGCTCAAAAATAGGGTCAGCAAAGTTGAGTGTGTAGCAGCGGAATTCCTCCGGGATATAAAGGCCATTAGTACTACGTACATCACGCACCAGTTCTGCAAGGCCATTCTCGTTGAGGTCAACGACTACAGCACTCTTAGGCTCAAAGCGAAGTACTGCCTTTATAAAACTTGAACCAATGCTTCCTGCCCCACCAATCACACAAACCTTTTTATCCTTTATCTCTTGAGTTAATTTATCCTTGTTTGCCTCAATATCTGGAGCAAACATACTGACAGGACGAAAAGTCACACTATCGGCAATAAACTTATCCAAATTGAACATTCTATTAATCTCTTTTAAAAATATCTCTGGTATAAACCTTTTCTTTCACATCATCCAATGCCGCATCATAGCGGTTGGCAATTATGGCATTGCTCTGGGCTTTGAACTTAGCAAGGTCGTTCACCACCTCACTACCAAAGAACAAACTGCCATTCTCCAGTGTGGGTTCGTAAATTATAACCTTGGCGCCCTTAGCCTTAATACGCTTCATAATGCCTTGGATAGCGCTCTGACGGAAATTGTCTGAGTTTGACTTCATAGTCAAGCGGAACACGCCAATGGTGGGAGTAGCTGGTGCGGCATTGTTGGCAGAATACACATTATTTTGTGTATAGTCGTAATAACCAGCCATTTTCAGCACCTGGTCTGCAATAAAGTCTTTTCTCGTGCGATTGCTCTCAACAATGGCACTCATCATGTTCTGGGGAACATCTGCATAGTTAGCAAGGAGCTGCTTGGTGTCCTTAGGAAGGCAGTAACCACCATAACCAAAGCTTGGGTTGTTGTAGAAGCTACCAATTCTGGGATCTAAGCCAACACCTTCAATGATGCTCTGGGTATCCAGTCCTTTGACTTCTGCATAGGTATCAAGCTCATTGAAGTATGAGACGCGCAATGCCAGATAGGTGTTAGCAAAGAGCTTAACAGCTTCAGCTTCCTTCATACCCATGAAGAGGGTGTCAATGTTCTCCTTAATGGCACCTTCTTGCAGCAGTTTGGCAAACTCTTTGGCTTTTAGCTCCATTTGGGCCACATCCGTGACCTTCAAGATGGCTTCGTTCTCTTCCTTAAACTCAGGACGGTCAATAATCTTGGGACTGCCCACAATGATTCGTGAAGGATAGAGGTTGTCGTAAAGCGCTTTGCTCTCACGCAAGAACTCCGGTGAGAAGAGCAGGTTGAACTTTTTTACGCCTTTGGCAGCATACTGCACGTAAAGGTTACGGGTATAGCCCACGGGAATGGTGGACTTAATCACCATTACGGCATCGGGATTGACTTTGAGGACAAGGTCAATCACTTCCTCTACGTGACAGGTGTCAAAGAAGTTCTTCTGAGGATCATAATTGGTTGGTGCAGCAATCACCACAAAGTCTGCTTCTTTGTAGGCGGCTTCGCCATCGAGAGTAGCAGTGAGGTCTAGATTCTTTTCTGCCAAATACCTCTCGATATAGTCATCCTGGATGGGTGACTGTTTCTTGTTAATCAACTCTACCTTTTCAGGTATAACATCCACTGCTGTTACGTGGTTGTGCTGAGCCAACAACGTAGCAATACTCATCCCTACATAACCTGTTCCGGCAACTGCTATATTCATTGTAT
>Ga0116163_1001846_pt1 | contig 12807 bp, 10 predicted proteins | sample AD_UKC107_MetaG_FD_89889 | JGI IMG/M metagenome (GOLD analysis project Ga0116163, IMG submission 89889) | Active sludge microbial communities of municipal wastewater-treating anaerobic digesters from Hong Kong - AD_UKC107_MetaG | ecosystem: Engineered > Bioreactor > Anaerobic > Digestate...
AGGACAAATAAGCCGTCCACATTCCGGTGCCAATGATCGAACTCATCCTGCAGGTTTATGCCGAGCCCGCCCCAGCCGATCTTCAAACTTCCGTAGGCATGGACCAGTTTTTTGGTCGGATACATATAACCAACCCAAAACCCTCCGTGAGCAATGTCCAGTTCCGGTTCGTCACCGTCCAGCAACGCTTGATAATCGGTGCTCCCCAGTCCGTACCACCCCAGGAATAATTCATTGAAGACCAGTCCGGCGCCACCACCCATGGACGGCCGGTAGTCCCCGTTGATTTTGCTGGATTCAAAGAGCAGCGCACCAAACCCGCCGTTTAGCCGCATGTTGTGAAACAATGTTTCCGTCTGAGCGGATACCAGTGAAGCAGTAAAGAGCAGGAACGTAAATAAAATAGGCTTTCTCATAAATTAAAGGTTTAGCATCAACTGTTAAATAAGTTTACTCCAAGGATACCGGCAGTGCAGGGGCCCCCCTATCGGAACCTGGCATTTATTTGCCGGTTGGTAATGCTCACCTTCTTCCTAAAACAACAAAGTCCGGGAATAATCGATTCCCGGACCTTTCCTTATAATTATTGCTTGTATCGCTTTTACTCCATGCCCCATGCTCTGTTTCCTGGGCTAAGCTGTGGGGTTATTGGGAGGTATACCTTTGATACTTCTATAACCTTTTCTACCTCTTTACCTATTTCATAAACTCCAGCGAGTTCTCAATAAAACGGGTCAACGCTTCACCCTTCAGCATATTTTGGTTGAGACGGGCGAGATTATACAGGTAATTGGCAAAGGTTTCTTTTTTCTCCTCACTCTTCATTTTGAGCAACTTGTCTGCAACCAATGGATGATTGGTGTTAACTACCACCTGGTAAAAGTCATCCCGGTCACCAAATCCGCCCATACCCTGCAGCGCCTGCATTTCCTGCATCCGTCGCATGAATTCCGGGCGTGTGATCACCACGGGATGATCTTCCGGAGATAATGCTTTCAGTTGTATCTTGTTTTTGGCATCACCCAGGGCGGTCTCAAAGAGTTCCCTGACTTTCTCCTGTTGTTTTTCGGAAAGCACCGACTCTTGTTTTTCGTCTTTCTGGATCAGGTTATCCAGCGTATCCGAATCGATGCGTACAAAGGTCAGGTCATTCAGTTTGTATTCCAGATGCTGCATGTAGTGATTATCGATAATCTGGTTCATCAGCAGCACATCGTAACCTTTCGAGCGAGCGGCTTTCAGGTACGAATCAAATCCGGTCTTGTCCGGCGTATACAAACAAATGAGCTTGTCGTGCTTGTCGGTCTGCAAATCCTTGACAAGGGTTTTGTATTCATCGATGGTATAGGCTTTGCCATCTACATTTTTCAAGAGGGCGAATTTGATGGCTTTATCGTAGAACTTCTCATCGGATATGATGCCATACTTGACAAACATGCCGATGTCATCCCACTTGTTTTCGAAAGATTCGCGGTCTTTGTTAAATAGTTCCTGGAGTTTTTCAGCGACCTTTTTGGTGATATAGCTGTTGATTTTCTTGACATTGGCATCGCTTTGCAGATAACTCCTGGAAACATTTAACGGGATATCCGGCGAGTCAATGACCCCATGCAATAAGGTCAAAAACTCGGGAACGATTTCTTTGACCTCATCGGTCACATATACTTGATTGGAATAGAGCTGGATCTTATTCTTCTGGACTTCGAAGGTATTATTCAGCTTGGGAAAATAAAGGATACCGGTCAGGTTGAATGGATAATCAATATTCAGATGAATCCAGAACATCGGCTCCGGTGTAAAAGGATAAAGCACTTCGTAGAAGGACTTGTAATCCTCATCGGTCAAGTCTGACGGTTGTTTTTTCCAAAGGGGAGGCGTATCATTAATGATGTTCGGCAATTCTTCTTTAACCTCCTGGGCATCATCACCTTCTCCCTCCATTTTTGTTTCGGTACGGGTGCCAAACTGAATGGGGACAGGGAGGAATTTGCAATATTTCTGCAACAGATCTTCAATGCGTGACTGATCCAGAAATTCTTCGCTGTCCTCGGCAATGTGCAGTACAATGTCGGTTCCCCGGTCGCTTTTGTCGTTTTCATCCAGCGTATACTCCGGTTCACCGGTGCAGGACCAGGTAACCCCGGTAGCACCTTCTTGGTAGGAACGGGTCCGGACATCAACCTGCCTGGAGACCATAAATGCGGAGTAGAAGCCAAGGCCAAAATGGCCGATGATGCTTTCGTCTTTGTATTTTTCCAAAAATTCCTGGGCGCTGGAGAATGCCACCTGATTCAGGTATTTTTCAACTTCAGCAGCCGTCATGCCAATCCCGCGATCGGAGATGGTAAGCGTTTTGGCTTCTGCATCCAGGTTAATCTGGATCGTCAGGTCACCCAGCTCACCGGCAAAATCACCGCGCGATGCCAGGACCTTTAATTTATTGGTGGCATCAACCGCATTGGAGATGAGCTCACGAAGAAATATTTCATGATCGGAATAGAGGAATTTCTTGATGATCGGAAAGATGTTTTCGGTTTGAACTGAGATCTTACCCGTTTGCATAAGCTTACAATTTTTATGTTTCCAATTAGGCGTGGGTCAAAAGATATGCCAGCATGCCGGATTGTGCCATATTGACAAGGTGACTTTTCAGTGTCTTTAAGTCCTGATAGGGAGGGTGCCTTGAAAGGTACCGCCCGGGGTCCAATTGGTAGGTTTTTTTGGTATTGAACGGATCTAAAAAAATATTTTTGACTCAAATTCAACCACCTTTTTCACTATCATATGGTTATACATAGCAGAACATGCTATGTGAAAAAAAGTATCTGCAGCTACTGAATTCTGGACAAGTTTGGCAAGATATCTGCATAATGAAGACTCGTAAAGCATCTTTCAATAGAGAAGACAAGCTTTATTAGAGATCGGTCCACTGGGGGGTAAGGGCCGATCTCGCTTTTTTTCTGACGTTATGTCAGTATTCCGTTTTTATTCCGAGATTTTTTAGTTTCTCCCCTGAACATCCACCTGAATCCGCTGATCGCGATTTGCCAGTTCCCATGCTGTGTGGAAGATCAGTGTCGCCACCTTTTGCATTTTCACAAAATTGATTTTATCTACGGTATCACCAGGCCGGTGGTAATCGGGATGTGTCCCGTTAAAAAAGAATATGGCCGGAATGCCTTTTCGCGCGAAGTTGTAATGATCACTCCGGTAATAAAATCGATTTGGATCGTCGTCGGCATTGTAGGTATAGTCCAGAGTCAGTTGCGTGTATTTTGCATTGGCATCTTCATTGATCTGATGCAAGGCAGTACTTAAACGGTCAGAACCGATGACATAGATGTAATCGGGATTGTCTTTGTATTTGGCATCTACCCGGCCCACCATGTCGATGTTAACGTCCGCTACCGTGTTTTCAAGTGGAAATACCGGGTGCTCGGTATAATACCGTGAACCCAGCAACCCTTTCTCTTCTCCGGTTACCCACAGGCATAGTACACTGCGTCGTGGCCCATGCCCGGCTAACTGGGCGGCGTGAAAAGCCTCGGCGATCTCCAGTACGGTACAGCTGCCGGATCCGTTGTCATCGGCACCGTTAAAAATCACATCCCCATTGCGTCCGATATGGTCAAAATGAGCCGATACAATGACCAGTTCGTCTTTCAGCTTTGGATCGGAACCTTCGATGTAGCCCAGAACATTCTCAAACGGATACTCTTTCTCTGCGAAATTTTGGGCAAGGGTGATCTTGGTTTTCAGTGCTACCGGCTTGAACTTGCCGGCATCATCGATACGTTTCCTGGCTTTGGCGACTTGTGCGGATTGGTTGCCGATCAGTTTTTCAAAGATTGCCGGGGAGATGTACAGATGGTTGGCATATTCGGAATTCAGATCGGGATTTTCCGGTTCTCCCATCTTCAAGGCATTGGAGCGCAGTTGCCGGCTGTTATCTGCGATGTCTTTGGTAATCGCTTCATCCACGATCAGGACCGCTTTTACGCCTTTATTTTTTGCCAAAGTAAGTTTCCGCAAAATGGCTTTGGACCAGGCCGACTGCTCTTTGGTTCCGGTTATCCGGGAATTACCTTGCGCATCAACCGGTTCTCCGGACAGGATAACAATGACCTTATCTTTAACATGGGCTTTTTTGTAATCGCTGTATTTAGGATCTTCTATACCATAACCCAGGAAGACGACTTCGTTATCTTCCAGGCGTGGTAATGGACTGTTTAACCGGATGAAAGAATAATAATCGACCAGGTTTTGGTAACTGGTTCCGTCGACCTCCAGGTACAAATCGGTCCAGTCGGTCCCGTAAAATGGAATGGACTGGAAATATCCTTTGCCGGGAGCGTAGGGCTGGATGCCCATTTTCTGCAATTCATCGGCCAGATAGCGTGCCGCCCGGTGGTTTGCTTCGGTACCGAGCTCTCGGCCCTCCATTTCGTCCGAAGCGAAATAAGTTAATCGTCGCCGCAGATCATCGACGGTAATGGTTTGGGCCGCATCGACGCTGGCATCTTCGGTAATGGTGGGTTGGCTCCAGGCCAGGGTTGCATTCAGGACCAGGAGCAGGATAACAAGATTTTGCATGTGCTAAGCAGATTTCAGGATCAACAACTCATTTTTCCGACTCTGCGGGCGTGTCTACCTCCTTCAAAGGAGGCAGCCAGAAAAGCCTTAACCATTTCCACAGCCTCATCACCGGTTACGTACCGGCCCGGCATGCAGAGGATGTTGGCATTGTTGTGTTCGCGTGCCAGTGTGGCCAGTTCCGGCAACCAGCATAAAGCGGCGCGGATACCCTGGTGTTTATTGGCCGTGATGGCTACGCCGTTGCCACTCCCACAACACAGAATTCCCAGATCGACTTCACCGCCCTCAACGGCATAAGCTACCGGATGGGCAAAATCCGGGTAATCTACGGAAGCTTCCGAATGAGTGCCAAAGTCTACGACTTCGTACCCGGCATTAGTCAGATAAGCTAACACAGGCGCTTTCGGAATATATCCGGCGTGGTCACACCCGAATGCAATTTTTGTCATACCATAGGTTTTTGGAAAACATAAATGACAGAACTGGCTTTGATCGGATCAAAAATAGCCTTTCCATTGGACAAAGCTGCGATAAGCGGTGCACGTAAACGACCCAGGATTCCGCTTTGCCGGTATTTTTCACTGAGTAAACTCACGTAAAAGGCATCAAATGGCATGGATTTTTTGGCCAGACAGGTCAGATTGCGCACCAACCGGACCACACTTTCCGGTGCGAAATGCCATAAATGACGGGGCACATCGTAAGCAGCCCAATCTTTTCCGTAATATTTCGCATCAAAGCTGGTATAATTCGGCACGGCAATCACCAGTAATCCGCCCGGCTTCAACGCCCTGATCAGTTGCATCACCGTTTGATCCAGCGTATGGATGTGCTCCAATACATGCCACAGGGTGATGACATCAAATTCTTCTCTGAAGTTATCCAGACGGTCCGGGCTGTAGATGTCCAGTTTCCACTTCGACCGGGCGTGATTGCGCGCACCTTCATTAATTTCCAGGCCAATTCCCTGCCAGCCTTCCTGAACCATGTGGTGCAGAAAAAAGCCGGTACCACTGCCATAATCCAATAATTTTCCGGGCGACTTTTTCCAGCGCCAGACCAGCTTTGCCTTGCGCCGGACCATGATGGACCGGACCCAGTGATACAATTGAAAAAACAATCCCTGCTGGGTATCGGTGTGGGACACGTACTCTGGGAAGTCGTAATACGGACCAATGGATGTAGCGTCTGGTGCATCCTGCGTAAGGACGAGCTGGCACTTCGGACAGCGCAACAATTCAAAAATTTCTCCGGATTGGGCATGGTCCGGTACCGAAAGATGGGTTTGTAAAGAGCTCTGTTTGCAGATGGGACACTTTTGCAGGTGTACCCGGTTTGCTATTGACGCTTTGGTATCCATACCGAGGGTTCAAAAATCGGCTGCATGATACGGATTTTTCGGCACAACCTGGCCCCGGTCCTTCGCTGAAGCCGCACCAACAGCACGATAACGTATTAATACGTTATATAATTGGATAATTAGTTGTTTAATTGATTATTTAGTTGTACCATTGTTTTATGAGGAGAAAGTTAGGATTGATCACGGTTTGGATTTTTGGTATCTGGTGCAGCGGTTTTACACAGGCCGATCCGGGCCAGGCAGCTCTGGAAAGGCAGGATTTCAGGACTGCACTAGCTTATTATCAATCGCTGGCCGATACCCAGACGACCACCCTTTACCGTATGGCCTATTGTCAGAATAAGTTAGGGCAGTGGAAAGATGCCCGGGAGAATTACGAAAGGGTGATCCGGCAGGATACGGCTATGACACCAGCTTTGTTGCAATTGGGAGGCTTGTACGAGCAGGAATGGAATTATCCCAAAGCATTTCTGCAATACCGGCGGTTGGTCAAGCTGGATCCCGTGAATCCTACTTATTACAAATTGTGTGGCCAGGTGGCCGAGAAAGCCGGCATTATCCTGGATGCCTTCCACTACTATGCACAGGCACGTTCGCTCAATCCCGATGATATCGACGTGTTACTGAGCCTGGGAAATTTATTTGCCAATAACGAACAGGTTAAAGAAGCCGATAGTCTTTTTTATCTCGCATTCCAACTGGATTCGACCAATTTGCAAGTCCTGTTACAGCGCGCCAAGACCAAATACGCTTTACGCGATTACGCCCTGGTGGTAAAACTGTTGGAAAGGACGAGAGGAAGGCTGGATCTGAATCCGTATTATCAAAAAATGTTTGGCTACGCATATCTGCAGATCGACTCGGTGGATAAGGCCATCCATATCCTGGAAAATTTATTGGAAAAGGACGATACGGAGTATACGCATTATTACCTGGGCATGGCCTATACGGTCAAGGAAGATCCGGATAAGGCCATTTTCCATCTTGAGCAGGCCGTTCAGAAGTCCATCTCACCGAATATTGGTCTCTATTACGCCCAGTTGGGATTGCTTTGTAAGCAGGAAAACAAATGGAAAGAAGCCATTCAAAATTACGATGAGGCATATGCTTATTCGGGGGTGGCCAAATACCTTTTTTTTAAAGCGCAAGTCAGCGACCTCTATTACAAAGATAAATCCATAGCACTCAAGCTTTATCAGAAATACCTGGCGACCGCTGATGCCAATGTGGAATACACGAGCTATGCGAACGACCGCATCCGCTATCTCAAAGAATTCATCCATCAATCAAAATCCAATCAATAAGCTTTATGAAAAAACTGACTCCGGCAGAAGAAGAAGTTATGCAGTGGATCTGGACCCTGGAGCGCTGCACGGTGAGCGATATTCTGGATCATCTCGGGGAACCGCGTCCACCGCATAGCACCATTTCATCCATTGTACGCATCTTGGAAAAGAAGGGTTTTGTGGATCATAAAGCCTATGGACGAACCCATGAATATTATTCGCGGGTATCAAGGGATGATTACCGGAAGAAGTCCCTGCAGCAATTGGTCAGTGACTACTTTGACGGTTCGGTCCATCGGCTGGTATCCTACCTGGTCAAAGAGGAGCAGGTCGACTGGGATGAATTGCAACAATTGCTGGATAGCCTGGAAGGGCCGGAAGAACAAGATTAATCAACGCCACTTAAACTGGACATCACATGCTCGCATTTATACTCGAAGTGTCCCTCTACTGGTCGGTATTCTACCTGGTGTATTTCCTTTTTCTGAGAAAGGAGACCTTTTTCCGGTTCAACCGCTATTACCTGCTCACGGCGTTATTCGGTGGACTGGTCTTGCCCGTATTTTCCTTGTCCTGGACCAGCCAGGATCCGGTGTTCGTGGCGGGGATGGAACTACTGGGACCGGTAACCCAGGTGCCGGCTTATTTTAAGGTCATTACTGCGGATCAAAACCCGGTCTGGCATTGGCAGGACATCCTGTTACTAATTTATTGGCTTGGCGTGGCTGTATTTGCCAGCCGCCTGGTCTATGGCCTGGCTCAGATCCTGCAGATGTACCGGCGGGGAGACAAAACAAGATACCGGGATTACACGCTGATCGAAATGCCCAAAGCCCATTTGCCATTTTCATTCTTTCACTGGGTGTTTTGGCCCAGGGAGGCTGAACATCTGCGCATAGACCGTGATTTTATTCTCAAACACGAACTATCTCATGTGCACGACCGGCACAGTCTGGATGTCCTGATTCTGGAAATATTGCAGGTGTTTCTTTGGTGTAGTCCGCTGATTTATCTCTACCGGCGCAGCATCCGCACCCTGCATGAATACCTGGCTGACCGTTCGGTGCTACAAACGACCCATGTAAAAATTTATGGCCATACCCTGCTGAGGCAATCCACGTCCGGACTTCAGGTTGCCCTGGCGAATCATTTCATTAATTCACAATTAAAAAATCGTATAACCATGATGATACGCAAACCTTCCGGCTGGGCGGCCCGGTTTAAGCTGCTTTACGTCTTACCGGCCTTGCTGCTGATAGCCCTTTTGGTAGCGGCGAAATCCGGACCTCAAAACAAAGACACCGGGCTGCAGGCCGGCCTGTTGCTGACTCAGGATTCGGTAGCACCACTCTACCTGATCCATTACCGTTCCGGCGAGGAAATCCGTACCCGTTCGATCGAAGACAAAAAACTAGACCCACAGGCCATTGAAAAGATCAATGTCTTCAAAGGGGAACAAGCCACCAGCAAATTTGGAACAGACGGTGCCAACGGAGTCGTTGAGATCTACCTGAAAACAAATTTCAAAGAACCCAATCTGCCGAGGCCAGCTGTAGAAGAAGTATTTAAAGTAGTCGAAGATAATCCACGGTTTCCCGGGTGCACTGAAGGCAGTCCTGAGGAACGTGAAAACTGTGGCAAACAGAAGCTGTTGCAGTACATCTATCAGAACATCCGCTATCCTCAGGCAGCCCGGGATGCAGGTATCCAGGGGATGGTTGTTGTTCAGTTTGTCGTTGAAAAGGACGGAAGTTTGTCCCACATAGAAACGATTCGCGACGTCGGTGGAGGCACCGGCGAAGAAGGTCTGCGGATCGTGCAAAAAATGAATGACGATGGATTGCGATGGGATGCCGGCAAACAACGCGGTGCTCCGGTCCGGGTAGAATACAAATTGCCCATCCGGTTTAAATTGACGGATCAGACCGAGGCCTCGCCTCAGGTGGAGGAAATTTATAAAGGGAGTCAACTGGATCGTCCGCCATTACTGGCTAAGTGTACAGAATCCGGAGGGGAGCCGTCTGAATGTACCAAAGCCCAGCTGATGGAGAAAATATATCAGACCATCACCTATCCAAAAGATGCGCGGGCTGCAGAATGGAGTGGAGTAGTGCATGTCACCTATTACGTCGGGGTAGATGGTAAAGCCCATTTTGAAAAATTGGGAGGGGATCAAATCCCGGCCTCCATCCAGGAAGATGTGAAGAAAGTCGTGGAGGGCGTAGGCCCCTGGCAGCCAGGTTTGCTGGAAGGCAAGCCCCTGAATGTCCGCCAGTCTTTCACCATTGAATACAAGCTGGAAACAAGTAAAGTTAATAACAGGACTTTGCCTTCAGCACCTTCGAAAGCATCCGCCGATTTTGTCGTAGTAGGCTATGCACAGAAAGGGGATTCTCAAGAACAACCTCAGTCCAATATTGAAATTAAAGGAATGGACAAAGCGTCGGATTATTTGATGGTTGTTTATAAAGAGGAGCAAGTTGTTGGTAAATTTAATCAGAAGACGTCAGATCAATTGCCCTACACCCCTGACCAGATTGAAAGCGTTAATGTAATCAAAGGGGAAAAAGCACAATCGAAATACAATAAGGAATCCGTGATCGAAATCTTCCTGAAGGCCAATGTGGTGGTGCAGCAACAAACCAAGGATCGTGCTCGCGAGATCTTTAAAGTGGTCGAAGAGAATCCCCGGTTTCCGGGATGCGAGGAAATGACCAGTACCGAGGAGCGCGATAATTGTTCCAAAGAAACGCTGATGAATTATGTGGCCGGGCATGTAAAATACCCGGAAGCAGCCCGTAAAAGCGGTATCGAAGGGATGGCTGTGGTGCGTTTTGTGATTGAAAAAGACGGTTCGATGACCGACCTGGAGATCGTGCGTGATCTGGAAGGGGGTTGTGGTGAAGCAGCGTTAGCCGTATTTCAAGACATGCAAAAAGATGGAATTCGGTGGATTCCCGGCAAACAGCGCGGGAAGGATGTGGCGGTGATTTACAACATGCCGGTCCGGTTTAAGCTGTCCGACAATGTAAAATCGGAGCCTACGGTCAACAATCTGGATTTGACGGATTTTAAAGCCTATCCGAACCCGACCAATGACCGGGTGGAGATCGGCTTCACGGCACCTGCCAGGCCGGTAGATGTGGTCCTGTATAACCTGGATCTGAAGGTCATCTGGTCCAGGAACATCCCAGCATTCAATGGGCGTTTTAACGAGTCCATCAGTCTTAAGGATAAGACGGCTCCTGGCGTTCTTATTCTGGCTGTCACCCAGGATGGGCAGACGTTCAGCAGACAGATCGTTCTTCAATGAGTAAATAATACGACCAGATTTTCAGATACGCCAGTCCAGGAACTTCCGGGACTGGCGTTCTTTTTTGGTCGGGATAATAAGTGTACTTTAGCGATCACTAGAATTCACACGCCCATGCGATACAATTTGCTGCTTAACCCCCTTGTATTGCTGTACTCCCTATTTCTTTTTACGGATGCTTTGTCAGCTCAGGAACCCACTCCGGATACTTTGTATTATCTGGTCCAGTCGGATGGGGCAAGTCAACAGGTCAATCCTGGCGACATCGTAAATAAATTCGTTATTGAGACGAAATACGTATTAGCTTCCGAAGAGGCTCAAGCAAGATATAACTACCCTATAGTAGTTGAGTATTATCTAAGAAACAGTGCGTCATTTTCATCTGCTTTGGATGAAGAAATATTCAAAGTAGTGGAAGAAAATCCGAGATTCCCGGGCTGTGAGGACTTAGCAGAAAGCGCTAAAGAAAAAGAAAAATGTGCCAAGGAACTCTTTTTGGAATTTATTAACCTTAATTTAGAATATCCGGAAGATGCCCGATATCAAAGTATTCAAGGGTGGGTGTTGGTCCGGTTTGTTGTAGAAAAAAATGGTACACTGACCGATTTAGAACTTGTTAGGGACATTGGTAATGGTTGTGGCGAAGAAGCATTGCGCCTGGTCGATTTGATGAATGTACTTGATATTCGCTGGATACCAGGAAAACAACGTGGAATTCCTGTGCGGGTGCAATACAATTTGCCGATCAGTTTTAAGTTAGAGCGATAAAAGAATTACACTCGATTTTAAAATTGAATTAATCATCCGGAAATGGCGCAACCCAGTTCCAAGATCCATACCCTCTTCTTCCTATTTTTACAGACCTTTCTTTAGGAACATTTTTCGCACAGGATAGCATGAAGAGCGTGTGTGGTTTAATTTATCGGTAAATTTTAGCCAACAAAAATGCATCCATCCTGCCCATTTTCAATAATAGGTAATTGCGTTTTTGTACTTATTGGATGGATTCGATGAAGTGCTGTTTTTTGGCTGTAGTAAGGAAGCAATTTCCAATGAGATAAATTGATGGTCCCGGATGCCGGAAAAACAACGTGGAATTTCTGTGCAGGTGCTATTCAAATTTACCAGCCAGAATCACACAAAATCCACAAAAATTTAGCGTTATACCCTATTTAATTGGTGGTAGGAATAATACGATACCATTAAAAATGCCAGAAAGAACAACGGAAATACGGATTGGAAATCCATGCCATCAACGGCAAAGTGACTGATACTGGCAAAGATAAAGTCAAAGAAAAATCCGGCGTATGCCCACTCTTTGATGCGCTTCGGTATGGAAGGGATGATCAGAACCAGGGCCCCTAGCACCTTAAAAACCACCAGGGCATTGCCAAAATAGAGTGGATAACCCAGGTGATGGATCCCTTCTTTGGCGAGTTCCGTTTGAGAGGTGAGCGCAGGAATCACTCCTTCCATGATGAAGATAATCCCGGTGGTTACCCAAAAGAGGATGGTGTATTTTTTTGCAGCAGTCATAAAGACAAATTTGGAATTGACTTCAAATGTAGGCCAAAACAGCATGCAGCAGGCGTAGTAAATTCGCCATTTTAAAGGGTGAATTACGACAAAGGTCCGTAGCCGGGAGCGACCTGAGATATTATTTCCCAGGAATGAATATTATTGAAATTTAATTAGGCGGGACCATTCAGAACAGGCCATTTTCATTGGGTGAATGCGGGTCAATTACCTGGCCTAAATCCCAAAGCTCCACAATCTTATTTCCGGCAAAACGAAATATATGGACGACAGCGATGTCCATATCCTGTTTTTTAACCAATGAGTGCGTTATCACTGTATCATCGTCCCGGTAGGCATATTTGATCTCAATAGATTTATTCGGGCTGCTTCGGTGCGCTTCTTCCATAGCAATAAATAAAGCTTCACGGCCCCCTTTAAAATATTGATTGTGGTGGATAAACTCAGGTGAGACATATTGGTCAAAGGCCTGCTGCACTTTTCCGAGTCCGGCCAGTTGTAAAAAGGATTCTGCGATGTTATTGATGGACATATTTTATTCTTCTTTGATGACAGCTACGTTTCTCCCCAGGGTCTTAAACCGGTCCCCGTTTTTCTGTAAAACGGTAATCGTGATGTGTCCGGTCTTGCTGGTGTTAATAGCATGGACATAACCTGTTTTTCCTTGGTGGGTTCCCGCGATTACCCGGCAAAAATCTCCATCTTTTAATAGATTG
>Ga0116163_1001849_pt1 | contig 12802 bp, 10 predicted proteins | sample AD_UKC107_MetaG_FD_89889 | JGI IMG/M metagenome (GOLD analysis project Ga0116163, IMG submission 89889) | Active sludge microbial communities of municipal wastewater-treating anaerobic digesters from Hong Kong - AD_UKC107_MetaG | ecosystem: Engineered > Bioreactor > Anaerobic > Digestate...
ATATAACCTACTTCTTCAGGAACATATTGGTTAAAAATAACCCTTCCTACAGTAGTATCAATAATATGGTTTACCAATTCTCCATTTATTCTGTCGTTAACCTTAACCTTGATTTCTGCATGAAGGTCGATTTTCCTTTCGTTATATGCAATAGTAACTTCTTCCGGCGAATAGAAAACAAGTCCTTCCCCTCTGACCTTTTCCGTTTCGGTGCTTTTTCTTCCTTTTGTAATATAATAAAGGCCGAGAACCATATCCTGAGAAGGCACAGTTATAGGTGCTCCGTTAGCCGGATTAAGGATATTATGAGAACCCAGCATAAGCATCTGGGCTTCCAGAATGGCAGTATTTCCAAGAGGAAGATGGACAGCCATCTGATCACCGTCAAAGTCGGCGTTAAAAGCAGTACACACCAGTGGGTGCAACTGAATAGCCTTACCCTCAATTAGTTTCGGCTGAAAGGCCTGTATTCCCAGACGATGAAGTGTAGGAGCACGGTTTAGAAGAACAGGATGTCCCTTAAGTACATTCTCAAGAATATCCCAGACAACAGGATCTTTCCTGTCGACTATCTTCTTTGCCGATTTAACAGTTTTAACTATACCTCTTTCAATAAGTTTACGAATGATAAAAGGTTTGTACAGTTCTGCAGCCATATCTTTGGGCAAACCGCATTCATGAAGGTTAAGTTCCGGCCCGACAACTATTACCGAACGTGCCGAATAGTCTACTCTTTTACCAAGCAAATTCTGACGGAAGCGGCCCTGTTTACCTTTAAGACTGTCGCTCAATGATTTAAGCGGACGGTTTGCATCTGTCTTAACAGCATTGGCCTTACGTGAATTATCGAAGAGTGAGTCCACTGCTTCCTGAAGCATCCTTTTCTCATTCCTCAGAATCACTTCAGGTGCTTTTATTTCAATCAGTCTCTTTAGCCGGTTGTTTCGTATTATAACCCTGCGGTAAAGATCATTGAGGTCGCTTGTTGCAAAACGTCCGCCATCGAGCGGCACCAGAGGCCTGAGCTCAGGAGGAATAACTGGGACTACCTTAATGATCATCCATTCAGGTTTATTAATATGTTTGGAATCCCTGAATGCCTCAACAACCTGCAGGCGCTTAAGAGCCTCATTCTTACGCTGCTGCGATGTCTCCACACTTGCTTTGTGACGTAAAGAATAAGATAAATCATCCAGATCGATACGTCCAAGAAGTTTAAACAGAGCCTCTGCACCCATATCTGCAATGAATTTATCCGGGTGAGTATCTTCCAGATATTGGTTCTCCTTGGGTAGAGATTCCGTTATTTCAATATATTCTTCCTCTGTGAGGAAATCAAGATATTTAACTCCATCGGCTGCTTTAACACCGGGATTGATAACGACATAACGCTCATAATAAATTATTGAGTCAAGTTTCTTTGTCGGTAATCCCAGAAGATATCCAATTTTATTGGGTAGTGATCTGAAGTACCAGATATGGGCAACCGGCACAACAAGTGATATATGCCCCATTCTTTCACGACGGACTTTCTTTTCTGTCACTTCCACGCCGCAACGGTCACATACAATACCCTTATAGCGGATCCTTTTGTACTTACCGCAATGACATTCATAATCTTTTACGGGACCAAATATCCTCTCGCAGAATAACCCATCCCGTTCAGGCTTATAGGTCCGGTAATTGATTGTTTCGGGTTTCAGGACTTCTCCGCTGGAACGATCAAGTATTTCCTCGGGCGAAGCCAAACCAATTGAGATTTTTGAGTAACTGGTTTTTGTTTTGTTATCTCTTCTGAATGACATATACTGATTATTTTTTCTACTATTAAATGATAATTAACCGGAAGAGTTGTCAGTCGAGTATGACACTCAATCCAAGACCTCTCAACTCGTGCAGGAGCACATTCAGTGACTCCGGGATCCCGGGCTGTGGCATCGGTTCCCCTTTCACTATTGCCTCATAGGCTTTTGCCCTTCCTATTACATCATCCGATTTCAGGGTGAGTATCTCCTGTAGTATATGGGCTGCACCGAAAGCTTCCAGAGCCCATACTTCCATTTCACCAAAGCGCTGTCCTCCGAACTGGGCTTTACCTCCAAGAGGTTGCTGCGTAATCAGTGAATAGGGGCCAATAGAACGTGCATGCATCTTATCATCGACCATATGACCCAGTTTAAGCATATATATAACACCCACTGTAGCCGGCTGATCGAATCGTTCACCCGTACCGCCATCATAAAGATAGGTCTTACCATATTTCGGAAGACTGGCCTTATCTGTATAACTGGTTATCTGGTCAAGTGTTGCACCGTCAAATATAGGAGTGGAAAACTTAAGTCCCAGTTTATTTCCGGCCCAGCCGAGAACAGATTCATATATCTGGCCGAGGTTCATTCGTGAAGGTACACCAAGTGGATTCAATACTATATCAACGGGAGTTCCGTCCTCCAGGAAGGGCATATCTTCCGCCCTGACTATCCTGGCAACAATACCCTTGTTCCCGTGACGACCCGCCATTTTATCCCCTACTTTAATCTTTCTTTTCTTGGCAACATATACTTTGGCCAGACGTACGATACCGGCAGGTAGTTCATCACCTATTGTAATATTGTATTTTTTTCTCTTATTAATCCCGTCCAGCTCCTTATATTTGATAATATAATTATGAAGAAGCTGTTTGATATTATCATTCTTCTTCTTGTCGGTAGTCCATTTATTAGGATTGACATTCATGTAATCAATATCCTGAAGCTGTTTCAGTGTGAACTTGCTTCCTTTGGGGATGATATCCACATTGAGAAAATCCTTCACTCCCTGTGATGTCTTACCATTGACAATAATAAAGAGTTTATCAACAAGTTTAGCTTTCAGTTCTTCAACACTTCTGACGAATTCGCTTTCTATCTTATCAAGGAGGGGTTTCTCCACAGTTTTTGACTTTCTGTCTTTGACTGCTCTGGTAAAGAGTTTTTTATTTATCACTACACCTTCCAGTGATGGTCCGGCTTTCAATGAAGCATCCTTGACATCCCCTGCTTTATCACCGAAAATAGCACGAAGCAGTTTTTCCTCAGGTGATGGATCAGACTCTCCTTTCGGAGTAATTTTTCCTATCAGGATATCTCCCGGCCTTATATGTGCGCCTATTCTGATGAGACCATTCTCATCAAGGTTCTTTGTGGCTTCTTCACTGACGTTTGGTATATCTGAGGTAAGCTCTTCGAGTCCCCGTTTTGTATCGCGTACTTCCAGAAGATATTCGTCGATATGTACTGAAGTAAACATATCCTCCTGTACAACCTTTTCGGATATAACGATAGCATCTTCAAAATTATAACCTTTCCAGGGCATAAAAGCCACCTTCAGGTTTCTTCCTAAGGCCAGTTCTCCGTTTTTTGTTCCATAGCCTTCAGTAAGGACCTGTCCTTTTCTTACCTTTTCACCTTTTTTCACTATAGGCACCAGGTTAATACAGGTATTCTGGTTTGTTTTTCTGTATTTGGGCAGGACATATCGTTTAGTATCTTCATCGAAGCTAACAAATTTCTCTTCATCAGTTCTTGTGTACCTGATGATTATTTCATTGGAATCGACATATTCAACAACACCATCTCCTTCTGCTACAGTGAGTATACGGCTGTCTTGTATAACCTGTGCTTCCAGCCCTGTTCCGACAATTGACGATTCGGGGTTGATAAGAGGGACGGCCTGTCTCATCATATTTGATCCCATGAGGGCACGGTTGGCATCATCATGTTCCAGGAAGGGAATAAGTGAAGCTGCGATAGAAGCTATCTGATTAGGAGCAACGTCCATCATATCAATTTTTGACACTTCTTCAAGAGGATAATCTGCTTCGTACCGGCATTTAGCTCTGGCATGTTCAAAGCGCCCGTCTTCAAGCAAAGGAGCATTGGCCTGAGCTATCATCTTATATTCTTCTTCTTCTGCACTAAGCCACGCAACACCTTCTTTACTGAAGTCTACCTTTGCATCATTTACCTGCAGGTAAGGAGTTTCGATGAAACCCAGCTTATTTATTCTGGCGTATACACAGAGAGACGAGATAAGACCGATATTAGGACCTTCCGGTGTCTCTATAGGACACAGTCGTCCATAGTGAGTATAATGAACATCCCTTACTTCAAAACCTGCTCTTTCACGTGACAGACCACCTGGTCCGAAAGCTGACATACGTCGTTTGTGTGTCATCTCGGCAAGAGGATTGGTTTGATCCATGAACTGCGACAGCTGGTTTGTTCCGAAGAAAGAGTTGATAACAGAGGAAAGAGTTTTTGAATTGATAAGGTCAACAGGAGTAAAAACCTCATTGTCTCTTACGTTCATCCTCTCACGTATTGTTCGGGCCATACGTGCCAGTCCGACTCCGAACTGTGCATAGAGCTGTTCACCTACGGTACGTACTCTCCTGTTACTGAGGTGGTCAATATCATCAATATCTGTTTTGGAATTAATAAGTTCTATCAGATAACCAATAATTTTGATAATATCTTCCTTCGTCAGGACTTTAACGTCCATATCGGTATTGAGGCCCAGTTTTTTATTTATTCTGTAACGTCCAACTTCTCCAAGATCATATCTCTTATCGGAAAAGAACAGTTTATCTATCACATCCCGGGCAGTTGCTTCATCGGGAGGTTCAGCATTTCTAAGCTGGCGGTAGATGTATATGACTGCTTCCTTTTCGGAATTACACGGGTCTTTCTGAAGAGTATTGTAGATAATTGCAAAATCTGACAGAGAAGAGTCTTCTTTATGGACAAGTACTGCCTTGGCTCCTGACTCGACAATCAGATCAACATGATCTGCCTCGATAGTTGTTTCGCGGTCAAGAATTACTTCGTTTCTTTCTATTGACACCACTTCACCGGTATCTTCATCAACAAAGTCTTCTATCCATGTCTTCAATACTCTGGCTGCCAGCTTACGTCCTACCAGTTTTTTAATGCTTGTTTTTGATACTTTGTGTTCTTCGGCAAGATTAAAGATCTCCAGTATGTCCTTGTCGCTCTCGAAGCCTATTGCTCTGAGCAGGGTTGTAACAGGGAGTTTCTTTTTCCTGTCGATATATGCGTACATCACGTTATTGATGTCGGTGGCAAATTCAATCCATGATCCTTTAAAAGGAATTATTCTGGCTGAATACAGTTTTGTTCCGTTAGCATGGATACTCTGACCGAAGAATACTCCGGGAGATCTGTGTAGCTGTGAAACGACTACTCTTTCAGCCCCGTTAATAACGAATGTACCACGTTCTGTCATATAAGGGACAGTGCCCAGATAGACATCCTGTATAACAGTATCGAAATCTTCATGTTCGGGATCGGTACAATACAGTTTAAGTTTTGCTTTAAGGGGAACGCTGAAAGTAAGACCGCGTTCGATACATTCTTCAATGGAATATCTTGGAGGATCGATATAATAATCTAGAAACTCCAGAACGAAATTATTTCTGGTATCGGTAATAGGGAAATTTTCTGTAAAGACTTTAAACAGTCCTTCCCTTTTCCTGTTTTCAGGTGTTGTTCCGAGCTGGAAGAATTCACCAAATGATTTTAACTGAACTTCCAGAAAATCAGGGTAATCAAGCGGTGGTTTTCTGGTTGCGAAACTGATTCTTTCGGTATTTTTTAAAGACATTTATAAAATGTTTAGGTGAACTTATAATTAAAAGAACAAGAGGCTTAGCTCCGCTAAAAGGCGGAACTAAACCTTAAAACCAGCATATAGTGGTAAAACTTATTTAAGTTCAACTTCAGCTCCTGCTTCAACAAGTTTATTTTTTATATCCTCTGCTTCGTCTTTTGAGACACCCTCCTTAACAGGTCCGGGAGCAGCATCCACTACTGCTTTGGCTTCTTTCAGACCAAGGCCTGTAATATCCTTAACCAGTTTAACGATCTGTAATTTCTGACCGCCTGCATTGGTAAGAATGACATCGAAGGATGTTTTTTCTTCTGCCTGAGGGGCATCACTGCCACCTGCTGCCGGTCCAGCTACTGCAACAGCGGCTGCTGCCGGCTCAATACCATACTCTTCTTTGAGTATTTTTGCTAGTTCATTTACATCTTTTACAGACAGGTTTACCAGTTCTTCTGCAAATTTCTTAAGATCTGCCATGTTTATTGAATTTAGATTTGGTTATACTTTTTAGTTACTCATTTCTGTTTGACAGTGTTTCAAGAACACCGTGAATTTTTCCAGCACCCGATTGTAAGGCTGAAATAACATTCCTGGCAGGTGATTGCAGCAGGAATACGATATCTCCGATAAGCTCTTCTCTGCTTTTCAGAGAAACGAGAGATTCCAGTGTTTCGTCGCCCAGGTAAAATGATTCCTGGACATAAGCACCTTTCAATACAGGTTTATCATGTTTTTTACGAAACTCTTTAATAAGTTTTGCGGGGGAGTTTCCGTTATTTGTAAACATGATTGATGTAGCACCTTTCAGGACCGGATACAGTTCCTGAAAGTCAATGTCAGACTGTTCAAGTGCTCTTTTAAGAAGAGTGTTTTTTACAACGATCAGTTTAATATCGTTTTCAAAGCATTTTCTTCTTAGAGTACTTGTATCAGTTGCATTCAGTTCTGCAGTATCAGTCAGGTAAAAATGGCTGTACTCTTTTAATCTGTCAGCTATGCTGTCAACTATTGTAATTTTTTCTTCCCGTCTCATAATTTTCTCCGAGTTTTACTTAACATTTTAATCTTCAAGTCCTTTAGGATCAATCTTAATGCCCGGGCTCATAGTACTTGACAGGTAAAGGCTGCGTATATAAGTTCCTTTTGCTGCAGCCGGTTTAAGTTTGTTTACCGTTGATATGAATTCCCTGACATTCTCGGCAATCTTAACAGGTTCAAATGAGACTTTTCCAACAGAAGTATGAATGATTCCGCTTTTATCTACTTTGAAATCAATCTTTCCCTGTTTCACTTCTTTAACAGCTTTTCCGATTTCCATAGTGACAGTTCCACTTTTAGGATTCGGCATCAGTCCGCGTGGACCGAGTATTCTTCCTAACTGACCTACTTTTCCCATAACTGATGGCATGGTTATTATCACATCCACGTCTGTCCATCCTCCTTTTATTTTTTCGATATATTCATCGAGACCAATAAAATCGGCACCGGATTCTTTTGCTTCAGCCTCCTTCTCGGGAGTACAGAGTACAAGAACCCGTGTCTCTTTTCCTGTTCCGTGAGGAAGAGTAACAACTCCACGGACCATCTGGTTGGATTTACGCGGATCAATACCTAACCTTACATCAAGGTCGACAGAAGCATCAAATTTGGTTTTTGTTATTTCCTTAACCAGTGAAGATGCCTCTTTCAACGTATATAATCTGTCCTTTTCAATTTTTTCGAGGGCAGTTTTACGGTTTTTTGTAAGTTTAGTCATGTTTCTTAAGTTAAATATTGTTCGGGAATTCTCCTTTTACGACAATTCCCATACTTCTTGCGGTACCAGCTACCATCATCATAGCCGACCTGACAGTAAAACAATTCAGGTCTTCCATTTTATCTTTTGCAATCGTCTCTACCTGGTCCCATGTAATCTGTGCCACTTTGTCCCTGTTAGGTTCTTTTGAACCTTTCTTAGACCTGGCTACTTCCAAAAGCTGAACGGCTACCGGTGGTGTTTTTGTTACAAAATCAAATGATTTGTCAGTATATACTGTTATAACAACCGGTATCACTTTCCCAGCTTTGTCCTGGGTCCTGGCATTAAATTGCTTACAGAAATCCATGATATTTACGCCCTTCGAGCCCAAAGCAGGTCCGACAGGTGGTGATGGATTAGCTCCTCCGCCACGAATCTGTAACTTTATTAGTCCAGCAACTTCTTTTGCCATAATTTTAAATTTGCGTGTTTATTGCGAGTATCTGACGGTCATTCAGGAAGCATTATAAATATTATGCCCGTCAATATTTTCCTCTAGTTTTCTTTTTCTACCTGCATAAAACTAAGCTCAAGAGGTGTTTTACGGCCGAAAATTTTGACCATCACCTTGAGCTTTTTCTTTTCATCATTCACTTCTTCAATAATACCTGAAAAACTGTTGAACGGACCATCGATAACCTTTACCGTTTCTCCCACGAAGAAAGGCACATTCAGTTCTTCATCGCTGGCATTCATTTCGTCAACTTTACCAAGTATTCTGTTGATCTCAGCCTTTCTCAAAGGTACAGGTTCCCCATCCTGTGAACCCAGGAAACCAATCACATTGGGAACATTTTTCAGCAGGTGAGGTATCTCTCCAACGAGGACAGCTTCAACGAGCACATAGCCCGGGAAGAATGTTCTTTCTTTACTGATCTTCTTACCTGATCTTATCTGATATACTTTTTCGGTAGGAATAAGAACCTGAGAGATATAATCTCCAAGTTTAAGGCGTACAACTTCGTTATCGATATACTCTTTAACTTTTTTCTCCTTCCCTCCGATCGCTCTAAGCACATACCACTTCTTAGTTTCCTCACTCATTGAAAAACCTCTCCGGTTTAATATAACAAATTGTAAACAGCCTCCATTATCCTGCTGAATGTAAAGTCCATTGCAGCAACAATAAGAGCAATTATCAGACTGGCAACCATCACCAGCACGGCACTGTTCTGAAGTTCACTCCAGGTGGGCCATGTAACTTTATGGACCAGTTCGGTGAATGATTCGTGAAAATAATTCTTTAAACTCATCTTCTTTCATTTTTGCACGGGAGGAGAGACTCGAACTCCCGACACCTGGTTTTGGAGACCAGTGCTCTACCAACTGAGCTACACCCGTTTGTCCGTACCAACCTGAGGAACAGACGTAAAAACGTTGTGTTAGGCGTTTTTACGACACCTCATGTTGTTTTGAGACCGTATATATCCAAAACCTCTTTTATTCAATTATCTCAGTAACTGCACCAGCTCCGACTGTTCTTCCGCCTTCACGTATTGCAAAACGCAGTCCTACATTTATTGCAACCGGGTAAATAAGTTCAATGGTTATTGTTACATTATCACCTGGCATAACCATTTCAGTTCCTTCGGGAAGAGTAATTTCTCCGGTAACATCAAGAGTTCTTACATAGAACTGGGGACGATACTTGTTATGGAAAGGAGTATGACGTCCACCTTCTTCTTTTTTAAGAACATATATTTCGGCTTTCAGTTTTGTATGAGGAGTTATTGAGCCTGGTTTTGCAAGAACCATACCTCTTTTAATCTCTTTCTTATCTACACCGCGAAGAAGAAGTCCGACGTTATCACCTGCCTCACCCCTGTCCAGTATCTTGCGGAACATCTCAACACCTGTACATACCGTCTTGCGCTTGTTAGCACCAAGTCCTATCATTTCAAGTTCGTCGCCTGTACATACAACACCTGTTTCAATACGTCCTGTAGCCACTGTACCACGTCCGGTTATAGAGAACACGTCTTCAACGGGCATCAGGAAAGGTTTCTGATTTTCACGGGGAGGTATGGGGATATATTCATCAACAGCATCCATCAGTTCAACCACTTTTTCTTCCCATTTTTCTTCTCCATGCATTGCTCCAAGAGCTGAACCGCGTATAACAGGTGCGTTATCACCATCAAATTTATAGAAGTTAAGCAGATCGCGTACTTCCATTTCTACCAGATCAAGAAGTTCTTCATCGTCGACCTGATCAACCTTATTCATAAAAACAACAACTTTCGGTACATTGACCTGGTGAGCAAGAAGGATATGCTCACGTGTCTGCGGCATTGGTCCGTCTGTTGCTGCAACAACAAGTATAGCACCATCCATCTGTGCTGCTCCTGTAACCATGTTCTTGATATAGTCAGCATGACCGGGACAGTCGACATGTGCATAGTGTCGTGTTGCAGTCTGATACTCAACGTGAGCAGTATTAATAGTAATACCCCTTTCTTTCTCTTCAGGAGCATTGTCTATTGAGTCGAAATCCCTTATGTCTGAGAGACCTCTTTTGTGAAGGACCATTGTGATAGCTGCCGTAAGAGTGGTTTTTCCATGGTCAATATGACCGATTGTACCAATATTTACGTGCGGTTTCGTCCTGTCAAATTTTTCTTTTGCCATAACTCGAAGCTTATTAAAAATTAAATTATCTGTATCATTTAAATAAAATCTGTTCCTGTTGAGCCGGAGAGGGGAATTGAACCCCTGACCCCTTCCTTACCAAGGAAGTGCTCTACCCCTGAGCTACTCTGGCATCAAAAAAGGAGCGGGAGACGGAGCTCGAATCCGCGACCCTTAGCTTGGAAGGCTAATGCTCTACCAACTGAGCTACTCCCGCTTATATAGTCCAAAGAGGCCTGTTCCGCTTTACACTTAATCATACAGTGTAAGGCTTATTCCTGTTTTAAGTGGGGAGAGCAGGATTCGAACCTACGAAGGCATTCGCCAGCAGATTTACAGTCTGCCCCAGTTGGCCGCTTTGGTATCTCCCCTCTTGAAACAGAATAATCTCCTAAGACACCCATTCAAAACATCTTCATGAGCCGATGAAGGGATTCGAACCCCCGACCTGCGGATTACAAATCAGCTGCTCTGGCCAACTGAGCTACATCGGCAAGTTAAAGAACGTCCCCGTATATGCATAAAATACCCTTAAAAAACGGTTTGCAAATGTAGGAATTAATATTTTATTTATCAAAATATATGAAAATAATTTTGAAAACAGGAAATTTATACACCTCTCTTTTTTTCCTTGTGTCTGGCAATCTGCTTCTTAAGAGCATTCACAGCTCCATCGGTCGCCTCTTCAAATGTTTTGCTTTGCCGCCTTGCAAATAAGGGGCCTCCCGACAAATCCAGCTTAATCTCACTGATCTTATTACCGCGCAACTGATCCTTGTCCAGCCTCAGATATACTTCGGCATTAACAATATCCTCTCCGTACTGAGTTAACTTCCCAACTTTCTGATGAACAAAATCAAGCAATTTCTTGTCGGCATCAAAACGTAATGAGTGAATCTGAATGTTCATAGCAGTACCTCCTGATTATTAATTAAAATTTATGCTCTGGGATGAGCCTGTTTATATATTTTTTTTAACTTCTCAAAAGTGTTATGTGTATATACCTGAGTAGCCGACAGATTGGCATGACCGAGGAACTCCTTAATAGCATTCAGATCAGCACCTCTGTTCAACATGTGCGTGGCAAAAGTGTGCCTGAGTATATGCGGACTCCTCTTTTCTATCGTGGTAACCATCGACAGATAGGTTTTAACTAAATTATAAACAAATTTATCGTATAGTTTGTTGCCCTTTTCTGTAATAAAAAACCAGTCTGTATTTTTCCCCGCTGTAACTTCTTCCCTTAACTTAATATAATCTTTCAGACGATTAACGAAATTACCTGCCAGAGGTATTATCCTCTGCTTATTGCGCTTCCCCGTAACTTTTACTATACCTTCCTTCAGATCAATATCGCCAAGCCGTAATCCGGTAAGCTCCGATCTGCGCATCCCCGTAAAATAAAGCATCTCTATAACAGTACGGTTCTGGACTCCTTTGAAATCATTCCCAAAATCATTCTCATCAAGAAGTGTGTCAAGTGCTTCTTCTTTTACAAATACCGGAAGACGTTTCTTCCTTTTCGGAAGGATTATCTTTTCCAAAGGATCATTGCTCACAAAGCCTTCCCTGCGCAGATAATGATAAAAACGCCTCAGACAGGATATCTTCCTGTGTACACTCACAGCCGATATACCGCTTTCCATCATACTTACAATCCATGCCCGGATATGATGAGAATCTATAACACCGGGTTCATCCGGCATTTCATTAGTACTTAAAAAAGAAAAAAACTGATTCAGATCGTTCCGGTACGACCGGACCGTATGCGGAGAATACCGCTTTTCAGTTTCTATAAACTCTAAGAACGATTCCTTTTGATCCATCAAGGAACCCCATATATTAAAAAGTTAATTACCCGGAAAGATACCTGACGACTACTCTTCGTCCTCCTGCATCTTCTGTACGTACTGAGCCTTCTTGATCTCTTCCCTGCGACGCACTGAAGGCTTTATAAAAGCCTGACGTGACCGTAATTCACGCATCACACCTGTCTTCTCAAATTTCCTTTTGAACTTCTTCAGAGCCCTCTCTATGTTCTCGCCTTCTTTTATTGGTACAACTATCATAATTGAATTTTCTGTTTTAAAACGAGGCGCAAAGTTAAAAAATTTATTTTCTTTCCAAAATTTTAAGGTGATAATTTATTCATATGCACAGGTTTTATTTGTATAATTATTATTCTCTGATTATTTCACTACAGATAATAAAGATACACTTTTAACTCTTTGTATCCAAAAAATGAGAACTTAAATATATGTTAAATGCACTATGGAAAATGCTTTTTCTGCTAAGTAATATGAATAAAGTAAGACAAACACCTCTCCTGTTTTGTGCGAAAGACACCCAAAATGAATTTCATATAATTATTCCCGGAATTTAATGCTGTGCAAAACATTGATTCTTTTTTTCCATGACACCGGAGGTGTCAACATCCAGTAGCCCGGGTTCCACCCCGGGAGAGGTGCATTACATCATAACAACAACACTGGAGGGGTTGACTTCAAAATGACATCCTGACTGACGGTAGCTTTTCCCCGGTTGAAAAAGTTGAAGAAGTTGAAGAAAGTTGAAAAAGTTAAAGGGGGTTGAAACGGTTTTATTGCCACTGCCCCGGTGGAACCTGTACTATTGGAAGTCCAGCCCTCCGGGCTGAAGAACTTTCTGTGCTGTTTTGTGCGAAAGACACCCATATTTACAAGAAAAAAT
>Ga0116163_1001857_pt1 | contig 12776 bp, 10 predicted proteins | sample AD_UKC107_MetaG_FD_89889 | JGI IMG/M metagenome (GOLD analysis project Ga0116163, IMG submission 89889) | Active sludge microbial communities of municipal wastewater-treating anaerobic digesters from Hong Kong - AD_UKC107_MetaG | ecosystem: Engineered > Bioreactor > Anaerobic > Digestate...
ATCCAGATTATAGCGATTTAGACATAGTTTTAAAAGTCAAAGCATTCAATACTTTGGACAGAGATTTTTACATCAATAATACTGTTTTGAAGGTGGGATCAAAAATTTGGCTACAGTTTAAAGATTATGCTATTGAAGATGCTCAGATTATTGAAATTATGGATTAATAATAATTAATTAATTTTTTGATCCATATTATTTAAGATTTTTAAGTAGCTTGCTAGAAATTGTTTATTATTCTTTGCAGAATGATTTTCTAGAAAATATTGCTTTTGGGCAGAACTAATTTTTTTTCGTAATTTTTCATTTTTTAGTAATTCAATCACTTTTTCAGCAAATTCTTTTTCTGTTTCGGCGAGTAAATAATGTTTTTTATTTATTAATTTCAAACCATCAACTCCCAATTTGGTCGATACAATGGGGATACCATTTTGTAGGGCAGTTAAAGATTTGAGCCGTACACCAGCTCCGGTTTTGAAAGGTAAAATAAAAACTTTGCTTTTAGCCAAAAACTGATCAATGTTTTTTTGATGTCCATAAAAAATGATATTTTTATTATGTTTCAAATCGGCTAATCGAGGATTTTTATTGCCCACTACATGAAATTTAATTTCAGGCATCTCCCGATTGATTAAGGGTAAAATTTTTTCGCTGAACCAACGTACTGCCACTTCATTTGGTGGCCATTCTAGATAAGCAATAAACAAAATGTCATAAATTTTATGTTTACTAGGTTTAACTGCTTTCAGTGGATAAACTAATGGCTGAGTGGAAACACTTTTGCATTTTTGACTAAGGTAACTGGTTTCTGATGCAGATATTGAGAAAATGTGATCAAACCTTCGATAATTGATTTCTCCATAAAGCAAATTGAGACTACCCTCTAGTAATAAATAAATTTTTCTAATTAATTTCTTTGTTTCTCTAAAACGAGTAAAAAATAGCACGTGATCTAAATTATGATTTTCTAGAATCAAAATGGGCATTGTTAAACAGTTTTTCTTTAACCACTTTTTTTTGGGCAGAAATTGCGCCGAGTTAATGTGGTCAACATGAATAATGTCAGGTTGCCACTCTTTAATCTTGTCTTTGATCCAAGTAAAACTAGGTTTATATCGATATTGATAAACAAAATGTGGTCGAAGCTGCAAATAATTCCAAGCCAGCTTTAAGTAATCTTCTTTAATGCTTTCCGCCATCAATTTGGTTTTAAATATTTTTACTTTAATACCCAGTTTGCTGAATTTCTCTAGTTCTTTTTGACTAGCTTTTCTTTCAGAAACAAAAACGGCAAAAATATCAAATTGACTTGAAAGAGTTTGCAAAGTATTAAAAGTTTTGATGCGACCACCACCATCCAGAGGCAGAGGAAAGCATTGACTGAGATACAGTAATTTCTTTTTTTTTAACATTTTTTAATCATTTGTTGCTCAATCCACTGATAATTTTTTTTCAAACCTTCCTCAAGAGGAATACAGGGTTCCCAATTTAAATAATTTTTGATTAGAGTGTTATCGCTACTACGACCTCTAACACCTCTGGGTGCGTCGAGTTTATATTTTCTTTTTAGTCGAACATTGGCAATTTTTTCGATCAATGAAACCAATTGATTAATTGTTACCAATTGACTGGTCCCTAAATTAATTGGTTCTCTAATGGCACTATGCATAATTAGATCGATGCCCTTCACGCAATCATCTATGTACATAAAAGTTCTTGATTGTTGACCATCACCCCAAATTTCTATTTCTTTATTTCCTGAATTTTTGGCTTCTATGGTTTTGCGAATCAAGGCTGCTGGGGCTTTTTCTCTACCGCCTTGGAAAGCACTATAAGGTCCATAAACATTGTGAAAACGAGCAACTCTAGTTTCTAGTCCAAAATCTTCCATAAAATGACGACACATCCGCTCAGAAAATAATTTTTCCCAACCGTAGCCATCTTCTGGATTGGCTGGATAAGCGTCTTGTTCTTTTAAACCATTGGTTTTGCTACTTTGTTGTTTTTCCAGTGGGTAAACACAAGCTGATGAAGAAAAAAAATAGCGGTTGACTTTGGCCTCTTTGGCCGCGATGAGCATATTGGTATTAATTAGGACATTTAGCATGCAGAGGGCTTTATTATTTTCAATAAAGCCCATCCCACCCATATCTGAAGCCAAGTTATAAATTTCATTAATATTTTGGCTGACTTTATGACAATTGCTTAATTTTCTGAGATCACATACCAAATTGTCAGCGTTTTTATTGACCTGTTGCCAATTTTTTAAAGGTTTAATATCAACTGCTCTGATATTTTTATAGCCTTGTTTAAATAAATAATTGACCAGATGACCGCCAATAAAGCCACCAGCCCCAGTGATTAAAACTGTTGTTTGATTTTTATTTAATTTCATGTTTTGTTATTTTTTTTATTGCTTAATATTTGTCCTAATAAATATTTGGGAATAATAACTAAATATCTTTTCCACAAACGTTTTGGTTCATTTAATAGTCTGAACAACCATTCTAAACTATTTTTTTGCATCCATAGCGGTGCTTGTTTTTTTTGACCACTAATAAAATCAAAAGCTGCGCCAACACAAAAAATTTTGACACCCTGTGAGTGGTTTTTTAGCCAATCGGCAATTGCTAGTTGTTTTGGAGAACCAATTCCTATCCAAATAAAATCTGGTTTATGATCAAGAATTTTTTGATAATGCAGTAATTCTTGTTGTTGGCTGATTTTTTTTGGTAAATAGTCGTAAAAAATTTTTTGGTTTGGGTATTTTTTATTAAATAATGCGCTAATCTTTTTTTTAGTGATGTTATTTGGACAGAGTAAGTAGTGTTTTAAGTTGGTTTTGTTTTTTTGCTGATAATCAAATATTGCCAACATTAAATCTGGACCGTAAACTCTGTCAATCTTTTTTTGATATTTGTGACGGAAATAATTGGTAATGAGCATGCTATCGCTAGTGCAATAGTCAATGTTTTGGTAAAATGCCAAATGCTTTTGCTCATTTTTTACAGCTAAATCATATAAAGAACAAGGTAATACCATTTGCGAATTAGCTTTTTTATTTATTCTTTTTGCGAGAAAATTTACCACTTTTTCGAATTGACCAATCATAAATTGGCAATTTGCTAGTCGAACTACCATATTCGCTATTATGCCATTAACGAGTGAAAATTAAATGAGGTTTTATTGGTCATCAAATAATTGTTTAACTTCTTTTAACAAGTTTTTCTCAAATATTTGTTCATTAAATTTTTCTGCTTGTTTGATGCAATGAGTTTTGTTAAATTTTGTTTTTTCAAATTTTTCAATAGCTTGATTCAGAGATTTTTTGTCATATTTATTGAAGAAAATACCGGTTTTATTATCTACTACGGTTTCTTTCACTCCTCCGTCTTTGTAGGCAATAATTGGTAAACCATAACTCATAACCTCAACGGGAATCATCCCAAAATCTTCATCTATGGAAGCATAGATTAATGCTTTACTGTGCTTTAGGACATTTTCGATGGCTTTATCTGTAACAAAGCCTAAAAATTGAATATTATTGTTTGCTAATCGACGCCATTTTTTTTCTTGACCACTAGTACCAACAACCAACAATGGTTTTTGATTTTCATTAAACGTACTAATTACTAACTCAATGCCTTTTTGTTTAACTAATCTGGAAAAAAATAAATAATTTTTAGTATTCAAATTTAATTTTTCACTATTTTTTCTATTGTTAAAAGTTTTGACTGGGGGATAAATGACTTTTGCTGTAGCGCCATAGTATTGTTTTATTCTTTTTTGTACATTGACTGAATCAGCAATTAGAGTATCGATTTGACGAATTTTCTTTTTATTTTTTTTTATTAGCAAATTAAAATAAGGTTTAAAAATTTTATTAATAATTGGTGTTTTTAGCCAAGAGACTTCATTAAACTCATCATGAAGAAATCGAGGAGTAGTGTACATATAACATAAATGTTTATTTTTTACCTTGACAAAATGAGCACAGAAAGAATGTGAAGAAGAAATGACCAAATCATATTTATCTAGATTTAACCTTTCCCAATAATAATGGAAAAAGTAGGGTTTAAAGAAGCTTGAATGATTGACAACAAAGGGAATTTTACTTAGTTTTGAAAAATATAGTTTACCCCTACTTCGCTTTTTGACTTCCGTTTGATATTTATCACTGATCAGAGAAGTATAAATGTCAGCTTTGGGGAACATTTTGATCAGATAAAACAAAACCCTTTCAGCACCGCCAAATTGGGTAAAAGAATCATGAATGATAGCTACTTTTTTATTTTTTAATTTATTCATTTAACTTGACCTCATTTTACTAGAAAAAAAGATTTTTTTATGTTCTAATAACCCCATGCATTTTGATTATGAATTTAGTTTTATATTTCCCATACATAACGAAGAAGCAATATTAGCAAACCAAATCAGAATTTTTAATAATTTTTTAGAAAAAAGCAAAATTCAAAATTACGAGATTATTTTAATTGAAAACGGCAGTAACGATTGTTCTCTGAAAATAATTGAAGATTTAGCAAAAAAAAATAAAAAAATTAAGTTTTATCATTTGCCCAAAGCTTCTTATGGTCTTGCTATTAAAAATGGTCTCTTGCTTGCTAGGGGCAAGTACTTAATACTTTTAGATATTGATTTTTTTAATTTAAATTTTTTGAAAAAAGGTTTAAAAGCAATTACTAAATATCAGTTAATTGTGGCGTCAAAATCTTTAATCAAAGGTTCTGATCAGCGACCATTTCGCCACAGAATGAGAACTAAATTATTTCAGTTAATAACCAGATATATTTTTCATTATCCAGGAACCGATACTCATGGTAATAAAATCATCAAAAACTCCTTATTGCTAAAAAAAATTATCTATTCTTCTTTTACTAAATATGAGTTTTTTGATACTGAACTGTTACTGAGAATGATGAGAACTAAAACCTTTAAATTAAAGGAAATAGCAACTATTACTGGTGAAATCAGAACAAGTAGATATTCTGCAATAAGAAGATATTATTTATGTTGGCTTGACTTGATAAGAATTGTTTCGAGTTTTGTTTTTCGTGATAAAAATTTTGGAGAAAGAATAATTAGTTCTTTTAAAATCAACGCCGATGATTATGGCTTAAATGATCACGCAGATAAAGTAATTTTGGCCCAAGCCCAAGCTTCGTCGGTAGTAAGAATATCGATTTTGGCTAACTTAGTTAGCCAAAAATCATTAAGCAATTTAAATTTATTGAGTAAAAAGAGAAATTTAGACTTAAATTTACATTTCAATTTATTATGTGGTCAACCCATTAGTCCAATAACCAACGTGCCTTCACTAGTCGATAAAAACGGACAGTTTTTTTCTTTGCCAAAGTTTTTGATCAAAATGTTTTTTTCAAAAATTAATATGGATGAGGTTAAACTAGAGCTGAGTCAACAATTTAATTATCTAAAAAATAACGGCATTAATTGTAGTGGTCTTGATTCTGAACAACATTTACATATTTTTTACCCAATTTGGCCAACAATTGTTCAATTTGCCCAAACAAATAATTTAGCAATTCGATCTCGAAAGTCAACTTTATATCATCTAAAAAAACATCCAATTAAATATCTGTTTGCTTATTTTGCTCAACTGACTTTTTTCTTGATTTTTTCTGAGAAAAAAAATACGGTGTTAGCAAAAACTCATGACTCAATTATTGTTCATCCTGGATTAAATTATGATTAAATTTGATTAAAATTAGTCTCCGATTCCGAAACAAAACCTGGGTTTTTTCTTCTGGAGAAATATCGTAAATTTGATAGATATTATTAAAACAATCTTGAATGTTTGCTTGATCATTTTTGTATTCACAAATATAAAACGTTGTAGTTGTTTGTTTATTAATTTTCTCTGGAGTCAAAAAGGGATATGAGCAATCAACTAATTGAATTGGACTATCTTTTTGTAATAAGTACCAATAAATTGAACTGTCCCAATTGCCACTGTTGTTGGGATAATTATGGTTAATTACCTTAATATCAATTTCATTGAGGGCAAGAGAGTTTTGATCTATATCGTTTTTGATTAACTCAATTATTAAGTTTCTCTCAAGATAATTAATGTGATTGAGTTCTGGTTCTATGGGCTCATTAATGGGTGTGCCAGCTAAAATTAAAATCACAGTTAAAGATACGCCTATAAAATACAAGTTTTTAGAAATTTTTCTTAAATTTCCAATGCCAACAGCTAATACTAAAATAAGATAAAAGGAATTGAAGCCACGAATATAATCCAATCTATCAATTTTGAATACTCCTAAGATGATTATCGGTGTCAATATTGAAAGTAGAAAATAATACGTTAGGAGTTTCTTATTTCTATCTTGATTCAAAACAACAGCGCTGAATAAAATCGGTATTAAGAATAACCAGTAAATATAAAAATTATCATTGATGTTATTAAAGGCATCTCTAGTCAAGGATATAATTCTTTCTAAGAACTGGTTGAGTTGTGTTTTGTCGTTCACAATGACTGATTCGTTATTGTTATTAAAACCTCCATTATTGATTAAACTTCTAATATTCCAAATGTTAGAGCAGTCCTGGTTAAAGTAGTTGATCTCATTAATGATCATGGGGAGGTAACTGATAACGATAATTAGTAGGGCATAGATTAGTATTTTTTTATTTTTGACAATTTCTTTGTGAAAAAAAATTAAAAGAAAGATAATTTTAACGGGTAAATACAGATACATTGGTGGGTACATGTGAAGAGCAAATAAAAATGAAATTAAGCTAAATATCAAGAATTTCTTGTCTTTTTTCTTGTTAAACAAGCTCAGTAGGTATAAGCCGACAGCTTCAAATATTAAAGCGTTGGTTGGTTGTGATGCGAAAACACTGATACCGATCAAGTATCTAGAAAAACTTGCCAAAAATATAGCTATTAAAGCAATTTTTTCATCAAAGAAATTTTTAGTTGTTTGCCAGAGTAAATAAATCAAGGCCAAATTTATCAACATATAAAGAAACATGTAAATTAAGGGTGATTGATTGGCCACAATGAAAATGATCAATTCAAAATAAAGACTATATGGCAAATTGTGAAAGTATAAATTTTGATCATAATCGCCAAGACTACTACCCTCTCCAACCAGCCAAAATTTTTTAAAACGCAAAAAATTATCAAATAAAAGAAAATGATTTCCTTCATCACCATTTAAATAATTGAAATAGTTATATCTTGTGAGGCGTAAGTAAAAACCACTTAAAAAAATTAGAACAACTAAAATAAAAGACAAATTTTTTTTAGTTAAATATTTCATTATTTAATTTTTTTTAGTAAAAACACATAATGAGGGTGATAAAAAAGAGTTTTTAATTTTTTCTGTTTTTTTACAGACAAGTTATTAGCTTTAAATAATTTAAGATATTCTTCGATTGTAAAAAAAGTAAAATTATTTTTTTTGCTGTAGGTTTTTTTAAGCAAAGACACAATAATTAGTTCTTGCAAATACCCAAGATAATAACCAATGCTACCATTATTAATTACAGTTTTAAAGATAATGGTCCCAGTGTTTTTTAAATTAAATTTTGCTTGTTGAAGAATTTGTGTTTTCCCTTTTCCATCTAATAGATAATCCACATCAGATAAAATACAGCAATCCATCTGATAATTATTATTGGTGAGATTTGTAGTAGAGTCGCTAAATTTAAGATTTGTAAATAATTCCTCAATTTTTTTAGCTAATTGAATTTTTTTTGAATCAGGATCAATAGCAGTGATGACCCTTTTATTAGATTTGCTTTTTAGAATTAATTCAAATAAGCCGTGTCCACAGCCAATATCTAAAATTTTTCCTTTTTTGGGTACCATTTTTTCCATTTCATTAAAAGGGGCAGTAATATATCTCAACAAACAAAATAGTTTATCTTTTAGAGGCCAGGGTAGAATAAACATTTTTTTAATAATTAATAAATCTTTATTGGTCATTTGATTAATTGTTCTCTAATTATATTTTTGACTAGTAGACAGTCTTCTCGATTTCCAGCAAAACAATTGTTTTTATGATTAAACTGAATAATTGCCAAAGAAAGAATAATAAAGGCAATTTTTCCAAGTTTGTTATTCTTAATTTGAATTTTATCTAAGATTATGATCAAAAAATAATAATTAAAAATTATTAATGGTAACGTATATCTACTCAAGACATAACCAAGAACGGCAATCATTATTAGAGTTGGAAAAGTGGCAGAGAAAAATACTAACAATTTTTTATTAAAAACTAATTTCCATCTTTTTTGCAAAATTAAGATAATTAAGCCAATAATAGTTGCCACAGTAATAGCCCATCTGCCTTGATAAATAAAGACAACTCGTAATGATTCGATGAAAGATTGGAGGTGATGTTCATCAAAATACCTTTCAGGTGAATAAAACCACCAGCCATTAATTAATTTATTGGATAAAAACCAAGCAAAAGTAACTATTGCAGAAGGTAAATAATATTTTTTTAAAAAAGCAATCTTTTCTTGAATCTTTTGCTTTTGGTCAAAAAAAATATTTAGACACATACAACTGATAAAAATAAAATTATCAATTCGAGTAAAAATAGCTACTAAACTAGTAATTAAAAAAGCTTTGGGTTTTTTTTCAAGAAAAAATTTTAAAGTTAATAACCGAAGAGCTAAGCCAATAATTTCAAAGTAAACTAAAAAGGTTTGACTAAGAAAAATTGGGTTACTAACCACGAGCAAAAGCATTAAAATTGCTAATTTTTTGTCAACAAAAATCTTTGCCAGCTTATAGGCAACAAATAAGAAAAAAATCGATAAAAGAATTCCTATGAGATGAATACTAATTGTCGCTTGTGGTTCTGAAAGATAAAAAGCCAAGCTTAGTAGGGAAGGTAACAAAAAAGTATGAGGGTAATCGCTACCAGGATATGAAATAAAACTTAGTAAGCCATTTTCATGTATTAATTTGCTAGTAGGAATCAAGTACCAAGCAGTATCCCAATAAAAAGGCAGTGTTAGATCCGAGATATTCATTATAAGCAGAAATATGCTAAGTATAAAAAAAAGCGCAGGAACCATAAATTAATTCTAAACTAAATCACGCGAAATTTCCCCAATTATTTCAATGGCCAAATCCTATTTGCATTCGCTTTTTTTATCAGCCATACTAAATATTTGAATTAAAGTAAGTTGATTATGAGAAATTCATTAACTAAATTGTTTTACCCAGTCTTTTTTTTGCTTTTCTTATTATCTTTTTTTCTGATGGAGACGGATTACAAGTTCTATTTATTTCCTGCTTGGGGACTCTTTTTAGTAATTTATAGTCCTTTTTTAAAAATCAAACGATTTTCGAAAATCAGTTTTTTATCTTTTCTATTTTTATTATTGTCTCTAATTGCTAGTGTTTTTTCTCATCATCTCCCACTCACCATAGAAAAATATTTGTTTTACCTGTTTGCATTTAGCATATTTATCTTTTTTTTGAAGTTAGATAAAAAACTCTTAAAAGTAGAAACTTTTATCGAATACTTACTACTATTAACATTGGTATTGAATATTTTGGTTATATTTTTTTCCATTAATGCTAATTTTAGGATTTTTTTTCAAGGGATGAATCTCCTAGTTCGGAGTTATGGTCACAATCATTATGTGGCTTTTTTACTTTTAATTTTGCCCGTGTTGTGGTGGAGCTTATTCAGAAAAAAAACAAATTATCTTTTTAGTAAAAAAATAGCAACATATTTGACTATTTTTTTATTAATTTCCTCATATGTAATAGTATTGATTAGTTTATCTCGTTTAGGAGTGTTGTTGGTCCTTGCCCAGTTTCTTTGTATTCTTTTATTAAACAAGCAGCAATTTTATAATTTACGCCAAAAAACATTTATTTATTCTCTAATTAAGAGTCTGGTTTTTGTTTTTCTATTTGCCTCCTTAATTTTTATTTTCTTGTCTTTACCGTTTTTAGATAACAATGATTGTTTTTTAAAAACTTATAATAAGGATTTTTGTATATCTTTGAAAGAAAATAGTCGCTTTTTTTATTGGCGACAAGGATACTTAACGATAAAAAATTATCCTCTTGTTGGTTATGGTTTAAATACTTTTAAATTCGCTGCCAGACGTTTTCCTTTACCATTTGAACAACAAAGTGCTTACGCTCATAACATTTTTTTACACAATTTGGCCGAATTAGGTTTAATCGCTGGTGGACTCTTTGTGTTTTTAATTATTTATCTTTATCACCAGAGTTATTTAAAGATTAAGAAATCTAAGCAATCTTTGAATAATTTTTTATTTTTAGGAGCCAGTAGTTCATTATTTAATGCCATGTTTGATTTTGATTGGCATTTTTTTGTAATATTTTTATTGACTTTAATTTTTTTAGCTTTTATTTTAAAAGATGAACAAGGTGATTTATCGAGTATTAAACGTGATTTTTCGAGTATTAAAAGTAAAAAAAATAAAGCTTGGCTGATTTATAGTCTTTTTTTATTCCTGCTTAGTCTAATTTTCTTGGTGGGAAATCTTTTGACAATTAGCTGGCAAAAGAACAATCCAAAAAAATGGCTCAAATATACGCCTTTTTATAACACTGCAATAAAGTCTGCCTATGATAATACTGTTTATACCAACACTACTTATCAAAGTTTGTATCACTTATATCGTTATGATTCAGATTTTATTATACGGTTTTTGAATTTAGATGAAGAAATAGATCAAGAATTAAAAAAACAATTATATTTAGATTTAGCAGAAACCTATCCCGCTACCTTTGTTTCAAAAATTAATTTCCAGGAGTGGTCAACCAACGATGCCAAAATTCTTTTAGAGAAGTTTACTCAATTAGTCGAGAAATATCATTTTTTTGCTAATGATTACTTTATTAGCTATTGGCGAAGACAAGAATTAGCTAAGCAAGTTTTTGCCTTGGGTCAGCAGGCTTATAAAGCAGGTGATTGGTCAAATGCTAGTTATTTTTATGAGAAGTCATATGAGTTTGACCAATATGTGTTTTTTGCCGAAAGAGCTTTATTTCTAGACGAAAGCGATTTGAATAATTTAGTACAATTCTCTTTGAATTTTAAAAAAATTTCGCCGCATTTTGTTGGAGATTTCAATAGATATATTTATTTATATAGAGAACAATTAGATATGTTATTTTTAGAAAATCGCCTGGTTGAATTTCGTCAATTGATGATTAATATGCTTGAATTAGAGCCACAGGCCAAGTGGTATTTACTTGATCATTTATTTGCATTAGCAAAAAATGATGAACAACGGGCGTTGTTGCAAGAAATAGAAAACAGTTATTAATTCTTGAAATAACTTAAGTCAAGTATTATTTTTCTAAGATCTTAATTCCAGGTAGCTCCGCGCCACTTAAGTATTCTAAAGCAGCACCGCCGGCAGTGGAAATATGAGTAAATTGATCGTGCAAACCAGCTCGATTAATGACACTATTGCTTTCTCCACCACCAACAAGAGAAATAGCCCCATGTTGGGTGGCGCTCGCTATCGCTCGCGCTATCTCTCTGCTCCCTCTAGCAAAAAGTGGATTCTCGAACACACCCATTGGCCCGTTCCAAACGATAGTCTTGGCTCCTTGCAAGATGTAGCGGTAAAGCCTAATGGTTTCTGGTCCAATGTCTAGATATTTAATATCCCGATCATGATCAGTGTCGGCCACATCAGTTAGTAAGGTAATTACCTCACTTGTTGTTGCATCTAGATCTTTACCAGCGACAACATCAATGGGTAAAATAATTTTTGGTAAGGGAAAATTTTTTCGATCCTCACCGACATTTTCAAACAAAATTCTTTCAGTAGCATGTTCGCTGAGAATTTCTTTTGCCTGTTTAAGGATTTTTTCTACTTCTGCTGGCTCTTTTTCTTCGTCGGCGCCAATGAACGAGTGGTGAGTTTCAATTCCGCCAGCCCTGAGCATGGCATTAGCTATTCCTCCTCCAACCAAGACCACATCAGCTAGATTAGATAAATTTTTCATGGTGGTCACTTTGTCAGAGATTTTGGCTCCGCCCATTACTACCACCAGGGGCCGTTTGATATTCTGAAGAGCTTTACTAAATTGTTCAACTTCTCTTTTTAAGTTGAAACCAGCAAAACTAGGGAGACGTTTGGCCAAACCAACTATGCTGGCATGAGCTCGATGACTAGCACTAAAAGCTTCATTGATGTAAACTTCAGCTCCGCTGTCTTTAATTAGTTGTTTAGTAAAATTAAGATCGTTTTTTTCCTCTCCAGGGTAAAAGCGTAAATTTTCCAGTAACAAAGCTTGACCAGCTTCAAGTTTTTTGGATTTTTCTGCAACTTCAAAACCCACACAATCATTAACAAACTCTACTGGTAAATCTAAATTGTTTTTTAAGAATTTAGCTACTGGTAAAAGGCTTAAATCATGATTTTTTTTACCATCAGCTCGGCCTAAGTGTGAAATTAGAATTACTTTTGCTTGATGATCAAGTAAAAAATTGATGGTTTCCAGAGCGCTGCTAATTCTATCGCTATCCGCTACGCGCCAAACAGCGTTTTTGTTACCAGCTTTTCCGGCTACGAGTTTGAGAGGAACGTTGAAGTCAACTCTAACTAAAACTTTTTTATTTTTAATGTCTTTTATCTTTGGGCAGTTGATCATAGTCTCTATTTTGCCATCTTTTTCTAGAGGAAACAACCGGAAACTTGTGTTACAATACACAGATCAAAAAGAAAGGAACTATTTTGATATGGCTAAGAGTACCAAAAAAATGACG
>Ga0116163_1001858_pt1 | contig 12769 bp, 8 predicted proteins | sample AD_UKC107_MetaG_FD_89889 | JGI IMG/M metagenome (GOLD analysis project Ga0116163, IMG submission 89889) | Active sludge microbial communities of municipal wastewater-treating anaerobic digesters from Hong Kong - AD_UKC107_MetaG | ecosystem: Engineered > Bioreactor > Anaerobic > Digestate | place...
CCTGAAGGCGACCGGCGGGACCGGGGTCCAGGAGTGCATCGACCGGGCGGTCTTCGAGCTTCTCGATTACATCCCGGTATTTCCGGTGGAGGACGAGGGGAAGTGGACCGATCGGAACGGTGTCGTCCTACCGGACGCCTACCTGATGAAGAAGGGCTCGACGACGAAAGACCTCGCCTATAGGATTCACACCGACATCGGGGACAGCTTCCTCTTCGCCCTGGACGCGCGGACGAAGATGAGGCTCGGGGAGAAGCACGAGCTGAAGGCCGGGGACGTCATCAAGATCGTGTCGACGAAGTGAGGGTGGCGAATGGCTTTCAAAGTTGCTATTTCAATGGCAAGGAGATGGAAGCGCTAGCAGGTAGGATTGAAAACCTTTTTTCCTGTTATACCCCAGATTAACTGTTGGATCGGATCAGGATCGCTTTTATTAAAGTCAACCCACGTCATACCCTTCAGAAAAACTGGTAGTTCGGGTTTTTCAGGAACATTAGTGAGAAGTATGGGAATCACGGGGCACTTCCGTCTGACAAATTCTCGAAGAAGTGCTTCTATTTCCTGTTCCTGCCAGGGACCTATACCTTCAACACCGACAAATACTGCTGCGGATTTGATCCGTTCGATCTTTTCCTCTAATGCCTGTTGCCATGGAAGACCCGGCTGTAATTCCCATTCATCTAGCCAGGGCAACACTCCAAATTCCTTTAGCTGCATACCAATCTTCTTTACAGCTTCTTTATCCCTGCTATTGTGACATAAGAAAACATCAAAGTCATCGGTCTCAATCTTGCCCTGGATAGTTGATGTGGCAGTCTCAAGCTCTCGCCGAATATCAGCAGCTAAATCCATTTCTGGAATGGCTGAAGGTCGAACTGATTTTAAGCGCTCTTCACGATCAAGTAAAGAGATTCGCTCGCTGCAAACGTTGCATTCGATCCAATCGTGACCGCGCTCACGCCGCCGATTGACCTGTAATTCAGTTAGAGGAGTTGCACATTCTGGGCAAACAAAAATGCGTCTCCGATGGATTGTTTCTGGCAACGCTCGGCGCTGTAGATGAGCCTTAATATATTCTTCAAATTGGAAACGCGTTTCCTCACTCGCCATAGAATCAAAAAACAACGCCAACTCGCCGCGACCTTCCTCAACTTCACGCAAAAATATGCCGCATTTTCCACCTACTGTCGCGTTATAAGTTGCAGCGTTCTTCCACATTTCATCTATGGTGAATAGTCCACTGTGCGATATCCGTACCGCCAAAGTTGCATAGACATTTGTGATTGCCCCTTCGAAGCTAAATATTACGGCTTTTCCCTCAGGATCTGGCAGATCCGGATTTTCACGAGTGAATTGAGAGGGGAAAACCAAATAAGATCCATCGTCGGCAGGTTCACGAAGAGCTATTTCATGACACAACATTTCTTCGATTGTCGCAATCAACAATAACTTTTCTTGTTTCTTATCTTTAATTCGTTCATCTTCAGACATGCTAAAGTGCCCGGATAGAGCAACTTCTTCAGCAATACAGCCTTGACCGTCAGGTTCATTTTTAGCTTCGTTTACAAGTGCTGAAGCATAAGCGTCAAGCAGCTCAGGCTGCAGAAGTAAAAGGTCGCCAAAACTGAGCCTGCGAATTAGACCCCTCGATTCTACACGACCGATACACGTTTCGAATTGTGCTCGCAATTTTTCAGAATCAACAAGATCTGTATATTTGGTGAGTAGGAGACGATAGAGGTCGTCTGCCTCGGAAAGGACTCTTCCAGTCTCCTTTTCCTTTATGAAAAAATCCTTGATACGCTGAAATAGTTCCGTTGAAGTAACTTTCGGAAGGGAATCCCAGTCTATCGATCTGCGGATCGCCTCGGTCAACTCAGATATATTCCACCCTTCTTTAGCACTTGTCTCAAAGTAAGCATCAAAACCCATCTCATGCCTTAACGCCTCTACACGTGCGCGACTAACACTGATTCTACCGCGATCAGTACGAGCTGCAACAAGAAACTTCTTCATCGGTAATGCCAATTCTCCCTGAACCCGCTGAGCCTGAGAGAGAGCACGATCCCAGTGTCGAACTCCTGCAAACGGGTCTGTCTCACTACGCGCATCAAAGAGCACCAATGCGGTAGCCAACTCATTGAGATGCAGCTGATGAATTAGACGATATCCTGGCTGACCCGCCAAATCCCACAAAATCGTCTCACGAGTCTCTTTTTGCCCCCCATCGAGTTCTACATCTTGTTTGTCAAGCGTCCAAACACGCCTCGCATGAGTAGATTCTGTGGGCTCGAAAGCTTGACCTGTAAGCACTAATCCGAGACCAGATTTTCCAACACCGGTGTCACCAACTAAAACAACTTTCGCATTCGCATAGTGAACATATTTTTCTGATATAACCCGATTACATCCCTCGCTGAGAAGTATATCTGGGTCCAATTCCCAGATGTTCACAGTATAACTGTTTTTAGATACAGTAGTTAATAGATAATTTTTTGGGTTGAACGCTAAAATGGAGCTTGATACGTCGAAACTTACTTCTTTAAGAATCACCACTGTCTCCCATTTATCACAATCCCAGATTCTGATTGTGTTATCGCTAGATATGGATGCAAGGAATTTACCATCGAACGAGAAAGACATACAAGTTATATCATCTGTATGGCCCTCTAATGTACGAAAATGGGTCACAGAACAATTTTTAAAATTTCTCGCTAAATATCCACCAATATTTACAATATCTTCATAATAATTAGTAACGTGAACTAGGTCAATCGCTTTCTCTTTTTTAAGATTATCTCTGAAAATCTCTATAGTTGTTAGGTCGAATACGCATATTGCAAATATTTTCCTAGCTTGATTGTAGGCCCAATTTGGCTTACTATTATTTTGTTTATTTATAATGTATCTTCTAAAATTCTCCCTACGATCCTGATTGTCTCGCATGAATGATATACGATCAACAAAGACATTGCGATATGGCGCCAAGTAAATAACTCCACTAAAACCCGGAGAATCTAGAATGAGTCTCTGGACCTCAATGTCCTCTGTCTCCCAAGGTATGCAATGATGATCACTAGTAGTTAAAGTATATATATCCCACAGTGTGGTTTTTTTAGTTTCTGATTCTAAGGCAAGTGTTCTTCCACTTGGAGACCACGAAACTTGTGTTATTTGGCCAAAATCATTTTTATTTAATGAGAAACTCCACTTAAGCCCTAAACCATGAACCCCCTCGAATTTATTTATATTTTTATTTGATAAATCTTTAGCCATCTTAAAAGCCTCACCTACCGATCTGGATGAATGCGTATATAATGGAGTCAGCCTATAAACGTATCGCTTCTGGCACAAATAAGATATTCTAGGATGGGATTTACAAGAGTTGTTTATAGTTTTATATATGTTGAGTAATACTCCTTCCCTCACCACCCTACTGGCAGCCGAAATCTATCCAATCGATTGATACGACGCCCTCAATGCGCCTCTAATACCCCTCGCCTCAGCGAAGCTCCGATAGATCCACCTTGCCAGATGTTGGTAGCTACCTTGTTAGGCTCGCCTACAGGCCCAGCCCTCCTCCTTTCGCCGCCGATACCTGGCCGCCGGTTCGCTACCTGCCCGCGATCCCCGCGGCGACGCCGACGGGCACGCCCCCGCCGCTCGCCCCCCCGGATCGTGGAGGCGTCCTTCGAAACTGGTGCATACTAAATTAGAATTCTCAACTGATAGTTAACATTAAATAGCATATATCTGAGATCGTTTGGGTCGATCAGTCCCTGAAGTTCGGCACTTGATAGATATCCGGAGAAAATAGTCATGAACGCGATAGGAATCGTAGGAAGTCCCAGAAAGAACGGTAACGTCGACAGGTTGGTCCAGGCCGTATTGGACGGTGCCGAAGAGGTCGGCTATCAGACCACGAAGCACCATCTCAATGACTTGATCTACTCGGGCTGCCAGGCCTGCAACTACTGCAAAAGCCACGAAAACTGCAAGCTCGACGACGACCTCTCAGGGGTGCTGAAGGATATGGCGGAGGCTGACGCGGTCGTCTTCGGATCGCCAATTTACTTCTACCTCTTCACCGGCCAGTTCAAGCTGATGGAGGATCGGATGTACTCGTTCATCGATCCAGGGTTCAACTCCCGCCTTGCGCCCGGAAAGAAGGCCGTCATCGTGACCAGCCAGGGGAATCCGGATCTGGCCGCCTTTGAAAAGGCAGCGTCAGAATTCGCCGGGATTCTTAAGCTTCTGGGATTTGAGGTGGTCGAGACCATCCAGATGGCGAATGGAAACGCGCCCGATGCGGTCCTGGAGAGAAAGGACCTTCTGGACAAGGCGAAGGCCACTGGAATGGCCCTTTAGATTTAGACATTCAGACGACCGCTCAGCCGGACTTCACCTTGCAGAAGCGAAGAAAGCAAAACCGAAAAACGGTTGCCAAACCGAAAACGAAGTAGAAAAAGAAACAGAATGCGGCGGATGTATGGGGCCCGGCTCGCTGCGGACTTCTCCCGCCGCCCCACACACCACACCGCCGCAGTCTGACCGTCTTTTTGAGGTCTAATTTAACTCAGCCGACCCAGCCAGACGTCCTTCCCACCAACCCCAAAGGACCCGGTGAAGCCAGTGAAAGTGTAGCCTTCGCCGCTTTCGATGATAGCTCTGGCCTCGTCATCGCTGGCCCCGCCAAGGGTCATGTCCCACAACAATCCGCCGTCGGAATCGGTCTTTATGACCAGGGCGTCAGCATTGCCATCATCGGTATACCCTGCGATGATGAACCCGAGATCGCTTGTCTCCTGGACCGAACGGCCGACCTGGTCACCGGCACTTCCGAACCTGTTGTTCCATACCTCGTTTCCGTCATCGTCCGTCTTCAGGAGCCAGAGGTTATCCCCCAGTCCTCCGAAGGCCGCCCGGCTTCCCACAAGGATGTAGCCTCCGTCGGCCGTCTCCCTGGCGCAGAACCCCTCATCGTCCCCGGTTCCGCCGTAGTTGTTCTCCCAAACCTGTTCTCCGTTACTGTCGACCTTCAAGAGCCAGAGATTAGACCCGTCCTCCTCGGTCTCTGTCGTCCCTGCGATTATGTAGCCGCCGTCCTCGGTAGCCTGGACCGAGCTGCCCTGATCATCGAGAGATCTGTCGAATTTTTTCGTCCAGACCTCTTCGCCCATCGAGTCAGTCTTCACCAGAAGGAGATCGCAGTTCCCTTCAACCTCTGAGGTTCCAACGGCGACATATCCGCCATCGCTGGCCATCTCGACGTCAAATCCCTCCTCAGAGCTGCTCGCCTCTCCAAAGGTCTTGGTCCATATCCCGCTCCCATCAGTGTCGACCCTCATCAGCAGAAGCTCCTGGTCCGGATCGCTCACCGCGGTGGTCACGATTACGTAATCGCCGTCGCCAAACTCATAGAATCCATAGCCATTATCCCAGTTGGTTCCGCCCAGCTCCGCACTCCAAACGGCACTTCCATCAGGGTTCATCTTCACCAGGAGGGGTTTGTCGCACTCCGGAGCTATCAGGAGGTGGCTTCCATCCTTCAGCCGCAGAACTTCGTAGCCGCCGTCCCAATCCGAGACGTCGAAGTCTGCGCTCCAGATCTCAGAGCCTTCAGAGTCGACCTCCGCCAGGACGGCGTCGTCTCCTTCGGGGGCTATGAGAAGCCTTCCACCATCGCTCAGATCCAAAACTTCATAGCTGCCGTCCCACGCGGAGAAGTCGAACTCGGCGTTCCAAGCCTCTCCCCCATCAATGTCGATCTTCGCCAACCCAGCTGTGGCAAGGCCGGGATCTGCAACGAGGTATCCACCGTCCGCGAGCTTCTGGACCGAGTATCCTTCCATCTTCGAGAGGCTGATGGTGACATTCCCTGTCTCATTGCCGTCGGTATCGGTCTTGATTATCAAGACGTTTTCATCCCCGACCAGGGAGGCGGTATAAAGCCCAGATCGATCTATTGTGATGGTGCCATCCTCATTCACCTCGTAATCAGCAGGCTCGGATATATCGAAGACCTTCTTCCAGGCCTCGGTCCCGTCGGATGCCGTCTTGACGAGTTCGAGGATCTGCTTCCCTTCGGAAGCGGCAATAGTCGCAACTATGTTGCCTCCATCCTCCGTCCCCAACGAAGCTGCCCCTTCGATCTCCGAATTCCATATCTCAGATCCGCTCGTATCTGTCAAGCGGACTACGCCATTTTCGTCAGCTACAACGAGTCCGTCATCGCTCGTTTTAGTGACCCAGTATCCGCTGGTCTTGGAGATCTTAACGGTCTCGTTCCAGTCCTCCTCCCAGTCCGAATCCATCCTGGCCAGCCAGAGATAGCTGCCAGAGTTCTTCACTATCGTAACTGCCAGGACATAACCATCGTCTGCAGTCTTCGTCAGCTCCGGCTCGCCAAAGGTCGCCTCATCTGTATATTCATCGATCTCGTCAACCCCGACAACCTTGCCGGCTTTCAAGATTGAGGCGGAACGATCAGTGATCTGGGCATAGCCTGTTATGACGTAATCTCCATAGCCCGTTTCAAGGATGGCTTTTCCCTCTGCTCCGTCCGATGGATCAAATGATGCGTTCCAGATTTCGGTGCCGTTCAGGTCAGTCTTTATCAGAAGAACGCTGCTCTTCCCAGCATCGTCAGCATTCGACCCGGTTATTACATACCCATCGTCGACGGCCAGGATGTCCCATCCTTCCTCTTCGCCTGCTCCACCAAAAGTGACGTTCCACTTCTCAGTCGGCGATTGGCCCATCGCCGTTATTGGGCATAAAATAAGGCACATCGCCACTAATTTCAAAAACAAATCTGAATTCATTGCGAGTTGGTTACACCTGTTATACCATAAAATCTCTTCGGTATTATGATATGTTATAATTTTATAAAAATGTGGTTTAAGCAGAGTCGTAGCGTCGAACCATGCTGCCGTATCGAATCGTAATAGAGGTAAAATGAGCATTTCAGGCCTTATATATCCCATGAGGACGCAGATCAAGAACCTGTTGGCAACATCAATAGCAGTCTCAGTACATGTAATAACACAACACCACGCCATTATAAAGTTGATGTAGTTGGGCATTCCACATTTAACTAATTTATATTAATTGTTTGTCACACGTGTACGATTACAGATCAACATATTCAATAACGCCATCGGGAATTTTGGCTAATAGTTTACGTTCTGTACCCCAGTCATCTGCCGTTCTCGGTTTCTCTATCGCCCGTTTCTGCTCTCGTTGACGGTTGCGACCTTCAAGCCGGTGGCGAAGTTCTCGACGGCGTGCTCGGCTTCCGTCCCGCTTCCGGCCCTTTCTCCCGGACAAAATCCACCTCGATTTTGGGGGAGGTATATGGCGCGCCAGCGGGCGGGGGCGGGGCCGTCGCTGTCCCGCCCCGAAAGCTATAGTTGAATGTGATCGGCCCCAGAAATATGGTGTGCTGCATAGCCCCATCCCGCAGTTTGTTGGTCGCGGGCATTACGGGACGTTTTGTCGGCGGATCACCGATAGTTCACGCCGAGCCGGCAGCACTGAATGTCCGAAGAAGGACCGTGTCTGATGGCCTCTGATGCAGTCAGAGCTTCTTATGGCAGAGCCACCAGTCCAAGCAGACCACGCCATCACCCGTCTTTCGCGTGGCTGCGGTCTTCTCGTCGGACGGCGGGGGTATGATGACATCGTCGCCGAATAGATCGTTATTCGGCCAGTTGGCGGGCAGTGCCACCTTATTCTTGTCGGCGATCTGGAGGGCCTTGACCGCCCGGAGGATCTCATTCATGTTCCGCCCGATCTCCTGGGGGTAGTAGAGCATCAGCCTCATGACCCCGTTTGGGTCCACCACGAAGACCGCTCTGACGGTGTTCGTCCCCTTTCCTGGATGAATCATCCCGAGCTTTGCGGCGACGGCGCCGGTGTCAGCGATAATCGGAAAGGTGATCTCCGCATCCATGTTATCTCTGATCCACTCAGTCCACTTCATGTGGGATTGGACCTGGTCGACGGAGAGCCCGATGAGGGCGCAGTTCAGCTCGTCGAACTCCGTTTTCATCTTCTGGAAGGCTACAAACTCGGTGGTGCAGACCGGAGTGAAGTCTCCAGGATGGCTGAAGAGGACAAACCACTTTCCAGAGAAGTCATTTGGGATCATCATCCTGCCGTGGGTGGTCTGAACGTTCATCTCAGGGACCTTCTCTCCCAGGAGGGGGATTCCCGGTCCTGCAACCTGTTCCATATGGTGTGTCATTTAAATATCTCCTCATTTTCCTATCAATCGACTACCAAGTCGTTTTTATGCACATTCGCTCCTCTTCGTGGACATGATTCAGGCTGAATGCCGTCCCATCTCTTATTGAGCATAGGATTTATTTAAGATTAATTATCACTTAGTAACCACTATGGAAGACGATCTGGAACCATCGATAATCAAGACATTCCGCAACAGCGGATACAAAGCTACACCACAGAGAATCGCCATCAGTAGATACGTCCTCGGCAGCGACGAACATCCTACAGCACAAAAAGTCTATCTCGAAATCAAGAAGACCCATCCGACGGTCAGCCTTGCGACGATCTATAGAACGATCAAGATTCTAAAAGATGCGGGTCTAATTCTCGAATTGAACATGCATCAGGGTGAGACGAGGTTTGATCCGGTCACAGAGCCCCATGCTCATCTACTCTGCCTGCGATGTGGTAGAATTGACGATTGGACTGACCCTATAATGCCCAAGTTAATCGATAAGGCCTCAGCCGCCGAAAATTTTATTGTGACCGGATCGAATTTTGAGCTGAAAGGCATCTGCGATGGCTGTGCTAAAATGGGTTATGGAGCAGATATCACCCCTTAACCCTCGATCCCCCCGGCGGCAGAAAGCTCACGATCGCATCGATGGAGGCGATGGACTTCAGGTACCTTCTGTCCTCCTCCCGCTCGGCGAAGCTCCGATAGATCCTCTTCGCCAGGTCCTCGGGGCTGAACTCTCCGGGCTCGATCTCGACGACGGGATCGGCCTTCGGCTTTATCGCCGCGACCGGGCCGCCAATGAGCTGGTCGCCTGCGATGCCCAATGCGACGCCGACGGGAACGTCCCGGAAGTACCGCCGCTCCCCCCGAATGACGAAGGCCCCTTTCTTGATGAACTCTCCGGGCTCCGGTGTCTTGGTGACCTGATCGGCAGCCACCAGGTAGCAGTCCCCCTCGAAGAACCCCTCTTTCCAGACACTGGAGTAGCTGACGGCGAACTGGGCCGCCTCCTCCAGAGTCGATTCATGGACCTCCTCACCCATCGTCTTGATGACGGTTAGCGGGGCCCCCGGAGCGTCGGTGTGGAGGGCGAAGTCCCGTTTTTCGAGGTACTTGGCATAGATCTCCTCGTTGCTGGAGGCGTCCCTCCCGCCGATGACGAGAAACCCGTCGGAAGAATAAAACCAGCGAAACCTCTCGTACCACTTCGGCTTTCGCCGCCGGAAGACCTTCCGCGTCTTGACCTTCTCTGGAGCTGCCCTCCTCGCGATTATTCTCTTCGTCTCCTCCAGGGCCTTCTCTGCCCCCTCCCGTTTTTTTGCCTGCTCTTTCGCCCTGTCGTAGTACCGCTGGGCGTTCTGAGGCACGGTGAGGTTTGCGTTCAGCTCAAGCTCCGGCCCCCCTTCATCAAGGCTGAGGCAGAGCTCGCCCTGGTAGTCGAGGGATAGGATCTTCTCGGCGATGGGAAGGCCTGAGGCTCTAATCTTCGCCCAGATCTCAGAGTAGGAATATCCCTTATCGAGAGCCCCGGATATGGCGGCGAGGATCGAATCCACCTCGCCGTAATTCTCGTATATCTTCTCTCCCAGGAGGGCGTACTCCTTCTCGTGGTCCCGAAACTCCTGAATCGACCGCTCCTGCATCTCCTTTCTTCGCTCAAGGCTCGACTTCTGCTTCGGCCCCTCCACCTCCTCAGTGAAGAAGTACTCGTCGAGGGCCTTGCTGAAGCTCTCAAACTCTCGCCGCTCTAAGTCGCCGTATACCTCCAGGGGAGAAGGAACTACGTCGACGATCTCGCCTTCGTTGAGGACGAAGTGGGGAAGGGTCTGGGCGAGGCCGAAGACCTCCCCCAGGGCCCTATGAACCCGGTCTATCTCCTCGCCGGTCAAGGAGTAAGCCGGTTCCGTCTTGTTCACCCCCGCCCTGAGACATACCTCCTCGGCGTAGGTCCCTCCCATGTTCAAGCCCCGGACGAGGGTCCTCACCAGCTCCGACTCCGACTGGGCCAAAAGAAGGGCGAGGTCGTTTCTCGATGCGGTCCTCGGATCGAGCTGGTCTTCTCGATACTGGTACTTCTCGCCGGCGAGAAGCTTTCTCTCCCGGAAGGCGAGAGGCCTCAGCGGAAGGACTATCCTCCCATAATCGTCGAGGAGGAGGATGTTCCCCTTCGGGAATATCTCGGCGATGAGGACGTACCGATCCTCTCCCCGCTCGATGACGATCTCCGCCACCCGGTCGAAGCCGTGCTGGCGGACCTCAGCCACCCGGCCGCCAGAAAGGCGGCTTCGGAGCATCGTCGGGAACTGGGGCGGCATCTTGGGGGCCTCTCGGGGCTTTTCGGTGAGGTGGACCCGCTTTCCGGCCTCCAGGAGGAGGTCGAGCTTTCCCTGGCCAGGGGACTGAAAAGATATCACCACCCTGTCGGGGGAGAGCTGGTAGGACTTGCCGACGAAGCTTCCCTCCAGCTTCTCTTTCAGCTCCTCGACGACCGCCGCCACGTCCACGTTGCTCATCGCCTTCTTCATAATGGTCGGAAGAGGGCGATGGAGAGATAAATAGTTGCGGACTTACCCTCAGAGGATGGACGAAGACCGCCGCTACCTCGCCGACCTGATGCTGATGAAGCTTGCCCGATGGCTGAGGATGGCGGGCTACGACGTCTCAAACCCGCCTGCGGGAGCCGATGACACCGACCTCATAGAGATCGCCCTGGCGGAGAAAAGGACGCTTCTGACAAGAGATCGGGCTCTTGCAAGACGGTGTGAGAAGGCGGGGGCGAGATGTCTTCTCATCATATCCTCGGACCTCGATGAGCAGCTGGGAGAGCTTCTGGATTCGGGCCTTTCCCTGGAGCTGAACCCTTTGAGGTGCACCCTCTGTAACGCCCCCCTTGAAGAGGTAACAGAATCAGATATCGCAGGTCCTGCGGGTCTTGAAGAGAGATCAGACCTCAGGAGGTGCAGAAGGTGCGGGAAGGTCTACTGGCGGGGCTCCCACTGGTGGGGAATAAGAGAGAGGCTGGGGAGGAGAGGCGATTGAGCGCCTGTGACTCTTTTTAACTTTCGCTCTTCCTTTATCAGAAATCATATCAAAGAATGGAATAGAGTTAAATATTTGATGGGTTTATTGTGGATTTATTATGTCATATATCGTCATATCAGATGTTCATCTGGGCAGCAAGCTATGTAATTTCGACCAGTTCTGCAGCTTTTTGGTGTGGCTATTAGACCTAAAAGACTCTCCAAAGACGGTACATTCCAAAGATGGTACGATTGAGATCGCCAGCCCCGAGAAGGTCGTCCTTCTGGGAGATATCCTCGAGCTGTGGGACCCCAAAGATGGAGATAGAGACAACGTCGTCAAACAGGCCCTTAGGCCGCTCTCCCTATTATCAGATCTCGGCTGTGATAAGATCTACGTGATGGGCAATCACGATGATGCCATCAAAAACTACAATGAGAAGATCGACTATGAGATGTTCAGAAACAAAACGAAGCTCGATGTCTGGAACAGACATTACCCCGAAGAAGATGCTGGAATAAAGATTGGAGGGAGGTCTTACTACTTCCTCCACGGCCACCAGTACGATAAATCTCAGGCCATCCTAGCCACGGTCTCGAAGTTGTTGGGGGAGACGTGGGACCCAGTGGAATGGTGCAATTCTCAGTTCAACACCAGCTTCACCAAGAGACACTGGGCGGTGAGCTTCCTATTCTTCGTTTTAGTGCTGCTGGTTGCAGGATGGTACATCCAGAGCTTTAAATCCGTTGGAGCCAGGTTCACGTTTACAGCGCTGGGAGTGTTGGTGGGGGGGTTTTTTGCTTTCAGCTCCCTCCCGGCCATGGTGACCAAGAGCCAGAGAAATATCTACAATCGCAGCAAGCCCAAAGACAAGACCGCCCGCGAGGTTCTAGAGGATGAGTATTATAAGAAGCAGAAGGACACGGTGACCGCGGATGTCGTCGTCTTCGGCCACACCCATTTTGCCAGCTCTTACAGGGGCTCCAGGGCCGGGTGGGGGAAAGAGAAGATCTTCGTAAACACCGGCTCCTGGGTGGGCGCCGACGAGGAGATCGACGGAAAGATGCGTTACTCGAACACCTTCGTTTACATCGACAATCGGGGGGCTCATATCCTCAGATGGAACGGCGGGAACCCCGAGCTTATCGCCACTCTCTGAAAATCTTCGGCTTCAGCCCCCAGATCGCCGATCTGGCCGAAGCCGGACGTTTATTTTATATAATCAGTTCCAACCATCCTGAGGATGACGTGACTTGAGCGAAAAGGAGGCGGGCGAGGTTCAGGGCGGGAAGGCCCGGAAGGCCACCTTTGCAGCGGGCTGCTTCTGGGGCGTGGAGGCGGCCTTCCGGGAGGTCGATGGGGTCGTCTCGACCTCGGTGGGGTACACCGGCGGCAACACCGAGGATCCGACCTACGAGGAGGTCTGCACCGACCGGACGGGCCACGCCGAGGCGGTAGAGGTGGTCTACGACCCGGATGTAGTCTCCTACGATGAGCTTC
>Ga0116163_1001860_pt1 | contig 12757 bp, 8 predicted proteins | sample AD_UKC107_MetaG_FD_89889 | JGI IMG/M metagenome (GOLD analysis project Ga0116163, IMG submission 89889) | Active sludge microbial communities of municipal wastewater-treating anaerobic digesters from Hong Kong - AD_UKC107_MetaG | ecosystem: Engineered > Bioreactor > Anaerobic > Digestate | place...
ACTGTAGAGGCCAGATCCGATGTCCTGAAAGCCATCGAAGAGTCCCCCGATTTTCGGACAGCCCTCTCTCCGCTTGAGGACCACCCTTCCTTTCCTCAGCCCATGACAGAGGCTTCCCGCAAGGCAGGGACAGGGCCCATGGCGGCTGTAGCCGGATTCATCGCAGACCGTGTCAACGAAGGATTATGCAGCCTTTTCACCCCGAAAAAACTCCTGGTGGAGAACGGAGGGGATATCAGCGCCTGGGCCGAAGACGAGATCCGGGTCGGGATCTTTGCCGGCTCTTCTCCCCTTTCGGGACGCCTGGGGGTGACGGTTCCCTGCCTCGGAAAGCGCCGGGGGATCTGCACCTCATCCGGGAGCGTGGGGCATTCACTCAGCTTTGGAAAAGCCGACGCAGCGGTGATCATCTGTGAATCAGCCGCCCTTGCTGACGCCTATGCTACCGCAGCAGCCAACCGTATCCACACACGGTACGATCTCTCTGTCGTAATCGAAGAGCTTAAAGCCGAACCCCGTATTCTGGGAAGTATCCTCATCTTCGGCGAAGAGATCGCTGTAGCCGGCGGATGCCCTCTCTATGCTCGAAGGGAGGAGCCATGAAAGTCACCGATGTCATCCGGAAGGGAGACAGGAAGCTCCTCTCCCTGGAGATCGTCCCTCCCACACGGGGGTATTCCCTTGACGAAGCTCTTGACCATACTGAACAGCTCATGGCCTTTCGCCCCGATTTTATCAATGTGACAGCCCATCAGCCCCATGTGGTTCTTGAGGAGAAATACGGAGAAGTCATCAGGCTCCAGAAGAGCAATAAATGTGGGACCGTAGGTGTCTGTTCGGCTTTAAAACACCGCCTGGGAATCGAAGCGATCCCTCATGTAATCTGCGGTGGGAACACCCGTTTCGATATAGAGGATAAATTGATCGATCTCAATTACCTTGGTTTTGACAACCTCTTTATTGTGAGAGGCGATCCTCTCCCGGGGCATAAAACATTCACGCCTCCCCGCGAAGGGCACGAATACGCTTCCGGGCTGGTCCGACAGGCCCGTAACCTCAATGAAGGGCTGTACACTTCGATCCAGGAAAAAGGTGTCCCCACCAATTTCTGTATTGGAGTCGCCGGGTATCCGGAAAAACATTATGAATCGTTCAACCGGAACAAAGACCTGGATCATCTGTCTGAAAAGATCGAAGCCGGGGCCCACTTTGTCATCACGCAGATGCTCTTCAGTGCAACTTTCTACATATCTTTCGTCGACGAACTGCTGAAAAGAGGACTTCAGATCCCTGTCATTCCGGGGATCAAACCGGTGACCCGTTTACAATCTCTGAAAAGGATCCCGGGAACCTTTCATATCGAGATCCCTCAGAGACTTGTCTCTTCACTGGAAGCAGCACGCACACCGGCAGAAGAAGCCAAAGCCGGGACAGAATACATGGCCCGGCTGATCAGGGACCTGTTGGATGCCGGGGCACCCGGTATCCATATCTTCACCATGGGAAGCGGAAAGAGCACACAGAGGCTTCTGGAGACAGCCTTTGGGAAAGGCGGGATCTGACATGAAGGCCTTACTGAAAGACCTGCTTTTGAATAAGACCCTGTTGGGAGACGGCGCCATGGGTACCTCGATCCAGGCCCGGTTAAACGGAGAAAACCAAAAAGGTTCCAATGAACTCCTTAATATCACAGCACCTGACTTGATCCGCGGGATTCACAGGGATTTTCTCCGAGCCGGAAGCGATATTATCGAAACGAACACTTTCGGCGCTTCAGCCCTCTCTCTCAGAGATTACGGTTTGGAAGAACGGACTTTTGAAATCAATCAAGCCGCCGCTTTTTTAGCCCGTAAGTGTGCGGATACAGAATCGACTGTTTCCAAACCCCGTTTTGTGGCCGGATCTATCGGCCCTACGGGTTACCTTCCTTCTCTGGGACAGGTCTCTTTTGATACTCTTTATGAAAGCTATATAATCCAATGCAGAGGCCTGATTCAGGGAGGAATCGACTATTTCCTAATCGAAACGTGTCAGGATCTGCTTCAGGTCAAGGCGGCTCTTATCGCCGCTCGGGATGCTGCTCTGGAAAACGGAAAAAAGATCCCCGCCGCTGTCTCCCTTTCCCCTGAGAAGGGACGCCTGATCACCGGTTCTGATATCGAAACCATTGTAACCGTCCTGGAGCCTTTCGACCTGCTCTATCTCGGCTTCAACTGCGGTAATGGATTCGAAGGCCTTGAAGAGGCCCTGTCCTCTTTAGGCCGATACTCTCCCTACCCGTCGGCTCTTATGCCCAATGCCGGCTTCCCTGAAGTGAAAAACGGCCATCTCTTTTATTCCATGACACCGGAAGAATATAGCAGCGAAATAACACGGCTCATGGAGATCATCCCGCTCTCGCTTGTTGGCGGATGCTGCGGGACCACTCCGGCTCATATTCAAGCCTTAAAAAAAGACCTTGATCATTTCCCTCTGAAGCTCCGGAAAAAACCGCTGAAAGAAGCCCGTCTGGCCTCTCTCTTCAAAGCTGTCGACATCAAGACATCCCGCCCCCCCTTTCTTATAGGAGAACGCTCCAATACTCAGGGGAGCAAAAGATTTAAAGAGCTTTTACTGAAAGATGATTTCGACTCTATGATCGTTACAGCTTTGGAACAGGAAAGATCAGGAGCCGCCGCATTGGATCTCTGCTGTGTTATCCCCGGACGCGATGAGGTAAGGGATCTTTCGCGCTTTGTCGAAGAGCTTAATCGGCAGGCCGGGACACCTCTTTGTCTTGACACGGTCAACGCCGAAGCTTTGGAAGAAGCCCTGAAAAGGGTAAGCGGGAAACCCCTTATCAATTCAGTACATTTGAAGGATAAGGCCCAGGCCGAGAAGATCTTCACTCTGGCAAGAAGGTTCGGCGCGTCCCTGATCTGCCTGGCCATGGATCAGCAAGGGATGGCACTCACTTCACAGGACAAGATCGAAAAGGCAGAGAAGATCTATTCTCTGGCTGTCGATGAATATGGATTAGCGCCCGAAGACCTCTTCTTCGATATGCTGACCTTCACCATCGCTTCAGATACGGAGCTCAATTCAGCCTATGAGACACTAACAGCTCTGAAAGAGTTTAAAAAACGTCATCCGCGGACGAATACGATCCTGGGGGTCAGCAACGTCTCCCACGGGCTCAAACCGTTCCCACGAAAAATCCTCAACTCACTTTTTCTCCAGTCAGCAGTGGAACATGGCCTTGATGCCTCCCTTGTCCATGCCGGAAACCTTACGCCTCTTCATCACTTCCCTGAAAAACTTATCACTTTGGGTCGGACTCTCCTTCTCTCCCCGCAGCCTGATTCTGAACGTTTAACCGATTTTCTTCGACTATGTGACACGGCAACGGGAGCACAAGAACACAATAAATCCTCTAAGAAAGAAAAACTCACTCTTTTTCAGGCCATCATCGACGGCCGTAAAGAGGAATCCCTGGACTTGGTTCAAAAAGAACTCATGACGAAGAAAGCAGAAAATATTATCGAAGAGGCTATCATCCCGGCTATGGAAGAAGTAGGACGCCTCTTTGAATCCAATCAACTGCAGCTCCCTTTCGTCCTGCGTTCTTCTGAGATCGCGAAAAAGGCTCTGGATCTTCTTTCTGCCCATTTAACAGAACGAAAACATAAGGGGACGATTCTTCTGGCCACTGTTTACGGCGATGTCCACGATATCGGCAAAAACTTAAGTGCCATTATCTTCCGCAATCACGGTTATCGTATCGTTGATATCGGGGTCGACCGGTCGGCAGAAGAGATCATTGATGCCGTGAAGACCCATGAGCCTGATGCGGTGGGCCTGAGCGGACTTTTGGCCAATTCAGCGATTTATTTCGGAACGGTTTTATCCCTCTTTGAAAAAAACGACTTGACCTTGCCGGTTCTCTGCGGAGGAGCAGCCCTGACCAGGGATTTTACAGAAAACCATCTGGCCCCTCTCTACAACGGGGGTGTCTATAAAGCTGATGATGCTTTCGATGCTATCCGGTTTTTAAGACAACACCCTCTTCCTCAAACGACGAAATTGTGTGAGGTATCCTGTGCTGAAAAAAATGAACGGGGGAAAACCTTAAAACAAGGGACGGGTTCAGAAAGAGTTAACCAGGTCCACTATCCGGTAGAGACGATTCTTCCCTTCCTGAATAAAAGCAGACTTTTCAAAATCCGCTGGGGAGGCCTTGATCCCGATACGGGAAACGAGGAGTTAGCCCGCCTTCTGCAAAAAGAAGGACTCTACCAAAGCATCAAAGGCGTATTCAGCTCTTATCCCTGCTCACGGGACCGGGAGAGCCTTACCCTTTTTGACTCAGAAGGAAAGCCTGTCACCACATTCCGTTTTCCCAGGGACACAAGCGGTGAGAATCGATGCATCACCGACTTTTTCCGGGAAGAAGGAGACCATATCACTCTCTTTCTTGTCACAGCCGGTCCGGAAATCGCCCGTGAAGAAGCCCATCTTCTGGAAAATGATTCTTACTATGATTATTACCTCTTACATGGACTGGGAACGGAACTGGCCGAAGCCGCCGCCGCCTGCCTGAACGACGAGTTAAAAAAGAAAGAGGGCCCATCCTTACGTTTCGGATTCGGCTATCCCGCCTGCCCCGATCTGAAATACCAGGAGACGATCTGTCGGCTGCTGCAAGCCGGATCTATCGGGGTCTCCGTGACGCCCTCCTTTCAGCTTATCCCCGAGCTAAGCACCGGAGGATTTATGATCCACAATGAAAAAGCCTTTTATTTTCCGATGAAGGATAAAGGAGGATTACAATGAAGATCAATGTCGCTCTCCTGGGAGCCACAGGGGCTGTCGGGCAGAAATTTATCCAACTTCTCCGGGGACATCCCTTGTTCAGGCTTACAGAACTTTTTGCTTCCGAACGCTCGGCGGGTAAATCTTACGGCGAAGCGGTGACCTGGAAACTCTCTGTCCCTCCGGATCCTGCCATCGAAGCTCTTCCTGTTTTCTCCTGCGATCAGGAGCCCCGGGCCAGGCTTGTCTTCTCCGCTCTGGATGCTTCAGTTGCGGGCCCCATTGAAAGCCTTCTTGTCAGCCGGGGACATCTTGTCATCTCCAATGCAAAAAACCACCGGATGGATAGAGATGTCCCTATCATGATCCCGGAGATCAACGGTTCCCTTCTGTCGAAGATCCCACCGGGCAAAGGCGCTCTGATCACAAACCCCAACTGCTCCACAGCAGGGCTGGCGCTTGCCCTTTTCCCCCTTCACCGGGCCTTTACTCTTCAATCCGTTCATACGGTAACCTTGCAAGCCTTTTCGGGCGCCGGATATCCCGGCCTCTCCGCCTGGGATATCGTAGGCAATGTCATCCCCTTCATCGACGGGGAAGAAGAGAAGATCGAACAGGAGCTTCCCAAGATCTTCGGCTGTTATAACGGAAAAAACTTCAGCCCGGCTTCCATTTCTGTCACGGCCTCCTGCAACCGTGTCCCTGTCCGTGACGGACATCTCCTCGATGTCCGTGCGTCTTTTAAGAAGCCTTTTTCTATGGAAGCAATTCGGGAAGCCTGGTCTTCATTCTGCCCGGAAGAACCCTGTCTCAGTCTCCCTTCCTCCCCTGTCTCTCCGGTCATATATACAGCTGCTGCAGATATGCCCCAGCCTTCTCTTTTCCATGACAAAAACAGTATGAGTGTCTATACAGGACGTCTGAAGGCCCTCTCAGAAAAAGAGATCTGTTTTAAAGCCCTTGTCCACAACACAGTCAGGGGTGCAGCGGGAAATGCGCTCCTCATCGCAGAGGGAGCAGCTTTAAACGGACTGATTTGATTTTTTTACTTGACAGCTCTTTTACCACTGTTACTATTCATAGAAACGTTACTACTAATAGTAACAAGAAAGGAGCTTTTATGAAGACGCAGACGATGCCGGATACCCGGGGGTATTTTGGCGAGTATGGAGGAGCATATCTTCCCGAGGTCCTTACGGGGATCATGGAAGAGATCTCGGAAGCATATGAAGCCTGCAGTAATGACCCCTCATTTCAACAGGAACTGGAACAGGCCCTGGTTCACTATGTAGGACGGCCGTCCCCCCTTTATTATGCCTCTAATCTGTCGCAAGGGTGCTCAACGGCCAGGATCTTTCTGAAACGGGAAGACTTGAATCACACCGGGGCTCATAAGATCAATCACTGCCTGGGGGAGGCCCTTTTAGCCCGTCGCATGGGGAAAAAGAAACTCATCGCTGAGACCGGCGCCGGCCAGCATGGAGTGGCTCTGGCCACGGCTGCAGCTTTGACAGGCATGGAATGTGATATCTATATGGGCCAGATCGACATTGAAAAAGAGCACCCCAACGTCTCCCGCATGAAGATCCTGGGAGCCCGTGTTATCCCTGTGACTACCAATACACAAAGCCTCAAAGATGCTGTTGACGCAGCCTTCGAAGCCTATCTGAAAGATCCGGTGAACCAGTTCTATGCCATCGGGTCTGTTGTAGGACCTCACCCCTTTCCCCGGATGGTACGCGATTTTCAGGCCGTAGTCGGCCGCGAAGCCAAAGAACAGTTTTTTGAGATGACAGGCCGTCTCCCCGACAGTGTCATCGCCTGTGTAGGAGGAGGGTCCAACGCCATGGGCATCTTCAGCGCCTTTCTGGATGAACCGTCTGTATCCCTCATCGGAGTGGAGCCTTCAGGACGCGGGTTCAAGGACGGGGACCATGCAGCGACGCTCACAAAAGGGCGCCCGGGCATCCTCCACGGATTCCGCTCCTATCTCCTTCAGGATGATGCCGGCGAGCCTCTTCCCGTCTATTCTGTCGCCAGCGGGCTGGATTATCCGGGTGTGGGCCCTGAACACAGCTTCCTCAAGGACATGGGACGGGCGGCCTACAAGACGATCTCCGATGAAGAAGCCATCGATGCCTTCTTCACACTCTCCAGGACAGAAGGGATCATTCCGGCCATCGAATCGGCACACGCGGTAGCCTACGCCATGAAGCGGGCACGCAAAAACCCCGGAGAATCCATCCTGGTCAATCTGTCGGGCCGCGGAGACAAAGACGTTGATTTTGTTCTGGAGCATTACAAAAGGGATGATTTCTGAAGAGATGAGTGCTCGCTGTTTGACAAAACCCCTGTTCTTTACTAAAATAAGAGATGTAAAGGACAGGGGTATGAAAATATATCGACTGAATGAAATCGCCCGGACGCTTGCTTCCATTGAAGACCCTCAGGTCATCGAGGATTTTATGAACTCCATTCTTACGGAGAAAGAGGTCTTTGACATCTCCTCCCGTTGGGAACTGGTGAAATATCTGGATGAAGGCGTCTCACAACGGACTATCGCATCTGAACTGGGCTTAAGCCTCTGCAAAATCACCCGGGGTTCTAAAGAACTTCATAAGAACCACTCTGCTTTCAAAAAAGTACTGGACGCTTTCAAGAAACTTTAATGTCCCACCCGGGGCTTGTCGTTAAATATCAAGTAGAGCAAATTTCGTCAAGACTTTTAATGCCCCCGCCGGCAGACAGCCGACGAGGGCTCTGAGGGGGTTACCGGGCGAGAGCCGCTTCGATCTTTTCGATATATTCTGCGGCATTTTTACTGGACGGATCCAGTTTCAAGGCGATTTTATAATTCTCCAACGCTTTTTCCAGGCCCCCTGAAAGGAAATAAGCTTCCCCGAGGCTGTCCCAGGCATTAGCATGGCCGGGGAAAAGCCTTGTGAACATCGTGAATATGGCAATCGCTTCAGGATATTTTTTCTCTTTCAGAAAAGCATATCCAACCTGATTGATCTCACGCTTATTGACTTCATACTGGGCGATATCCCCGGGGGATTCCATTCCCGCCTGGAAAAACGCCTCAGCTGTCTCGATGCCCTTTGTCCGGATGAGTTTATCCATCAGTCTGGCAAATGTCCTCTCCTTCTCCTGAAGAGCATTGGCATAGGCCGCGGTGACCGGGAACAGGTCGGCGATCTTCACTATGTGCTCCCCTTTTCGCAGCTCCTTTTTAAGGTCTATGACCACTTCATTTTCATAATTATGAAAATGATAGAGGTAGACCAGGAGGCGTTCGGGATCATAGATATTGGAATATTGCGTATCGGCCCATTTGGCTTCCTGGTGAGTCTGAGCCAAAATTTCTCGGAAAGCGTCCACTGTGACATCGTTTTTGCGGAGAAGGTCTGAAGCGATCTTGTAGCGTATACAGGGGATGGGTTCTCCCTTCTTCAGCGTGGAGAGGTAGAAGTTTGTGGCAACCTGGAAGGTGCCTCTTTTGCGAAGCATGGTGTCTCCTTCGACGATTACGGATTCTCCGCGGCGGTCCACAAACATGAGCTGCGCACGGGAAAGATCCGAGAGATCATACTGTTCCAGCAGTGTGATGACCTCGTCGACAGTGGCGCACTCTTCCATGACCTTTTGGGTAAGTATGCCGTCGAACTTCTTTTTCCCTTCCTGATCTTTGACTTCTTTTTCGTCACAGGCCAGGCCGTCATAGACAAGCCCCTTTTCATTCATCCCTCCCTGGGGATAGAGACTGGAATACCCGAAATAGACAGCTCCGTACTTACCGTTTTTCCCCGGGACAAAACGAGCCACGGTTTCGGTATATTTGGAATCTTCATTGTTTCCCACCAGAACGGTCCCCCGCTCGGTTTTGGTGAACATAATACATCCGAAGACAGACGGGGCAAGAAAAGCCAGGACAAGACTTACAGCGGCAAAAACACCTAATCGTTTCATAAGACTCCTTTCAAACAGGCTGCGGCTTGTTTTGTTGAGACGTCTTTACCCGAAGCCGCAGCCGGGAGGGGGTAAAGAACAGACCCGACACACTTTTAATATGACAATAAAAATATTGATCCTGTTTCCAGCTTTACTATTTCTTTGAATATATATGAGTTAGAAGCTTTGAAATAACATAAAAAAAAACACGTGAAATAAGATAAGGGCTTCCCCTGTCTTCTCAAGACAGGGGAAGCTGGTGCTTTAAAGTGAGGTAAGGAAGATATCTGTCCCCTTCTGCTCAAGAACCAGGAGGTTTTGAGCAGCATGGGACCAGACGGGAGCTCCGAAACGGCCCGGACGGACTTTTCCGTTCACAACGAGCTTCCAGTCAGCATCCAGACGGTCCGGCGTGATCCAGTACCGGGTAAAACCTGCTTTTTCGGTGGCCAGGGCTGCATACTGATCTCCGCTTCCGGAAACGGCAAGGGCTGCTAATCCGTTCCAGACCTTTTCATCAGCGGGCCGTCCGTCTCTGTTTACCCGGAAACGCATCCCGGGAGTCCTGATCCGGGAGTAAAGGTGCAGGCTTTCAGGAGCGTAGATGGTCTCCATGTCTTCTCCTTCTCCCCTGATGACTTTATCCCCGTATACATAGATCCTTTTGACAGAGGCCACCGTCTGATCGGCATAGAACTGGAATTGTGCCGCCCCGTTCTTTTCATTCACTGTGGGCGCAATGGCAAAGACAGCATCAAACTCATTGATGAGCGCTCCGTTTTTATGCAGGGCATAGGTATAGGTTCCTGGTCTGTCATAGTCTCCACCATCTTTAAGTTTTTTGTAGGCGATGTACCAATCTCCTTGCGGAGTCACGGCCACACGGCTGCTGCTCCAGAAAGCGAGAGGGTCGGATACGCTGAACCGTTCAAGGATCCTCCCGACGGGTGCGATCATGACCAGCTCGTCCTGGTCATCGATGGTCCAGAAGTAAAAGTCCCCCTTAGCCTCACGGACAGCCAACTGTTTGAAATAAGGACCGTGGGAGCGGATTGTTTTCGAAGCGATATCATATTCAACGACTTCAAACTTCCGCCCGGGGATCCCGATCTTTTCCCTGAGAGCGGGAATGGGCGTCTCCAGGGTGAAGACGATCTTTTTTGAAGAGACGTTGAAATTGGTGACCTCGGTCCCGTCCGGCACAGACACTCTCTTTTCTCCCAGGATGACCTCTTTGTAGTTACTCTGCTTGTCGAATCCGGCGCAATAAAACTCATCTGTCCCGGGTATGAACCCCACACGGAAGACGATATAGTAGGGTCCTGCTTTCTTTTCGTGGTTGATATAGACGTAACGCTCCTCCGGAGTGGCCTCACCGCCCACATAGAGGAGATGCGAACCGTCTTCAGAGGTATGAAGGTCCCCTATATACATCCAGTCATCAAGGACGATTTTTGCCCGCTTGAAGAGCCGGAAGCGATACCGTCTAACTTCCATGGCAAACTCTGTCTGGCCGTAGACCGGGTCATGCACCGGGGCCTGGTCTGTGGTCCAGAAGGGAACACCGGGGAATCCGTTGACATAGGGGTAATATTTTTCTCTCACGACATAGGAAAAAGAAATGTTTTTCCCGTCATGGCTCACCCAGTCGTCGGTATCAGGGTCATTCTGATCCATATCCAGAATCCGGTCAAAGGGGCCGTATTTCACGCCGTTGAAAATAAGAAAAAAATCATATTGCTCATAGGGTTTAGGATTCGGATTCAATTTAAGAAGGGGCTCTCCCAGGGGACGGGGTTCGTAAGGGTCGAAACCGGCTTCGTAGATGGGCTTTTCTGCATTGGGCTTGCGGATCACCGCCAGGGTGTATTTAACCCGGCCGTCATTAAAAAGGCCGATCTTGCCGTAGACAAACTCCTCTCCGGCCCTGAGGGTGTAGATCTTTTGAGACGAAAACGTCTTCCCCTCTGTTTTTTTGCTTTTCTGAGAGTTTTCCTTCAGGCGATCAAGCAACTCGGCTGACGAAAGGCTGACAGTAAATATCATTACCAGAACAACAGCCAAAGTTTTTTTTACTGACATAGATTCTCCTTTGGTTTCCTATTCTAACTTTGGGGATTTCATCAGATGATGTTTATCCCGATGTCTTGTTTAGTATAACGAAAGAAAAGAGAAACGTCCACCGGAGGAAGGACTTTTTTAGGGGTCGCGTCTTGTATTTGTTATTATGCTGTTAATAGAAGGACAACAGACATTCATTCATTCTATGATACTAAATACAAGACGCGACCCCTTAACGACTACCCCTGAACACTCATTCTCGCAGCTTTTAAGGCATGGATAAGAGTCGTATCATAGAGAGGACAGCGATGCTCTTTGATCAAAATCCCGATCTCCGTGCATCCCAGAATAATGCCTTGTGCCCCCCTCTCCACAAGACGGTCAATGATCTCTTCATATTTTTTCCTTGATTCTTCTTTAACGATGCCCCGGACCAGCTCTTTGTAGATAATTCGGTTTACTTCTTCCTGATCGTTGTCATCCGGCACCAGAACTGTCAATCCATACCGTTCATGTATTCTTTTTTTGTAAAAATCTTCTCCCATAGTGAACTTTGTGCCTAACAATCCGATAGCACTCAACCCGTCCTCTTTCATGGATTCAGCGGCCACATCAGCAATATGGAGAAAAGGAAGCCCGACTTTTTCTTCAAAACGATCCATGAGTTTATGCATGGTATTAGTACAAAGAACAATAAAGTCGGCTCCGGCACTTTTCAATCTCAGTCCGGCTTCCACCATTTCTGCCTCCAGTTCCTCCCACTGTCCGGCATATTGCTTTTCTTCAATGCCCTGAAAGTCAAACGAATACATGATACAGGACGCCGAATGGCTTTTCCCCAGTAAGCGTCGCACCTCCCTGTTGATGATACTGTAATAGAGGCTGGACGATTCCCAGCTCATTCCTCCGATCAAACCGATGGTCTTCATAAGAGCCCCCTTTTCAATTTTTCCTATTATAAATATAGCCCGTATGAAAGCAAGCAATTAGGGGTCGCGTCTTGTATTTGTTATTATGCTGTTAATAGAAGGACAACAGACAGACATTCATTCATTCTATGATACTAAATACAAGACGCGACCCCTCAACGAGCGGGGGAGACGACTCTTTTTTCAATGTAACGGGAGTTCATGGCGCGCAGCATCCCCATATAGTCAAGATGGAACTCGATGAGGTCGCCCACTTTGTAGTTCTGTTCATTTTCTCCCAGATCCAAAACGATCATATCCGAGCTGGCACCCACGATAGTGATCCCCTTATCCACGGGAGATATATGAGACTCCTCCACATCCAACAATCCCAGGTCGATGATCGCCCGGAAGGATGTGGCTCCGATATCCTCTTCGTTGAAGTCGTAGGACTCACCCTCCACATTGGTTCCCAGCCGGCCTGACGGGATCCGGGGTTTTTTAGTCAGCTCGATGATCTCTGCCGTCAACTTGAAGACATCGGTGTGGAGCCCCTCCAGAGGCTTGTCATTATAGACATCGGTCCCCATAAAAAGAGATTCTCCCACCCGGAAGTGGTTGACTCCTTTGGGGAGGATCTTCTGCTGAAGAAGAGGAATAGTCACTGATGACCCCCCCGAGACATAGGGAATCCTGACATTGAATTTGGCTTCGATGAGCTCCTTGTACAAGCTCAGCTGGATCAGTTTGTCTTTTGTGGGCAGGACACCGTAAAGGCAGGAGAGGTTCGTCCCGATCCCCACCACTTCAATATTATCCAGGCTGAAGGTCTTTTGAAAGAAATCCACAAATTTGTCCCGCATGACCCCTTCGCGGAGTTCTCCCAGTTCTATCATGATGATGACCTTATGCACCTTTCCCTGACGTTTGGCTTCTTCCGAGAGAAGCTGGATGGTGCGGACTTCTGTGTTCATGCTGATATCAGCGTACTGAACCACATTTTTCAAAGACCGTCGCGCGGGGGGTTTGATGTAGATCGCTTCGAT
>Ga0116163_1001863_pt1 | contig 12754 bp, 10 predicted proteins | sample AD_UKC107_MetaG_FD_89889 | JGI IMG/M metagenome (GOLD analysis project Ga0116163, IMG submission 89889) | Active sludge microbial communities of municipal wastewater-treating anaerobic digesters from Hong Kong - AD_UKC107_MetaG | ecosystem: Engineered > Bioreactor > Anaerobic > Digestate...
AATAATTGTTGCTACCACTAGTACTTCAATCAGGGTGAATGCCCGATTTTTTATCTTATTTTTTTGCATAATGTACTTTTTTGCTATTGTTATTGTAAGTTGCTGACACAAAAATAATTGCCACTTGCTACATAGGTACAATTTAGGTTTGAAGCATTACCAACCCCTGGAGTTTCTAAGCTCGCACAAATACAATATGTACTATTGTTGGAACGAGCAGAATAACTTTGGGTGATTTTTGGATCAGTAGGCGCTCCAGCGGGAAAGTAAGAAATACCTGCGGCACTAATTATACTAGATAAAGTTGTGAGCCCAGCAGCTCCACCTGGATACACCCCACCATGATCTGCGTAATACTGTTCTAAACCATTTTGTACTGCTTTCATATCTTCACGCCGACGACTATCTCGAGATTTGCGCTGAGCATTACCAAAACTAGCCACACCCAGTGAAATTAAAATACCAATGATGGCAATCACCACTAACAATTCAAGAAGAGTAAACGCTTTTAGTTTATTGTGTTTCATAAATTTCCTAATTACTTACTATGATTTGCAATCTAGTTAATTCATTATCCGCCGACTTGGTCAAGCGCGCATCCTGGGCTTCTATCCAAGCGTTAAAATAGCAAACTGCTTCACTACAAGTATACACATGATCAATCACTCCTTGCAAACTTTGCGAGGTTTGACTTTGGCCATCACCAAAGAAAATAGTGCTGGTAATGGGTAATTGCACTTGCTTGACTGGGTCATCTTCAAGATTATTAATTAATTGCACCAAGGTTTGCCAACGACTTTTCCATTGCAAAAACGAGCTATCCTTGGTATCACCAACCATCACTTGACCACTAAATAGCTCCTGGTTGCCTTCACTAACTACATAAGCAAAAGTGACGGTTTGTCCAGATTTGACACTAATAATTCTGCGGTTTTCTAAACTAGCTGGCATGGCATTGAACGAGAGTACTAATGGTCGTGGCTGACAACTTTGATAACAATCCTTAGGACAATCAGTAGCCAATGTTTGACTAACGCCCACTCCCAGTTCTATATCTTCTTGACAACATTGAAAATTAAAAGCCTGACAGGTACTGGCTGGACCCGCCACATAATCCAAAACGGCAGGTGGTTGTCCGCTTTCTAAATCATTAATTTCCTTATAGATTAACTGATCTTTCCCTAAGCTACGAATGGTAATCTGACTAGCAATAGGTTTTTGAGGATTAAAAATAAAACCAGAGGCACCATTAACCTTTTTAACGAAAATGGGCAGTTTTTTACTTTCGATCAAAATTGGTCGTTTAGGAAAATCACTGCAGACAGTTTCCAACACGTAATTGCTGTCATCCACAAAACGAAGCTGTCCCCAAGCAGATGGAGAACGGGAAAAACCGTCATAACAATTCACCAAATGACTAGCCGACAACAAGGAATTAGCTGCTCTTTTCAAATCACTAGTGGCCATAATCAGTAAAATTTCTCGACCAAAAAAAATGCCGATGAGCAGAAAAAAAATGATAAATATCAAAGATGAGGAGAGAAAACGTATGATTCTCATATAATTAGAGCCATGTACCAAGCCCAAATTGTTTCTGCCCAAAAATAACTTAGTACAAAGCCCACCACCAAGAAAGGTCCAAAAGGCAGCGTTTGACCAATCTTTTTCTGTTTAAGTAGCAATAAAAGTGTAGCAAAAAATCCACCAACAATAAAGCTAAGAAAAATTGCTAATAATACCTTCGGCCACCCTAGCACAAAACTCAGTGGCAACATTAATTTAATATCACCCAAACCTAGAGCTTCTTTTTTGAAAATAAATGACGCCCCCAAATAGAGTAGAGTAAAGAAAAGACTAGAGGCTAAAATGGCAATGAAACCGTTTGGCCAGTTGACCCCAGCTAAAAAGAGCGCGAAAATACTCAATAAGATGATAAAAAAATCAGGAATAATGAGGTACTGAAAATCGGCAATCACCACAAAAATTAACAGCAAAAAGAATAAATATTGAGCCGCAACCATGAGAGGATCCACCGCCTGTCCATTGTTGATTTGCAGGTAGGTTAAACAAACAAAAACTAATGTGTAAAGTCCAGCCACCAATTCCGTTAGCAGATGTTTTTTAGCAATTTTAGCTTGACAATAAGGGCATTTTCCCCTCAGTAGAACAAAAGAAATTACCGGAATATTATGCACCGCTTTGATGGGCTGCTGACAACAATCGGTTAGCGATCTACCTTGCCAAAAAGGGGGTAATTTGAGCACTTGCCCTTTGCTATTTTCAAGCAAACCGCAATTAGCCGCCGTACGATAGATCACTACATTCAAAAAACTCGCTAGAGCCGCTCCAAAAAAGAAAAATAGTAAAACAAAGAGCGAATAAAAGATAAAATAAGTTATTGTCACCACTCAATAATAACAAAAAAACCCGAGCCTTGGGGCTCGGGTTTTACTTTTTTAACTAAACCGATTAGGGAAGACAGATACAATTACCCTGTGTCCCACAGTCAGTTGTGTTGCCAACTGCATCAGCAACTGGATAATCAGTTGGTAAACCTGCAGTCACGCGTTCAGCTGCTTCCTGTTGAAAAGCATTGGACTGAGGTGCAAAACAGACATAGGTAGAATCATAAGAGTTAGGACCATGATATATAAATAACGGATTATAAGCATCATCACCCCCACCAACCTTATTAACATATGTAACCTTTAATTCTTGAGTTCCTACTTCATCAGCACATGCTTCAGGGGCGCCAGCCATATCGCTCAATCTGTACAAAACCGGACACATACCAGTGGCACCAACTAAACCAGTAGTTACTTCTTGCCAAGCTAGTGTTGGAACATCTCCCACAGCCGCATTCCATGGATAATAACCGGTCATGGCATAGTAACGATCAATAGCAGAAATTAATTGCTCAGCATCTGATCTGCTACCAGTATCCCGACCACGGTTAATCTGCTCAATTGGATTAATAGCTGATAATACAGCTACTGCCAAAATACCTAAAATAGCGATCACAATCAATAATTCAATCATGGTGAAAGCTAATTGCTTCCTCAATCTTGGGCAAAAAGATGTGATTTGCATAATGTTTTCTTCTTCCTCCTCATTAATTACTAAGAACAAAGTTTCTTAACATAGTCAGTTTAAACCATTTTCTGACCGCATTTCAAGTAGCAATTTAAAATTGGCTAGTCAAACTATAAATTGGCATAATAATGGCCACCACCATAAAGCCCACCCCAACTGCCAAAACAACGATAATCATTGGCTCCATAGCTGCTGTCATATTTTTGACCGCATATTCGCTTTCTTTTTCAAAATATTCAGCCAATTTACCCAAAATTTCATCAAGTTTACCGGTTTCTTCACCAACACTCATCATCTGATGAAGAATTGGCGGAAAATCTTCATAACGAGAGATAGCGGTGGAAAGGGAAGTACCACGTTCTACTTGCTTAGCTGCTTCAGCTAATTCTTGACGGTAAACAGCATTATCAATCGCTTCAGCCACAATATTAATAGCCTCTAGCAGTGACACACCAGCTCCTAATAACAAGGAAAGAGTACGAGTAAAATCGGTTAGAATAATCTTTTGACGCATTTTGCCAAAAATTGGTAATTTTAATAGCCAACCATCAATCGCTAACTCTCCTTTTTTGGTTTTTCTATACGAACGCACCGCAAATATCCCAGCACCTACTACAACTAAGATCATCCACCAAAATTGCACCATAAAGTCAGAAATACTAATAAAAATTTGAGTCATCATGGGTAATTCTGCTCCAAAATCATTGTACATCTCGGTTAACTGCGGAATCACTGCTACCATCATGACGATCATCACGATCACCATCACAACTAAAATAATGACTGGATAAATCATCGCGCTTTTGGTTTTTGCTTTAAAATCTTTGTCTTTTTCTAAAGTAATCGCCAACCGGTCCAATACTTCATCTAAAACACCTCCAGCTTCGCCAGCTTTTACCAGCTGCGTGTAGATGCGGGAAAAATTATCAGGATACTTTTGCAGTGCATCCGAAAAATTCATGCCACCTTCCACGTCTTTTAATAAATTAGCCGTTAATTTACCCATTTCTTTTTCACTTTCCTCTTCCAAAATTGACAAAGCATTTGCCAAAGGCAAACCAGCATTGATCATCGTGGCTAACTGCCGAGTGAAATTGACCAAATCATTAAATTTCACTTTGGCATTGCCAAATTTTGCCAAAAATCCCGATTCTTGACCCAAACTGGAAACATCAATGACAAATAAACCACGTTCAAAAAGGGTTGAAACAGCTTGTAATTTTGAAGCAGCTTCTACTTTACCTTTGATGTTTTCTCCACGTTTATTTTTGGCTGTGTATTTAAAAATTGGCACAATAAACCTTATCCTTCTTCGTCTAATAATCGCATCATATCGGTGGGGCGAAAAGCGCTACTAATGGCTGTTTCCTTACTAATAACATGTTGCTTATAAAGTTCCAAAAGATGAGTTTCCATTAACATCATGCCACTGTTGACATTGGTCTGGATAACAGTGTCAATTTGAAAAACTTTTTCGTCACGAATCAAGTTAGCTACGGCTGGATTATTAAACAGCAGCTCTACCGCTGCGATCCGGCCACCTTGGATTTTGGTAACCAGGCGCTGCGACACTATCGCTTTTAAGACACTGGCGAGTTGTTGACGAATTTGACCTTGCTGATGAGCAGGAAAAACATCAATAATCCGGTCAATGGTTTGTGCCGCCGTATTGGTGTGAATGGTGGCAAAAACTAAGTGACCAGTTTCAGCTAGAGTGAGAGTAGCGGCAATTGTTTCAAGATCACGCATTTCACCAACCAAAACTACATCAGGATCGGAACGCAAGGCACTTCTCAAGGCTAAGTGCCACTGATGGGTATCTTTGCCGACTTCGCGCTGAGAGACCACACTTTTATCTGGCTTATAGACAAATTCTACTGGATCTTCAATAGTAATAATATGTCGACTGTGATTATGATTAATTTCATCAATAATCGCCGCCAATGAAGTGGATTTGCCCTCTCCAGTCGGACCAGTAAACAGCACTAAGCCTTGATTGTATTCACCAAATGTATGAAAAATCTTCGGCAAAGCTAATTCATCAATATTTTTAATGGTTTGGGGAATTAAGCGCAGAGCGGCTGCATACTGACCCAAATGTTGGTAAACACAAACACGAAAACGAGCATTGTTGCCAAATTGATAAGCTAGATCAATTTCTTTTTCTTCTTTTAGTTTCTTTTTTTGCTCTTCGCTTAATAGATCAAAGATCCACGGCTCGGTTTGGTCAGGACCCAGTAGCTGGGGCCCAGCTGGAAAACTCAAAATTCCATTGATCCTAATTGAGAGTGGAGATCCAGGAATAATGTGAATATCTGAACCTTCGTTATCTATTAAGAACTGTAATATTTCTTTAATGTTCATAGCTATTTTTCTTATTATTCATTATATATACTTGATCACTTTTAATTCAATCTTTAATTGCTTAACCAACTTCTGCCACCCGTAATATCTCTTCTACAGTGGTGATACCATCTAGAACTTTTAAGTATCCATCTTGCTTCATCAAGGTCATACCTTGCTGAATAGCGACTCTTTCTATTTCACTAGCTGGCTTGCGATTTAAAATTAAGCTAGAAATTTCTGGAGAAACGGGCATAACCTCAAAAATACCAATACGACCTTTGTATTCAGGTTCGGTCACTGGTCGCTTATTACTGGGCCGAAAAAGAGTAATTTCCTCTGGTTTTTTACCCTTTTCTTTACACCAACGATCAAAATGGACTCCTAGCACCTTTTTAATGTCTTCGATCACTATTGGTTCAGGTTTATATTCCTCCTTATACTGGTCATTAATTCTTCTAACAACACGTTGACCCATCGATAAAGTCATTGATGAAGCAAGTAAAAATGGTTCAGCTTCCATATCTAATAAACGAGGTAAGGCACCAGCCGCACTGTTGGTATGTAGAGTAGAGAAGACTAAGTGACCAGTTAAAGATGCTTGTAGTGCCAAATCAGCAGTTTCATTATCACGAATTTCACCCACCATAATAATATCCGGATCCTGACGCAAAAAAGATCTCAATCCCGAAGCAAAAGTCAGACCGGCCTTAGGATTGGTTTGCACCTGGCTCACTCCAGGAATTTGGTACTCCACTGGATCCTCGAGAGTCATAATATTGACTCCCACCTTATTAATAATATTCAGAATCGAATAGAGGGTTGTAGTTTTACCTGAACCAGTTGGACCAGTAATCAAGATAATGCCATAAGGTATTTTGATAGCCTCCATCACTCTCTGCAAACCCAAACCAGTCAAACCTAAATCTTCCAAAGAAGGAACAGCCATATCTTTTTGTAACAACCGCATCACCACCTTTTCCCCATGTACTGTCGGCAGAGTAGAGATACGGAGATCTATTTCCGCTTTATTAGTTTTGTAGTTAAAACGTCCATCTTGAGGTAGCCTTTTTTCATCAATTTTGAGATTAGCCATGATCTTAATACGCGAGACGACTGCCTCGTGTACATTCAGAGGTAAAATCAACTTTTCAGCCAAAATTCCATCAATCCGATATCGCACCCGAGTACGGTTGATTTGTGGCTCAATATGAACATCTGAGGCTCTTGATTTAATAGCAAAATCTAGAATATTTTCCACAATACGGTTAATTGGTGCATCCCGCAAAATTCCCCCATTTTGTTGATCCAATTCCACTGACCCAGACTCTCCCTCTCGGTCTTGTGTGGTACTTTTCAGAGCCTCTGTCACTTCACTAGACAAACTTTGCGCATAGTGATCATCAATCATGCGAGCAATTTCAGTGGCCTCGCTGTAGTAAGCACTAATGTTATAACCAGTTTTTTGTTTCAAAAATTCAATCGCCGCCAAGTCTAAAGGATTAATCATGGCAATTTTGAGAATTTTTTTATCCTTATCAACACTAAAAGGGAGAGCTTGAAAACGCTTGGCAATGCCCTCGTCAATCAAAGTAAGAGCCTCTGGATCGACGCCAATCGTTGCTAATTTTATATAAGGAACATTATTAAATTCAGCTTTGGCTTGAACAATTTCCGTCTCAGTCGCCAGTTGTTTGCTTGAAACTAATTCTTCATAACTGCGACCCGTATTTAGATTTTCTTGGCGAATTTCTTCTGCTTGTTGCGGTGAAATGATCCCTTTTTGGACTAAAATATCAAAAAAGGAATTGGTCATCGCAAAAGCGGGACCAGCTGGAGCTACTGAATTTGGTGGATTGGCGATAGTCGGGATGGGCTGAAGATCGTCAGTCGGGATGGGCTGTAAACCGTTAGTGAGAACGGATTGTAAACCATCGGTCGGGATGGGTTGAAGGTCGTCAGTCGGGATGGGCTGAGTAAAAACCGGTTCAGCAATGCCCAAATCATCTGGATTGCCCAAAGTATTATTGCCATCATAAGACTCGGCTTCAACCTCTGGTTCAGTTCTGACTTCTGGTTCGGCTGGCTGAGCAGGTTCAATTGATTGGGTTGGCGCAAGTGGTTGGGTTGGCGCAAGTGGTTGGGTTGGCGCAAGTGGCTGGGTTGGCGCAAGTGGCTGACTTTGCGCAAGAGGCTGTGGTTGACTTGGCACTTGGCCCTGTTTTGCATCAGCAGCCAAATCAACTGGTGGCAACTGGGAAACATGGTCACCATAAACCGGTTGAATATTTAAATCTTGAGTAATTTGATTGATGGTTCTTTGTAAATCAGGATCAACTTGAACATCACCATTTTCGACTTGGTTCTGTGGTGACTTGTCAGGTTCAGCCACAGACCGAACCTGACCCACTTCATCTGACTGATTATTTTGGGCAGTTAACATAATCGCTTATACCTTTTATAATGCCATAAAATGCCAAACTTTTACATAAGCGAAATTTTGTTTTTGACTAAATTTGCTGAACAAAAGCCAACAAATAATCTTAAATTCGCTGAAATCAAAGATTTGGTTGTGGATTATCTGCAGAAAAAATATCCTCGAGAACTAGTCTCCAACAATAATGTTTTTTGGTATAACAGCGACCTGCAAAGCTTTAAAATTGCCTTAGCCAGAGAAATTATTCAAGAAGCACAATACAGTAATTGGGACCAAGAGCGAATTCGCATTTTAGTTTTACTCAATTTTGAAACTGCCAGTGTAGCAGCGCAAAATGCTTTGCTCAAATTGATTGAGGAACCACCAGCCAACACCTTGATTGTGTTACCAGTGATTAATTCTCATCGTTTATTAGCCACCATTAGTTCACGCTGTTCCCTCTGCCAAATTAATCAAGAAAATGTAGAAACTGACAAAAAAACCAAAACTAATGATTTTACTTGGCCAAGTAATCTAGCTGAGGTTTTTAATACTATCGATAGATATAAAGATCGGGACAGCGCCAAAAATTTTGTCAGAAACTTACTTGAGCAAAAACAGCTAGGATATAAAGAAAAAAAAGCCCTAGCTCAAGCCTATTTCGATTTAGAAAGCAATCTCAATGTTCGTTTAGCGCTGGAACACTGTTTTTTTAGTTTTTTCCAATAATTGATAGTAATGAGTACTACCAGATAGTTTAGCCTGGAGTTTTTTAAAATCGAGCGTCTCAAACGCCCAAAATCGGCTTTTTTTCAAGCTCCGTGAGCTTTTTTGGTCTTTCTTTTATATAATAAATATGCTACAAATGTAGTTCTTATGGCAAGTCAGAGTGATATTAATAACTATCAAGCAGAGCAAATTAAGATCTTAGAAGGCCTGGAACCGGTGCGAAAACGGCCAGGCATGTATATCGGTTCTACCGATGCTAATGGTCTGCATCATCTAGTTAAAGAAATTTTGGACAACGCAGTTGATGAAGCGATTGCTGGCTTTGGTGATACTATCCAATTATTCCGCGACCCAATTAGTGATTTGCATCGGGAATTATTCTTGAAACACCAAGCTAATAAAAAACTCAAGGCTGAAGAAAAAGAATTAGCTGATCAAGTCATTACCGTCGTTGATAGCGGCCGGGGCATTCCGGTCGAAAAGCATGCTTCAGGTGTGTCTGCCATGGAAGTCGTGATGACTAAACTCCATGCTGGAGGCAAATTTGAAAGTAAAGCTTACAAAGTATCCGGTGGTTTGCACGGTATTGGTTCTAGTGCTGTCAACGCCTTGTCTTGTCTAATGCAAGTGGCTGTTAAACGTAATAATAAATATTACTATCAATATCATTCGCGAGGAATTCCGGCGGCGCCAGTAACAGAAATCAGCGAAACAGAATTAATTGCCAAATTTCCTCAACAAAGCCAGGATTTTGTCAACTATGAAAGTGGCACCATAGTGCAATTCATTGCCGATCCACTGATATTTAAACAAATTAGCCATAACCCAAAAACTATCATTGATATTGTTAAAGATCGTGCTTATCTGATGGCCGGTATTTACTTCCAACTTTTCGATCGCGTTACCAACATTGAACAGCATTTTTATTTTGAGGGGGGAATCCGGTCCTTGGTCGAGCACATTAATATGTCCAAAAAATCTCTACACCGAGTTTTTTATCTCAATGACCAATGGACCGATGAAGAAACGAAAAAAGAAATTGGGATTGAGATTGCCCTGCAATACAATGACTCTTACAAAGAACGGGTGGAGAGTTATGTCAATGTGATTAATACTCCAGATGGGGGCACTCATGTTCAGGGATTTCGCTTAGCTTTGGGACGGGTCATTCGTGACTATGCAGAAAAGAATGGCATGATTAAGGAAAAAGAGAACTTCGTCGCTGATGATTTAAGAGAAGGCCTGACGGCGGTGGTTTTTGTCAAAATGCCTTCCAATGATCTACAATTTGAATCTCAAACTAAGGCTAAATTAAATAACGCTGAAGCGCAAACTGCGGTTTATCGTGTCTTTAAAAAACATTTTGCTACTTATTTAGAAGAACATCCAAAAGTTGCTAGAACCATTGTAGAAAAGGTGTTAATTTCTGCTCGCGCTCGCCTAGCGGCTCGCGCCGCCAAAGACGCCGTCATCCGCAAAGGATTACTAGAAGGCCTGTCGCTGCCAGGCAAACTAGCCGACTGCCAATCTAATAAACCAGAAGAAAGCGAAATTTATATCGTTGAGGGCGATAGTGCGGGTGGGAGTGCCAAACAGGGTCGTGACCGCCATTTTCAGGCTATTTTCCCTTTGCGCGGTAAAATTTTAAACACTGAGCGGGCTCGCCTTGATCGGATCGTGGCTAGTGATGAACTCAAAAATTTAGTGATTGCGCTTGGTTGTGGGATTGGCGATAGTTTTGATGAGACAAAATTACGTTATCATCGCATTATTTTAATGAATGATGCTGATGTTGATGGTGAACATATTACTACTCTGGGACTGACTTTTTTCTTTCGCCATTTACCAGAGGTCATCGAAAAGGGTTATCTGTACGTGGCAATGCCACCTCTTTTTAAAATTACTTTTAACAAAGAGGAGTTTTATGCTTACAGTGAAGAAGAGCGTGAGATGCAGATTAAGAAAATTTTGGCAACAAACCCTAATGCCAAAATTGGCATCCAGCGCTACAAAGGTTTGGGGGAAATGAACCCCGAGCAACTCTGGAGCACTACCATGAATCCAGCGAGTCGCGTGCTGAAAAAAATTGATATTGAAGATGCTAATAAAGCTGACACTACATTTGATGTGTTAATGGGGAGCGAAGTGGCCCCTCGTAAAAAATTTATTCAAAGCCGAGCCAAAATGGCAGAGCTTGATGTATAAAGGAAATTTATGAAAACTTACGTCATCGGTCATCTTAAACCAGATACAGATTCAGTGGTAGCAGCCCTGGCGTTGGCTGAGTTCTATCGACACACTCCCTCTTTCAACCGGCCCAATGCTGAGGCGGTGATTGCTGAACCAATTAATAATGAGACAGCTTTTTTACTCAACAAGTTTGCTGTCGCTAGTCCCAAAATCATTACCGCCAAAGATATTCAGCCAGAAGATCAAATTGTTTTGGTTGATCACAATGAAGCCTATCAACGACTTGTAGGGATTAACGACGAACAAATTGTGGAAATTATTGACCACCATAAACCCAACTTAACATTGAATCAACCGCTTTTTATGACTTTTAAGAGCTGGGGATCATCCTCAACCGTGGTCTATTATTTGTTGAAAGAAAATGACTTTACTCCAGATAAAAAACTCGCCAGTCTGTTGCTGTCGGCTATTTTGTCTGACACCGTTGGTTTTAAATCGAGCACTTGCACTGATCAAGATATTAAAACTGCCCAAAAATTAGCCAAGTTGGCGGGCATTGATGATTTAGAAGCCTTAACTTTAGAAATTTTTAAAGCTAAATCTGATCTGAATCAGTTAAGTTGTCAGCAAATGGTCAAAAATGATTATAAAATTTTTGACTTTGCCGGGAAAAAAGTAATGATTGATCAGCTTGAGACAGTTGAACAAGAACAATTAATTACTGAAAAAAAAGAGTGTTTGCTCGAAGCGATGCAAGAGGTAAAAGAAGAGCTTGGAGTAGCCCTGATTTTTGTGGTAATTTCCGATATTCTCCAGGTCAATAGTAAAATTCTCGTGCTAGGTGACCACGAACAAGCCATTGCCGAATCAGCTTTTGCGACCAAAGTCACCGATCACGTCATTGACATTGGCGCTAAATTATCCAGAAAGAAAGATATTGCTCCAGCCATTGAACGAGCTATAACAAAATAATAATTAAGATATCAAAAGATTAAGTAACATGTCAGAAGAAACCAAGCCAAGCAACACAGAAGAAACCAAAGCCAATATCAGTAACGATGATCCCAGTGCCAAATTTGGCACTACTGAAGAGAGTAAATACGGCACCCTCAAACACACCGATATTGTTGATGAAATGGAAAAATCCTATTTGGATTATGCTATGAGCGTCATTGTTTCCCGCGCTTTACCCGATGTGAGAGATGGTTTAAAACCGGTGCATCGCCGAATTTTGTATTCCATGTATAAATCTGGTATCCATCACAATGGTCCCTACAAAAAATCGGCCAGAATTGTCGGTGACGTGTTAGGTAAATATCATCCCCACGGTGACAGTGCTGTTTATATGGCTCTGGTCCGTTTAGCTCAAGACTTTAACATGCGTTATCCTTTAGTTGATGGTCAAGGTAACTTTGGCTCAATTGATGGGGATAGCCCAGCAGCCATGCGTTACACGGAAGCCAGAAGTGCCAAAATTACTCAAGAATTGTTAGCCGATATCAATAAAGATACGGTTGATTTTGTTGATAACTTTGACGGCTCGCTCAAAGAACCGCTGGTGCTACCAACCCGCCTGCCAAATTTCTTGCTGATGGGCTCGGAAGGAATCGCCGTTGGTATGGCTACCAAAATTCCCCCACATAATTTAACTGAAAGCTGTAATGCAGTAGCAGGTATGGTCAAAAAAGGCAAAGCGATCAGCGATATTCAGATTAATGTGGATGAAAAAAAACTGAACTCAAACTCGGAGTGCATCAATACTTTACTGGACAGCGACCCTCGTCAGTTAGCGGGACACTTTGAAAGTGAGATTACCCACGATGAACTAATGACTTTTATTAAGGGACCAGATTTTCCAACTGCTGGCATTATTTATAATCAAAAAGCCATTAGCGAAGCCTATCGCACTGGTAAGGGGCGAATTATTGTCCGCGGTAAAGCAAGTATTGAAGAAAACAAACGGGGGCAGATGGAAATAGTGAT
>Ga0116163_1001864_pt1 | contig 12747 bp, 7 predicted proteins | sample AD_UKC107_MetaG_FD_89889 | JGI IMG/M metagenome (GOLD analysis project Ga0116163, IMG submission 89889) | Active sludge microbial communities of municipal wastewater-treating anaerobic digesters from Hong Kong - AD_UKC107_MetaG | ecosystem: Engineered > Bioreactor > Anaerobic > Digestate | place...
CCCTGGCAGATCATGCCCAGGACCCAAAGGAGGAGAACCCGCCGGAGGATGCGCCGGTAGAGTTTATGGCGGCCGTCGCGGCCGGTATATTTGGCGAAGGCATAGGGCATGCTGGCCCCTGCCATGAACATAAAGAGCGGCATGATCATATCCCAGAAGACAAAACCCTCCCATACCACATGTTCAAACTGAGGCGTGATGGCCCGGAAGAAGGGAAGGTCGGCAGCCCGGCTCACCGCCATCAACACCGGCTGGAAAAAAGTCAGACAGAAAAGGTCAAATCCCCGCAGGACATCGATCGATCCCAGGCGGACAGTATGAAATTGTTTTTTAGTCATCATGGGTACAGGACATGCGTTGTTATTTTCAATTATTTGATGACTCTGACGGCACAAGTACCTTCCTGCATTCCTTCGGCATTGGCTGTTATGGTGATGGTTCCCGGTTTTTCCGGCCTGACGATCACCTGGCATCTTCCCCTGTAGCTGTTTACCCTGGGCAACTGGAAGCTGTGCATATCCGCTGGATGGTCGTTGCCTACGGCCTGCAGCCGGCCACCCGTGATCTCCAGTGCCACCGGCAGCGAAGCGTCAGGGACTAAATTCCCGTTCTCATCCAGAATCTCCACATTGAAATAGGCCAGGTCATCCCCAGCCAGGGAGAGGCTCTCTTTCTCGGGAGTCACCCTGACAGAAAAAGCTTTTCCGGTGGTTTTCAGCACCTGCCGGGCGACTTCTAAGCCGCCGGTGAGACCAATGGCCGTGAGTTCGCCTGACTGGTAAGGCACTTCGAACTGTGCGGTGAGTTTTGTGCTGTCCGATACCTCCTTAGTGCCGATCACCTCGCCGTTGAGTTCGAGGCGCACCTGTTCGCAGCGGGTGTAAACCGATACCCGGAAGTTCTTTCCTTCGTGGCCTTCCCAGTTCCAGCATTTCCACTCGTCGGGCCACCCCCAGTAGCTGAGGAGCTCTTTTTTACCCTCCGGAAGGGGAGCGTGGACCATCATCTCGAGGGGGGAGTTGCGCCAGACCACGTCGCGGAAAAACATCTGCGGCTTTTTATGGCCGGTAATGCTGATGTCGCCGCAGTTGGCGTTGAACCAGGGCCAGGGAGGCAGGAAGAACGAGGAGTCGCCTTCAAACCAGGTATGGCCGATCCCCGACTCGCCCAGGTAATCCATGCCGGTCCATACGAAATCACCAATCACATAAGGGTGTTTTTCCACCATCTGCCAGTTTTCGAAAGCCTCCTTGGGCACCGACTCCGTACCGATCATGATGCGTTCCGGAAACCGGGCATGGTCGGGTTCATATTGCTGCCACTGGTAGTTGTAACCGTGGACGTCCATCTGTGCAAATGTGGGCGCAGTATCGTCCCAGGTTTTTCCGGGATTATCCCAGAAACCGCATACGGCCTGTGTCACGGGGCGGGTATGGTCGAGGGATTTCACCTTTTCCGACAACATCCTGTAAATGGCCAGCCCCGACGAGTCGGCCCGCTCCTGGATCTCATTGCCGACACTCCATATGATCACCGAAGGATGATTGCGGTCACGCAGTACCATTGCTTCAATATCCTTTTCCCACCATTCATCGAAAAACCGGTGGTAATCCTGCGGATTTTTGGGTTTCTGCCAGTGGTCAAAGGATTCGTCCATCACGAGCATCCCCAGCGCGTCACAGGCATCAAGGAAATGGCGCGATGGAGGGTTGTGGGAGGTGCGGATGGCATTGAAGCCGGCTTCCTTCATGGTTTTCACCCTCCGGAATTCAGCCGTCCGGAAGGCCGCGGATCCCAGAGGACCGTTATCATGGTGAAGGCAACCCCCTTTCAGCAGAACAGGTTCCCCGTTTAAAAGAAAGCCTTCTTCCGCGGAAAAGGCGATGCTCCTGATACCGAACCGCTCTTCCACGGCATCCAGCACTTTTCCGCTCTCGGCGATCTCCACCTCCATGGTATAAAGGGATGGCTCGTCAGGTGACCAGAGGGCCGGTGCGGTTACTTCGGTTTCCAGGGTCACCGCCTGAGATGCACCAGCGGCAAGGAGAACCTCCTGTGTGACCGCCGCCACTTCCCTGCCGGCACTGTTTTTAACCCTCGTGGCTACCAAAACCCTTTTTTCTTCCCCGGAACCGTTGGCTACCCTGGTCTCACTCCTGACCACGGCTTTCTCCTCTGACACGGAAGGGGTGGTCAAATAAATCCCCCACAGGGGCAGGTGGACGGAAGGGGTCTTAATAAGTTTCACATCGCGGTATATTCCGGAACCACTGTACCAACGCGAGTTTTTTCCTTCGTTTTTGACCTGTACGGCTAAGATATTCTCCTCACCTGCGGGAAGGAGGCGGGGGGTCAGGTCGTATGAGAAGGCTGTATAGCCGTAGGGTTGTTTCCCCAGGTGATGGCCGTTGATCCAGATGTCGGCATCCATGTATACACCATCAAAAAGCAGGGTCACCAGTTTATCCTGATCATCCTTACTCAGGGTGAAGTGTTTGCGATACCAGGCGGTTCCGCCCACGACATGGCCGGTGGATGCCCCGCCGGCGCTTTTCTCCGAGAAGGGCCCCATTTGTTTTACCCCTTCTTCAGCCGGAAGGTCCTCTATGCTGTAATCGTGGGGCAGATCCAGGCTGCGCCAGGAGGAATCATCCAGAGCGGGATCCTGGCCGTTCTCCACATCGGCGCGGATAAACTTCCATTCTGCATTCAGCAGCGTCTCTCGTGGCTGGTCACTTTTTGCACAGGAGATCAGGAACAACCCGGAGACAAGGGTCAATAAAAGGCTTCTCAGGTTCATAGGTTTAATTTTTTGATTATAAGGTGAGCGGTTAAAGTCAGGGAACACAGGTCAGAATTCAACCCGGAAGAATCTTGATTCATAGGGTTTTATGGTAAGTGTGCCTTCAGGCTGGATTTCCCCGTTGACACCTGCAGGGGTGCAGGTCATTGAAGTGCGCGTGATTTCATTCCTGAGGTTTAATACTGCGGATTTTCCGGCGGTTTCGCGAAGGTGGAGGAGAGCCGATTTTCCCTCTTTATCAGGATTCATGCTGATGAGGAGGAGGTTTTCAGGCCACCCTGAAATGAAAGAGCCCGCCTGCGTGACACTTCGGGCTTCCTGCAGGTTATTTCGGGGACTTCCGGCAGTTCTCTCTTCTCTTCTCCCTTCTTCATGTGCATCGGTTCCGACTCCCGTTATCAACCGGGCCAGGAAGGGTATGCTCAGGGACTGGCCTGCCCGGGCGGCCTCCTCCTGGCGGTTGCCGGAAATTCCCGTCATGGAGTAGCTCCACGTATGGCCTCCGAACTGGTAGGCATTGAAATTGGTGGTCCAGTAGTTGTTCATGGGCCAGCCAAAGATATGGGTGGTTTCCGGAAGGGCTCCCGCGCGGTACCTGCCGGTGTGGATACCCCCGAACTGCATGAGGGGAATTTCAGGCGAGGAGAGCACGATCTGCCCCAGGTCGTTGTATAAACGGGCATAACTCTGCACCGTATTCCAGTCGTTGGCCGATCCCGGAATCTGATCTATCCCGGCCCTGATTTCCCCGCCCGCAACGTCGAAGGCCAGCTGTCCCTTGTCGAGATGAAAGGGGAAGGCGATGTAAATCCCTTCGGGATCAGTGACCAGTTTTTTGTGGATGTCGTACACCAGGTCAATCCTCGGGGCGGTGTTGAAAACCCTGATCTCCACCCGGAAATCGCCGTCGTTCATGGCGGCCGGGGTATTCCCGCGGAAGAAAAAGGTGTTCCAGATCTCTCCCTTGCGGAAGCCGTCAAAACGGATGTTGGCGGGGGTTTCCCGGTGGAAGTTATCGAGTTTGAAGGCTTCCATCTGGGCCCGGTTGCCCAGGATCTCGTAAATGAATTCCCCGCCCATCCAGGGGGCTTTGGGATCCAGGATTTCACAGCTCAGGGTTTTGTCATACAAGCCGGCAATGGCTGCCCGTAGCGTGTCGACCCTCAGGGCGTACCACTGGTTTTCAAAGGTGGAGGTTCTCAGGATATCATCTGAAGTCTTATCCACCGAAGGCTTCTCGTTCAGTCTGATCGTGTATTTCCTGAATCCGAAGGCCGGAATGGAGTCGACCCACAGGGCCCAGGTGGTGCCATCGGAGAAGTTCTCAAGAGGTTGGGCTTTGGCATCCTTCCCGTCGGGGGTGGTCAGTGTGAAGTCAGTATACCTGGGGATGATCTGGTGGTCGGCATAGACGGTTACCACTCCGCTACGCGGAAAGCTCAGGGTATTGAAGACCAGCAGGGAGGGTTCTTTTTCGCGGCTGAAGTGAGATTGCAGCAGTCCCAGGGTCATTTCGCCGGTCATTTTCGCGCGGCGGGCGGCCTCCCAGGCATAGGACTCCTTGAGGGCCCGCTGTTCCATGCTGTTTTTGTGAAACGGTTCACTGACGCTGCCATGGTAACCCACGGTATGTTCCGTGTAGAAGAGCAAGGCTTCGTTTGTCGCATCCACCCTGCCGGAATAGCTGCCGGGCACTTGTGCGCCCAGGAGTGCTGCCATGGACATTCCCGCCGTGTGGCCCACCAGGTCGGCAGCCGCGGTTCTCACGGCCGCCACTTCCCGCGCCGAGGCCCCGAAGCCATCGGTCCACCAGTCGGGCCATGCCCCCCTGATGACCGGAAATTCCTTCCCGTGGTCTGCTTCCATCTCTTCGAAGAATTGCGTGGCGGTGGCCGTTTGCAGCTTCGGCCAGCTATATTTCTCATTCCACTGCCTGATCATCTCACAGGCCAGCGTCGACGGTGGCGCATTGTCGGTGAGGTATCCCGAATGCTGGATGGAGATCAGCTCCCAGGGATACCCTTTGGCCTCGAGCGACGAGAGATAGGAGAGCAGTTCCTCCTCAAATTTACCGAAATCGCCCGCATGGATCCTGAAGAGGGTGTTTCCCAGCATGTAATGTTCAGCCCTGAAGGCCAGCATTCTCTTTCCCGAAGGGGATTCCCACCAGAAAAGGGTGGGCTTGTCGAAGCAGATGAGGGCCCGGTGACCATGGGTGCCCATGTGGAGATAGCGGATGCCCTGACCGGGAAAGAACTCACTGAGGCACCAGCCTATGCCGTTGACATCGTTCTGCATGGCGGTTTTCACCTCCAGTCCCGCCTCCCTGAAACGTTTCAGCGGTGCCAGGGAGGCGGCCAGGACCTGCTCACCGGGAAGCTCATCGAAGTTAAAGTACATGCCGGTGATCTCGATGCGCTTCTCCGCTACCCTTTTCCTAAGTCTTTCCACCTTGGAGGAAGGCCGGCATTTCAGATACTCATCCACGGCCCAGGAGGCTTCGCAACTCCACCGGAAACGGGCCTCCTCTGGTAATCCATCGGTGAGGTCGCAATAGTCCAGGGCATAATCGATATAGCGAAGGTGTTCCGCCAGAATTTCAGTCTGGGGCCGGGTATAGCCGATATCGGTATGGGAGTGCTGTACAAAGTTGACCCTCCATTTCCTGACGGGAGACAGGAGGATTTCACCGCTCTCCCTCTTTCCGGCAAGTTCCAGACGATAGCCCATTCTGGAAGGTTGACTGACCTGGGGCAGATCGATGGAGACCTGGTTGTACCCGAAGCGGACCGGAATCTCCCTGGTGATTTTCCGGCCCATGATGAGGCGGGCTGTTGCCGGTTCCCCGAAGTGGAGGATCTGGGCCATCCCTGCCTGAAAGGATTCTTCCCCCCGGTGGATCACAGCCGGGAGAGCCTTGAAGCTGAACCCGCTTTTCAGGGGGAATTTAAAGGTCATGTACCAGGAGGTCTTTCCGAAGTTTCCCCCGGTGACCCTGATGTGAAGGGGTTCCCCGGCTACCAGTCCTGAGGCCGGAACTGTCAGGAACATAAACCCGAATTTGTCACCATACTGATCAGTCATTTCCTTCCGGAAGGAGAGGGTAGCCCCTCCGGCTTCCTCAACGGACCACTCGTCCTTCCCATCGCTCCAGAAGGAGAGCAGGGGCCGACCGTTGACCGAAAGGTCGAAGCGGGCATTTCCCGGTGAGGAGCCGATGCCTGCCAGCCAGGCAAAGGTGATTGTTCCTTCACCTGGCAACGGGGAAAGTGGATTGCCGCCGGGGGTTACCGGAACCTGGGTTTTTCCTGATTTCACAGGTACCGGCGCTGTTTTCCATTCGACAAAGGAGTGGCCGTCGGTGGCTCTGGTCAGCAGGCACTCCCGGGCATCGGGAACCGATGAGTGGTAATTGAAATCCTGGCCGGCAACCTTTTCTGCAAAACCGTTGAGGACCGGGCCGTTTACTCCTTCCGGGATCCGGGCAGAGAGCGCATTGGCCCACAAAAGCGCAAAAATCAGCAGAAATAATGCTCTCATTGGTTCAGATCTTTGGGTGGTCACGGTTGCTTCTAATAGCCCATGCGACTTTCAATCAAATAAAATTACGCCGGTCATTGAAAGGAAAACCTTGTATTTTCGCTGCGCTTATCGCCCGTCAGGAAGACCACGGCTTCGGTCACATAAACTCTGGTGCCTTCTGATTCGGGCCGTTTCTCCCCTCTCACGACCAGTTGGAGGGTATGTTCTCCCTTTTCCAGGCCGGTGATATGGTATAGGTCCATATTGAGGTGTTGCTGCCCGGCGTAGTTGAAATAACAGTCAATGGTGCGTTTGAATTCCCCGTCGACGAAGATGTCGGCTTTCCCTCCATCTTTCAGCCAATGCCCCACCAGGGAGACACCCGTCCCATCAAAGGTAAAGGTCAGCTTGTCGCCGGCATGTCCGCTGAACAAAGCGTTTCCCTTCGGGGATTCTGCGGCGTGGGCATTGGCGAGGCCTGAAGATTCCCAGCTTCCGCCGGATGACCAGTATTCCCTGGCGGAAACGGGAATCCTTTTGTCAAAAAGCAGGCGCGGAAAGGAATCGGCATAGGGGAGCGGTTTCGGTTCCTCTGCCGGAATGGCCAGGTATTCCCCTGAGATTTTCCCCCCATGTGTCACAGCCAGTTGAGTGGCATAGTCCATGCTTTTATCGACGGCCTTCCGGAAGGAATAGTCCGTATGGATGAACAGGGAGTCGCCGAGGGCGTTTATAGCTTCCTGCCATGGTGCAGGCAGTCCGCTGAATCCCCGTATCAGTCCCAGGACCGCCATGGCATTGGAGGGATTGCAGTCGGAATCCTGCCCGCAGCGGGTTGAAATTTCCATTGTCTTCAGGGGATCGCCCTCTCCATACAGGAGTCCCATCACGATATAGGCCCCGTTGAGCTTGGCGTCGATATTGAAGGAGGTTCCGGCCTCGCAGATCTGCACGCTGCCCCATTTGTTCTGCAGTTCCTGCCATGCGGCCCGCCAATCTTCGGGGAAGTGCCGGTGCAACAGCACCACATCCCTCACGATTTTGGCATAGTCGCTTTCCGCAGGAATCGAGAGGAGGGCTTTGTCGATAATCGCCGGGATGTCACCTGAGAAGAATGCTTCGGCATAGAGGGCAGCCACGAAGGCCCCGCCGTACAGGCCGTCGCCGTAATTCATGACCTGGCCGGTGATTCCGGCCAGCCGGTTGGCGGTCTCCGGCATTCCCGGACAGATGAACCCGATATAGTCGGCTTCAATCTGGAAGTCGATGTCATCGGCATGCAGGTTATTGTCGGGGTGCCCCGATTCCGGAGGGAAGATACTGTCGAAATAGTTCTTCCGGGATTGCACATTGGCGTGCCAGAGGGGATACCCGGCTTTGGCCAGGAGCTCCTGGTACCTTTTGGCCGGAGCTTCCATGCCATAACGGTCCATGGTCATCAGAAAGGTGAGCTGCACGTAGATGTCATCCTGCCAAAGGGCTCCCCTGATGTCGTCAGGCTTCCAGAGGATGGAATCTTCATAGGTTGTGCCCTGGGCCCTGAATTCGGTGGGGGCACCATAGGTCACCCCGATCATCTTTCCTGCCCAGCCGCCGGCGATTTTGTCGCGCAGCAGCGACAGGGGAATGTTTTTCACCTCCGGTGCAGGACCACTGCTGCAGGAAAGAAGTAAAATGAAGCATGACATCAGCCATGTGATGATCACTGCGCCGCTGCGCGATTTCCGGGGAACCCTGTCAAGGCCTCCCTGATGGTCAGGCGACCCGGATGGATAAATTAGTATGGGCATTTCAGGAATATTTTCATTTACATAGATGTCAGTTAATGACTTGCTCTTCAGTTACATATCGAAGTGAAGCTGGTTTAAGTGCTTCACTCCCATGGAATTGGCTCCGCAGTGCTCCGCCGAACTTCGTTTCGCATGGAGCAATAATACATGTCCTTATGTGGTCGAAGCACCATGCGACTTTCACTCATTCAATTCGATATGGATGACGGTATCATGACGATACGGTTTTTCGGGCGAGTTGCCCGTATTGATGAAAAGGTTGCCCTCTTCCATGTTGCCCCACCAGTTTTTAACCCAGGAGAGTTCGGCTCCCGAATGCAGCATGAAAATGTTTTTCACCTTATCGGTCGGAACACCCCGTGCATTCAGCTGACCGATGTTGGGATGCATCCAGTGGGCAAAGAGAGAGTTGCCCTTGCGGGTATAACGGCCCCAGTCGGGTTTGGGCAACTGGCATGACCCCGCCCCATAAATGCTTTCACTGTTCCGGACCATCCATTTCCCCACCTCTTCCAGAATCGCCACACTCTCGTCAGGGATGAGCCCCCGTGCATCGGGACCCACATTCAGCAATAGATTGCCATCCTTGCTGACGCAGTTGACCAGACTTTGAATCACCAGTTCCGCCGGTTTCCAGTTTTTGTCGAGTTCATGGTAGCCCCAGTAGTTGTTCAGGGTCAGACAGGTCTCCCAGGGAATGGGATTCCCGTACTGGTCGAGGATGGGGGCGTCCGGAATCCCCTGTTCGGGGGTTTCAAAATCTCCCAGTAAACTCACCTTTCGTTTTCCGGCAGTCAATCCCTCATGGGTCTCCAGCCGGTTGTCGAGGATGATTCCCGGCTGATGCCTGCGGACCATCTCCACCAGCTCACGCGCTTTCCACTTCTCACCACTGTAGTCGTCGAAGGAGTAGTCAAACCACATGATGTCGAGTTTGCCATACTGGGTAACCAGTTCTTCCACCTGTCCGTGCATGTACTTCAAGTAGTTGTCCCAGTTGAAATTCTGCTTGGCGTACTCCTTGTCATCGCGCTGGGGGTGGTTCCCCACATTGGGATAGTCGGGGTGGTGCCAGTCGATGATGGAATAGTAGAGTCCTACTTTCAACCCTTCAGCACGGAAAGCGTCGAGGAATTCCCTGACAAGGTCGCGGCCCCCGAATCGGGGAGTCAGTTTATAATCGGTGAGCTTGCTGTCAAAGAGGCAGTAGCCATCATGGTGCTTGGCCGTGAGAACGGCATACTTCATACCGGCGGCCTTGGCCAGCCGTGCCCATTCCCGTGCGTCAAACTGCCCGGGATGAAAGGCATCTATGTACTTCTGGTAAGCCTCGGTGGTGATACGCTCATTGGACTTTACCCATTCCCCCCGCGCCGGCACGGCATACGCCCCGAAATGGATGAACATCCCAAACCGGGCCTCCCGCCACCATTGGGTCCGCTCCATCACCTGATTGTAGTTTTCAAGGTATGCTTTCGTGGGTTGCTCCTGGGCTACCACCTCCCTTCCCGGGGCGGTCAACAGAACTAGAAATAAGAAAACCAGCATTTTCATGTAGATTGTTGTTAGTTAATGATTTGCATTTCATATATGCCGTAGTGAAACAGGTTTAAGTGCTTCACAACCATGGAATTGGCTCCGCAGTGCTCCGCCATACTTCGTTTCGCATCAAGCCATTATTTATGCCCTGATGTGGTCGAAGCACCATGCGACTTCTATCGGGCTCAAAGGTTGATCCCAATTTGCATTCCAGGGAAATTTCGCTATGAAATTACTCCAAAAGTTGATTCCGGGAAAGCTATTGCAGGGAAAAGAGGGGAAATCTCGATTCTCTTTACTATTTTAACGCTGTTTTTAAATGACAAACTTATGAAGACATCGAGAAGGGATTTTCTGAAGACAGGGGCTTTTGCCGTAGGAGGAATTGCATTGTTGCCGCAGCTGGCCTGTTCGGGGGGTAAAAAGGGAGCGCCGGCCGTGGCTCCTGAGCGGACCATCGCTTTGCAGTTGTACTGTGTACGTGATGAGATGGGCAACGATCCCCAGGGTACGCTGACCCAATTGGCTGAAATGGGGTATACCCATGTGGAGCATGCCAACTATGTGGACCATAAGTTCTATGGCTGGACGGCCGAAGAGTTCAGGAAGGTATTGGATGACCTGGGTTTGAAGATGCCTTCGGGCCATACTGTGCTGGGTAAAAACCACTGGGATGAGGCCACGCAGGATTTCACCGACGACTGGAAGAAGCTGGTCGACGATGCGGCTTATATGGGGCAGCAGTATGTGGTGAGTCCCTGGCTTGACCAGAGCATGTACAGCGACCTGGACACCCTCCTGAAATACATGGAGGTCTTCAACAAATGCGGCGAGCTTTGCCAGAAGGCCGGCATGCGCTTCGGGTATCACAACCACGACTTCGAATTCAGCCACAAGATCGGCGAGGAGATGCTCTTTGACCTGATCATGCAGCATACCGACAAGGACAAGGTGGTGTTACAGCTCGACACCGGGAACATGTACATGGCGGGAGCCCTGGCCAAGGATCTGCTGGCCAAATATCCGGGAAGGTACGACAACATCCACATCAAGGATATGATTGCGCGCGCCGACGGCCAGGGGTTTGAAAGTACCATCCTGGGCAAAGGGGTCCTCCCCATCAAAGAGATCACCGACATGGCCCGCGATTCCGGAACCACCCTCTTCGTCATCGAGCAGGAATCCTATCAGGGCCTGGCACCACTCGACTGTATGAAGGAGAACCTGGCAGCGGTGAAGGGCTGGGGGTACTGAGTATGGGATGATCAACTTTTTACCTACTGAACCAATCATCACCAACTATGCAAAATAGAGTTCAGTTGGTTTGGCTTCTGTTGGTTATAGCATCAACCCTTTGTGCACAGACAGACCAAACGCATAAAGCCGTCATCTTCAAGAAATCCTCGGCGTTCTGCGGGCCCTGCGGTACCTGGGGGTGGAACCTGCAGTCGCAGGTCGAAACCGACAACTACGGCAATGCGCTTATTTTTCAGGTCCAAATTGCCTCGTCAAGCGATCTGTACAATTCGGCCGGACAGGAGCTCCTCAATGCCTTCAACGACTGCAATTACTACCCGGCCTGGTTTGTTGACGGGAAGAATAAAACCATCGTCTCCGGATCAGCAGTTTACCCTACACTCACCAGGGAGGCCATTAAAAGTTCAGCAGATTCCATCCGGAATCTTCCGCCGGTTGCCGGCTGCACCTTTTCGGTTCAGTCCGGAAGTGGTGCACTGACCTTCACGGTGAACACCCGTTTTCACACTGACACTTCCGGAACTTTTCATGTGGGCGCCCTTCTGGTGGATAAAAACGTGATGTCATACCAGAACGGCATTGGTGACAATGCGCTTCACATCAACGTGATACGCGGGGCTTTGGGGGGATCGGCCTTTGGCCAGCAGATCGCATCGGGTCAGATCAGAAAAAGTGACACCTTCACCAACACTTTCACCAAACCGCTGATTTCCGGAGAAAACCTGGCAAATCAATTCCTGGCCATAATTCTGTGGAAGAAAGAGGGCGCAAAATACCGGTTTGTCAACGCGTACGCTCAGGAACAAACCGTTACTTCCTCAGTAATCCCAGGGTGCTTTCCGTCGACAATCCGGGTGTATCCGAATCCGGCAACAGATAGGATCTTTATTGACCTCCACGGGGAACCCTTCCTCAAGGCCCGTGCTGAGCTGACTGACCTTAAAGGAAAAACGATGGCCGTCAAAGAACTGGAAATGACCGGGAACTTCATGGAATTAACCAAGTATACCAAGGGGATCTACTTATTGAAACTGGTTGTAGACGGGAAACAGGATATTATGAAAATCAGCATATTGTAGAAACAGTGTTGTAGGTATAATCCATTATATTTTCCTAAACTCCCGTATAAGCAGGCGTTTGGATACCGGATTGGTTTTTTGGTCCCTGCAACAGGCCAGAAACGGGTTTTGAAGTATTACCACTATATTTCGTGGCTTCTCCCGCTCATCAAAGTCTTGCTGCCCAACATGGTATCCACCATGAACCAGGTGGCCCTCTCCATGATTTACGTGTCGCGCCAGGGATACGAACGAAATGTCATACACGTGAAAGACATCACGATACTGGCAGAAAAGGAAGTCATAAGCCTCCCGCGATTTTGAATACCCAGGCATGGTGGCAGGGGATATTGCCGGGGTGGATCGAAGGCGGGGAAAGGGTGAGTGTACCGCTTGCCCAGCGTGATTTTACAGGCAGGCTGCTGCCCAAAAGGGTCACCGATGCCGGTTTTGCCACACCGGGAACGATCACCGCCTTTTCGGGCCAGCGGGTACAGATCATATAAAGATCCTTCCCTTTGGTGGTGAAAAAGACGGTCTGCTCCTTCCCTCCGGCAGGCCGGTTTTTCCAGGGCTGGGTGCCGTAAATGGCCTCGCCGTTCACTTTCAGCCATTCTCCCATGTCGAGGAGCCGCTGTTCCATGATCACCGGGATAAGGCCATCGGCGGTGGGACCCACATCGAGCAGCAGATTGCCCCCGGCAGACACCTTTTCCACCAGCAACCGGATCAGGGCGGCCGAAGTCATGTAGTGTTCTGTGGTTTCGATGCGGTTATA
>Ga0116163_1001868_pt1 | contig 12735 bp, 9 predicted proteins | sample AD_UKC107_MetaG_FD_89889 | JGI IMG/M metagenome (GOLD analysis project Ga0116163, IMG submission 89889) | Active sludge microbial communities of municipal wastewater-treating anaerobic digesters from Hong Kong - AD_UKC107_MetaG | ecosystem: Engineered > Bioreactor > Anaerobic > Digestate | place...
AAAACCTTAATAATGTCACCTCTATCATGAATATATATTGTCTCTGTCTTCTCGTCGACAGTAAACACAGAGCTATAAAGATATTCACCAGGCCCTCTACCGATATTTCCTATTTTTCTAAGTCTTGTTCCTTCTTTATTAAATACAAGGACTCCTACATTTTCTGCTGTTAAATATATTGAGTTGTTTATGAATATGATTCTATCACTAATCCTTCCTAATGGATATTTGTTATCCAGTGGAATGTATTTAATATCGTCAGCAATCTCAGTTAATGAAATTTCATTTTCAGTAAGAGTAGTCGGATCAAATTTGATGAGCTCTTTATTCTCTGGTTTGCAGGATATTGCAAATATAATCAGGATTAAAAGGTATTTTGTCTTCATAAAAATCTAGTCCTATAGTTGATTTTATCTAAGATTGTGTTATCGATCTCATCCTCCAATCCACTGTTCAAGATATAAATTCTGTTATCTATGTTTACAATTTTTCGTACAACATCTCCTAATAAAGAGCTATCCGTAGTTTGTAGCGGTATATACTCAACATTTTCAGCAATTTCAGAAAGTTTTGTTATCCCGGATTCAGGTTCCGGAAGAAGATCTATCTCCAGAACGGAGCCTGTATTGTCCTTTTCTCTGGAACTTTCTCTGCCGCAGGAAACGAGGAAGATCATTAGTAAAATAACCAGTTTTGTTCTCATAATATTATTATAGCTAATTTAGATGGTCTGATATTTCCTTTCTGCTGACTCAGAATCTCCACTTCAGTTTGTTTCTTATGCTGTACAAAATCTCAGCCGGGCTTCGAGTTTCCCGCCTCCAGCTATTAACCTTTCTGCATGCTTCCGCCCCGTCAGTCACATGGCAAAATAACAGACTAACTCATTTATATCTGTCCTCTAATTGTCAGGCAGAGCCTGCGTGCAAATATTATTTTGCCCGGGTTCTTTAATTTTCAAAGCGAACCAGAACCAGAACCGGATTATCTGTTTCCTTAAGGCTGTTTGCCAGTTTCTCAAGCTCAGCTTTCTTAAGGGGAAATCTGTTCTGTGAATGGCTGAATGCCTCCGATTTAACCCACTCCTTAAAATCCATTGCTTCAACCCAGGTAAAAAGGGTATTATCATCCCAGACACCCCTGGGACTGATATCTGGACCACCGTCAAGATCATTGATGAGACCTTGTTCAGAATCGATAACTGCTCTGAAATGGTCATTCTTTGAAGCAATAAATGCCATCTTCTTTGATTCGTCAATGCGGGGATTAATAAACTCGTAAAAAATATAGTCACCAAATTCAAACAGATTCATTGGGACAAGGAAATTATGCAGAATAAACAAACCTGTTTCCTCTGTTCTTGCTTCCGGAGTCAGACGAAGGCTTCCAATATCGATAACTGCATGTGGCTCAAAAGCCTGATTATTATATAAGAATATAGTATCGCAATAAATCTCTTTTTTAAAAAGTTGTCTATTATATTTATAAAAGATGTTTTCTGCCTGATAAGCGACATTGGGGACAGTTCTTTTCCAGGGATATTTATTTGGGAAATTCCTGATCACCAGCCCTGTTGTGTCAAACAGAATAAAACTGTTTTCAATTACTCCCATGTGATTTTGATTATAACTCAGAATACCGTCACCGGTGAACCTGAAATTAAGAGCTGCAGAAATAGGACTCTTAAATGTTCTTATCAGATCACCATCAACGGAAAAAACATAAATTTTCTGCTGCCAGCCATCTACAATATATATATTTTCATCTGCAGGATTAATATCAATATCATGTACAACATTGAACTCACCAGGCCCCCTCCCCTGAGCACCTAACATTCTGACAAAAGAACCATCATGACGAAACATGTAGATATCGGTAGAATAAACAACGAGAAAAAAATCACTGGAAACAATTATTTTGCTTATTCTGCTTATAATACTCTGCTCACAGGTTTCTAATGGAATATATTCTATCTCTTCTGCCCCTAAATCTGATAATTTAAGAGCTGTCACCTCTCTTAACTCTTTAAGATCAAATAGTATTAAGCTGTTCTTCTCTGAAAAATCAGAATTACTGCAGCTAATCATGAACAATAACAGAAAAACAACCCCTGGCAAAGATTTTCGATAAAGCATCATTTCTTTTATTATTTAGTTCTGCTTTACTAGTTATTCGTTTACCAAATTAGTCATTTTTCTCTAAACCAATAACAACTTTTAGTAATTTATTTTAATGTTTTTTAACAATTAAATGCTATTTAAGCATTGACCACTCACCACTCACCACTCACCACTCACCACTCACCACTCACTACTCACTACTCACTACTCACCACTCACTACTCACCACTCACCACTCCTCTTTCTACTGTGTTTTTTATACCAGAAAAAATATTCTTTCTGTCTTGCCTTCTCTTCCGGTTTTTTTGCCACATAGACTTTACTGTTGGTATAAGGATTAAAACCGGTATAATAGATAAGGGTCGAAAGAGTCATTGGTGTAGGAGTGAAATCCTGGACTTGTTCAGGTTTTATATTGAGCGATTTAATTTCCGTAACCAGTTCTTTCATATCTTCTTCTGTACATCCCGGATGTGAGGAAATAAAATAAGGCACAATTTCATACTTCAATCCTTGCTGTTCAGTTATTTTTCCGAATCGTCTTTTTAGTTCTTTGAACAGATCAAAAGGTACTTTGCGCATCAGGTCAAGTACTTTTTTACTGGTATGTTCAGGAGCTACCTTGAGCCTGCCCGATGTATGTTTTTTTACAAGTCTGGTAAGATATTCATCTTCGGCCCTTCCTGCTTTCCTGTTCCATCCGGGTAAAAGCATATCATAGCGTATACCGCTTCCTATGAATATTTTCTTTACACCAGGTATCTCCCCGGCTTTTTTGTAAAGATCCGACAGTCTGCTGTGATCAATAATCAGGTTAGGACAAATTGCGGGCCATAAGCAGGATGGTCTCGAACATTTAAGACATACATCTTTTTCTTTCCCTTTCATGCCGTACATATTGGCTGAAGGACCTCCAAGGTCGGTAATAATACCTTTAAAACCGGGTAACTGTGATATTTTTTCCACTTCTCTCAGTATGGATCTCTCTGACCGGCTTATAATCTGTTTACCCTGATGGGCAGCTATCGCACAGAAACTACAACCGCCAAAACAACCCCTGTGTATATTTACAGAATATTTAATCATTTCAAAGGCTGGTATAGACCCTTTCTTATTGTATCTTGGATGAGGGCTGTACATATATGGAAGATCATAACTACTGTCGGCTTCTTTTTCATTCATGGTATCGCAAGGGGGATTGACAATGACTTTTTTATCTCCTGTTTTTTCGATCAGCCGTGCTGCCTTTATCCTGTTTGATTCTTTTTCAAAGGTCACAAAGTTTGCTGCAAAAGATTTCTTATCATTAAGGCATTGTTCATAGCTATTAAGCTCAATATTTTTCCAGTATTTCCCCGGAGGTAAAGGTTCATTAGCCGATATTACAACTGAAGTCTGAGGGAGTGTCCTAAGAGAATGGAAAGGGACACCTTTACCCAATAATCGCATCAATTCCCTGACAGGGGGTTCCCCCATACCGTAGATAAGCATATCGGCTCCGCTGCTGATAAGGATTGATGGTTCGATCTTATCTTTCCAGTAATCATAATGAGTTAAACGTCGCATTGAGGCTTCTATACCCCCGATAAGCACCGGCACATCAGGGAATAGTGTTTTCAGTATACGGGTATATACGATAGTCGGATAATCCGGTCTGAACCCTGCTTTACCTCCGGGTGTATAAGCATCATTTGAGCGTAAGCGTCTGGCAGCAGTGTAATGATTAACCATTGAATCCATGTTACCTGCTGTTACACCAAAAAAGAGCTTTGGTGCTCCAAGTTTTCTGAAATCGCGAAGGTCATCCTTCCAATTAGGTTGTGGAACTATCGCCACATTAAATCCTTCATGTTCGATGACCCGGCCTATTACAGCAGCCCCGAAAGAGGGATGATCGATATAGGCATCTCCTGAAAAAATAATAACATCAGGCTGGTCCCAGTCCAGTCTGTCGATTTCATTTTTTGTTGTCGGCAGCCATTTTCCGACATATCCGGGAGCTTTTTTCATGTTATAAAAATACGGAAATTTAGTATCTTGCCTGATTAAAATGCAAAACAGGAATGTTCAGAAAGATACATAAGTATTTTCAATGTTTATTATTGAATAACATAGTTATTAAATGTCTGATCCTCATATCGGGTCTGACTTTTCCCCCATCTTTCACTGCTTTCTCTCAGGATAATACCGGAAGGCCGACTGTAGGTCTGGTATTAAGCGGAGGCGGTTCTCTGGGGATGGCTCATGTAGGAGTCCTGAAAGTTATGGAAGAGGCTGGTCTGCGTCCGGATTATATATCCGGGACCAGTATGGGCAGTATCATGGGTGGGTATTATGCCATGGGTTATACGGCTGACAGTTTGCACAAAATATGTAAGGCTGTTAACTGGGATCTGATAATGTCAAACACTATTCCGCAAAACAGGATCATTTTCCCGGAAAAAAGGCATTTTAACAACAGTATAATATCTCTTCCTGTATCCTTCAAGAAATTCATGCTTCCATCCGGACTGATCTCCGGGCAACAGATAGAGAATTATCTGAGTTACTATGGCTGGCCGGCTGCCGACATAAATGATTTCTCGAAACTTCCTATTCCTTTTGTATGCGTTGGCACTGATCTTCTCACAGTAAAGAACGTCATTCTTAAGAAAGGGTATCTGCCTGATGCCATGCGGGCCAGTTCAGCAATACCTTCGGTTTTCTCTCCTATTAAGATAGACACAGCCTTATTGTCTGACGGAGGATTCATCAGAAACTTCCCTGCCATAGAGGTTAAGGAGATGGGGGCAGATATAGTTATTGGATCATATACCGCAGCCAAACCCAATACAGAAGAAGAACTGCAGGATGTAACGGGTATAGTCAAACAGATAGTGATGTCAAGAAGTATCCTGGATTTTGAAGAACAAAAGGCGCTGGTTGACTATCTGATAATACCGGAATTAAAAGGGATGTCATCGTTCGATTTCAATGCAGCTGACTCCCTTGTTCACAGAGGATACAAAGCAGCTTTACCTTTCAGGGAAAAATTTAAAAGACTTGCTGATTCATTAAACGAACTTGGCGAACAAAAACCTCTGGAAAATATTCTGAACAGGCAACACTATGCTTTTGATGATATTGAGATAAGCGGAAACAATGTAATTCCTGACAAACAGATCCTCGGACTTCTTGATATAGAGCCCCGGCAGGAGGTTAGCAAAGATATGCTGTTTGACAAAATAGAATTACTCTATGGCAAGGGATGGTTTGAAAAAGTCAAATACCGTGTAGAGCCACGTCGTGACTCACTTATCCTTGTAATAGATTGTATTGAAATGCCTAAGTCAATGGTTTATGCTTCGGTCCACTATGATAACGCGCTCGGATCGGGAATCCCTCTTTCTTTATCCTTTAAAAATCTTCTGACTCCGGCTTCAGTATTTGATCTTGATTATTACATAGGACAATATTACCGTATCAGGAACTCATTCCGCCAATATATTAACAGTAATGAAAAACTTGGATTCTCACTCGATTTCAATGCCGATAACACCAGAATACCAAAACTTAATATGGGCAGTGAAACGGGAGATGTCCTAAGCCGTAATATCTCAACCGGATTAAGTATTAACCGACTACTGGGACTTAATCAGATGATGAGTTTATCATTTAGTTACGACAATCTGTATCTGCTGCCGCGCTATGTGTCAGACAGCTATTGGAAACATTACTCTTATGATTATCTCAACCTCTTGTATGATTACAGTATAAACAGTCTGGACAAACCCTGTTTCCCTGACAGAGGGGCAATGATGACAATTCAGGCAAGCGGTTCACAACTCATCAAGGGTCATATAAAGATGGGGACTGTAAGGAATGGTTACACAAAGGATGATCCGGGAATTTTTTCTTTCGAGAGGTTTTTTACATTAAAAGCTCATTACCAACAATACATAAGCAGGAACAACAAATTCACTTTTTCTTTTAGTGGTGATATTCTTCATATAACAGATTGTGATTCCATTTCGTCACAGAATAATTTTTATCTCCTGGGTGGTCAGACTCCTCTGAACAGAAGATCTGTCCCATTGACAGGCTTTCATTCCAACCAGATACCTGTTAAATCATTTGCCGGCCTCGGAATAAGTCTCGACTGGGAATTACTGAAAGATTTGCACTTCAGTCTATCCGGAAACATCTTTGCAGCTCAGGAAGCCAACCGAGATATTGGGTATTCTCTTATTTCAGGCTATGGGGCCGAGGTTGGATATATGTCATTAATAGGTCCTGTAAGAGCGGGTATAATGTACGGATCATACGGAAAGGAAGAACACTATAACAAAATCAAAGGATATATCAGTATCGGGTATTTATTTTGAAATATTCTGGTCTGCATAAGCGACATCCTGGTTTATCATATTGTCATGTTCAAACTGACGGCCTGATTATTGCATACATATTAAAAAGAACATAACAATAATTATCTATTGATAATTTTGGATTTGATTAACAGATGGATACGAGGAAGGTAATACAACAACACAAGCAGCTTTGTTCTCTTGTTTCCGCAAAAAAGATCAAACAAAGCCTTGATATCCTGAAGGATATGATATCATCAGCTTCGTCGGGTGATTTGCGCGACGAATATGATAATCTGGTAATGACGTACAGGAACATGCTTACCTATACTATTGAAGGCATTGATGATCCGGAGCGCAGCAAAATATATATCAAGCTAATACAGTCTATTTTAGAGCTTTCTGACAAAGTAAGACAGGACATTTTGTCACGTACTTCGGGATGGAACACATACTGGCTAAAACAGCAAACTGAAAAAGAGCAGAAGCTTTCCGGGAAAACTATTGTTGAGTCGGTTGATGATCTGATGTTTAAATCGGAACTTGATGAATGGTTAAAGTTAAGCAATGAGATAAACCCTGATCCGGAATCTGAAATATCCAAAAAGCATAATCAGCTGATAAAAAGTATTTTCAACCATTTCTGGCTTACAGATTATTATGGAGAAGCAGAGGACAGTCTGATAAATATCTTCCTTAATTCCGGAAAATTCAGGTGGTACGAATCAAGTATATTCACAACTGCTATTACCCTTAGTTTCCTGAGGAACTGGCAGACAGAGAAATTATTTCATCTGATAAAGATATACGAGTCGGGAAAAGAACAGGTAATGGAAAGGGCATTGTCAGGTTTAATACTGAATTTGCATTATTATAACGGCAGGATACTTCTTTACCCGGAGGTGATCACGGCTATAGAAAAGATGGCACATTCCAAAACCTTCAGGGAACACTGCAGGTTAATAGTACTACAGACTATACGGTCACGGGAAACGGAGAAACTCAGCCGGAAGCTGCACGACGAGATTCTGCCACAGGTAGCTAAATTAAGGCCTCAGCTGGAAGATAAGCTGGATCTTGATAATATCCTGCCCAAAGATAAGAATGAAGAAAAGAATCCCGACTGGTCAGAGATGTTCAGTGGTTCTGAAGAGATATTCAGGACGATGGAAGAACTGACAAAGTTACAGATGGAGGGTGCAGATGTTTATATGTCGGCATTTGCCAATCTCAAGCATTTCGATTTTTTTAAGGATTTCCAGAACTGGTTTATGCCTTTCTATCCCGATCATGAGGTTGTGAATGAAATTTTCAGGGACGAGATACTTGGTCCGGGGACGAATCAGTTGGCTGAAGCAATGTATAAAACACCATTTATATGTAATTCTGATAAGTTTTCTCTTATTCTCAATCTCAAATATCTCCCGTCAGCTCAAAAAAGTATGATGTTAAAGGTATTCAAAATGGAGCTGGAAGGATTACAACAGCTTGAAGAAGACGAATCAGTTATTGATCCAGACAGGAAGTTCCGAATCAATGTAACCCAGTATCTTCAGGATATATACAGATTCTTCAAATTATCACCTTACAGAAAAGAGTTTGAGGATATTTTTACAGGGAGACTCGACATATATAATTCCAGTTTCTTCAGGCTTACCTGTAAAACTGAGGAAGCAGAAACGGGGTTGGCAGATTATTTCTTCAGCAAGGATTTTTATGATGATGCTCTTTCGTTATATCTCAGGCAGGTTGACAGGAAGCCGGATGATGCCCAGTTATATGAAAAGACAGGCTATTGTTACCAACAGATATCGGATTACGAGAATGCTTTGAAGAACTACAGGAGGGCTGAGCTGATTGACCGTAAGCCATGGACGATCAAGAAAATAGCTTTATGTCTGCGTCGTCTGGGCCGTACTGAAGAAGCTCTGGAACACTATCTTCAGGCAGGTAATATGGAGCCTGAAAACAATCACACAACAATAATGACAGCTCATTGTTATCTCGATCTGAAAGATTATGAAGCAGCTCTCAAATATTATTTCAGGATAGAATACAATGATCCGGGGAATCTTAATATCCTGAGGCCGATAGCTTATTGTTACCTTGCCCTGGGGAGGCTGGATGATTCAGAAAAATATTATGACAGGCTGGCTGCAGGCAAACTGAATGCCCATGATCTTATCAATATGGGGCATCTTGCTCTGTGTAAGGGTAACAGGAAAGAAGCCGTTGACCTTTACAGAAGGTCTTTGTTAAGTGATGAGATAACACAAGAAAAACTCATGCTTATCCTGTCTGAGGATAAGCCTTTGCTTATCGGGTCAGGAGTAAATCCTGATGATCTTCCCATCTTACAGGATTATCTTCTTTTCACTACAGAGTAGTAGTATCTTCTGTCACTTGCGTTGTTTGTTCTGCCGGAGGAAGCATTGGTTTTTGATCTCTGAAACGGTAATCAGTGTCGGGAGGTTTGTTTCCCGGGAAAGGCCGGTGATCCGAAGGGCCTCCCGGCCGGCGGTCTCTCCTGTCGAAACTCCTGTTAAGAGAATCATTTTCAAAGTTTTTTCTGGCATCTCTGAACATTTGCTGCCTTTTCTCTTCAAATTCCCTCAGTATGTTTTGTTGCTCTCTGGTAAGGACTGATTCAAAATCCTTTTGCATATCTTCCATGTTCTGTTCAAAACCTTTCCGGTAATTTTCCAGAAGATCAAAATTAAGTTTTTCATACTTATCAAGGATCTTATCCAGTTCGACGATCTGTTTTTCGTCTGCCTGGATTGATTTATAAAATCCGTCTCTGAAATGTTCTCTTGAGATATAAAACCTGACCGGTTCCATTTTACGGAGCCTTATCTGTGCCGAAGTCAACATCCCGAGAACGAATCCGATAGCCAGGATAACTATTACAATTATAACAGGTTTTACTTTCATTATATACAAAAATTAAATCCCGGTTAACAAACAAAGAACAGATTCATCATACAGGTTGCCCATACCTAATAACGAATTAATACTTACAGAACCTTCCATCAAATAAATTGAGATCATTAAAAAGACTATTGCAGCTATTCCTGTTATTGCTATACGGTAGAAGACTGTATTAAGAGTTCTGGTAAAATCCGATTCTGGTATCATGGAAACTGTCCGGTCCGAAAGCCGTGACAGTATTTTATTGTTAAAATCCTTGCTGAAATCGAACGATACACCTTTCGCTTCCAGCTGTCTGGCTATTTCTTTTGTATCACAATCATTCTTCTGTGATTTAAGAATAAGTTTTTTGATTTCTGTGGGGTTCATAATATCAAAGTTTTTGTAAAATCTCTTTTAATTGTTCCTGAGCTCTGGAAAGCCTTGAAAGGACTGTCCCCAGCGGCAGCTTGAGAATTTCTGCTGTTTCTTTGGTAGAATAGCCCTGTAACATTCTCATTACAACCACTATTCTGAATTTCGGATCCAGCTGCATCAAAGCTTTGTTTACCAGTTCTTTTGCTTCTCTCTTATCACTACTTTCCTCATCAGGGATTTCGTATTCATACATTTCATTATTTCCTTTTGACAGGAATAATGAGAACATTCTTTTTCTTCTCTTTATTTCATTCAGGGTAAGATTGACTGCTATTTTCTGAATATATGTTGACAGTCTGGCCTCACCTCTGAATTCCGGCAGTGAATAATATAGTTTTACAAACACTTCCTGCCCTATATCTTCTGCAAACACTGTATCGCCAAGCATTCCTTTTACAGTACGGGCTACCAGCCTTCGGTATCGGTTGACTATCTCCCCGAATGCTGTGGTGTCTCCTTTCAGTGAAGCTTTCACCAGCATATCCTCGTCAGCCTGCCTGTACGATACATTCATTTTCTACACGTCTAATAGACAATTAATATTCTTTTATTATTCCCCTTTGTTAATTTTTATTAACAAAAGACTTCTTCAGTATTTCTTTCTGACTATAGAAAACATTAAAAAAGTTCTGTTTTCTGTTCCGGTTCAAGTATTACTTCATAGTCGCGTGAAAAACGGACAGGGAATAATTTAATATTTTCAAAGCCATCTTTCATACTTTCTCTTCTGAACTCAAACTCATTTCTCAGCAGATCGGGATAATGAATTTCGGGGTGTGAAATAAAATCATGCCCAAAAAGTGCCAGTCCACTGGCGAAGTAATATAAAATATCATAGCCTATCCATGCGTAACTTGATTCAGAAGGCTGAGTCATGAACTTGTTTACAAAGTCGGAATTAAACTGGCGTACGTCTTCTCTTGAGTAATCGATCCAATAAGGAGAAAAGAGAAGGAGGTCAAGATCGAAAAGGTATTTGGGATCGAGATTATCAAGTTGACGAATAACAGGATACCCAAAAACTGTAATATCATACTGTCTTGACAAAGAGTGGATATCCATAAGGGTTTCACCAATAACAGCAGCATCTTCCGATGCGATAACAGTAATATTATTAACATTTTCTGAAAGAGCATGTTCCAATCTGTTTATTGAATCACTGGAAAACAACGAACGGCTATAGAACAGTAATTCCCTGAATCTGATCTGTTCATCAGGCATTCTGGAGCTAAGTTCATTTAAGATCTTTTCACGGAAGTTAATAACATCTCTATCGATTCCTGCCGTATCGGCATGAATAAACACCACATTACTGTAAAAATACTCTCCCACCTTTTTTGCTATCGCATCCTGAGCCACATCGATACAGGACACAGAAAGGAACAGTTCAGGATGATTATTGAGCACTGTATCACTCATCACCGGGACAGGTGATACGATGGGTATGCCTTTCCCCTGTAAATAATCTGAAAGAAGAGTAAGATTCGAAGAATAAACTGGACCTATTACAAGGTCAACGTCTGCCAGTGTTCCGTTTTTTATCAGACGGCTAAGGTCTAATGTATCATCTTTGATATCATATACATTGATATTAATATTTATACCCAGGTTTCTGAGGGTGTCAGCTGCAAGCAGGATACCTTCATACATCTCGATAAACGCAAAGCTTCTGGGATATATCCAGTCATCAGGCCGTTTAACGGTTCTATAAACGGGTTTACCGTTTACGTATCTGGAAGAGTCAATATATGTTCTGCGGGCATTTTCCTCCAGATAAAAGGGAAGCAGGACAGCCACATTAAGTGTTCCTTTCAGATCAGTGACAGGGATATATTCCTCAGGACGTGGTAATATTATTACTGAATCAGCTGGTTCCTGTTCCCTCGTCAGAGTGTCTTCAGCCTGAATGGCTGGCATTTCAACAATATGTGGTTGTTCTATCCTCGAAAGGGGTATTCTCAGATAATCTCCTACCTGTGGAAAGCGGATATTTCTGTTTTCCCTTCGTAATATTCTGAGTGTTATTCCATATTTCTCGGCTATTGATGATAAGGATTCACCTTGTTCCACTTTATGAAACAGGTATTTTGAGCTCTGAATTGCAAATTCCTGTTTCTCGGTCATAAATTCTTTACGTGGAACGGCAATCTCAGCACCCACAGGGAGTTTTGTAATATCAATACCCGGATTAGCTGATATGATCTGGTCACCTGAAACACCATAGAGCTTAGACAGAGAATAGACAGTTTCTCCGGGGCGCAGCTTGTGATAGATGAACCTGTCATAATCATGCTGTTCATGAACAGGAAAAACTGTCTGCGGGGGCTCCTCAGAAATCTCTCTATAAGGTATTCTGAGTGTCTGCCCTTCTTTAAGACCGTAAACAGCAGGCGGATTTTCTTTTGTCAGTTCATCAATAGTAACACCGTATGCCCTCGAAACAGAATAAGCTGTTTCTCCTTTTTTGACGGTATGTATATAATAAGTGGTCCCCGATATTATAACCTTGTCATTTGATTTTTCAACAACGACCTGCGCATTTGCCCTGAACAATATAGTTGTAAGAAAAAAAGCTATAAAAAAGAAAAACCTGCTTATATATTTTAAATCCATTATATTCTCTTTACAAAGAAGAAAGAAATCTCATACAGTTCATTTCTATTCTTTCCTCAATATTCTCTATATCGGTTTTGATAAATTGTTCACCTGTAATTTTTTCATATAACTCAATATACCGCTCAGATATTTCATTTACGAACTGATCAGTCATTTCAGGGACTTTCTGTCCTTTTTGTCCCTGGAAACCGTTATCCATAAGCCATTCTCTCACAAACTCTTTTGACAATTGTCGTTGCGGAAGATCATTATCGAGCCTTTCCTGATATTCTTCTTTATAAAAATAACGTGAAGAATCGGGAGTATTT
>Ga0116163_1001875_pt1 | contig 12681 bp, 9 predicted proteins | sample AD_UKC107_MetaG_FD_89889 | JGI IMG/M metagenome (GOLD analysis project Ga0116163, IMG submission 89889) | Active sludge microbial communities of municipal wastewater-treating anaerobic digesters from Hong Kong - AD_UKC107_MetaG | ecosystem: Engineered > Bioreactor > Anaerobic > Digestate | place...
ATATAAAAGGGGTTCAGTACAAAAAGAGCAATGGGTGGATCTCTCACATCCCTTAGAAACTTCTATTTCACAGATTAGATTTGGAAAATTGGGATGTTTTTCAATAAGTTTTGCACCGAGAGGGGCAATTAATTTTAAAACCTCTCCATTAGAAGAAATAGATTCTTCCGGCAGATCCCCTCTTAAAAGATGAAATAAAAATGTTTCTAAATTACCGGTAACAGGACAATCGTACAATTTATTTAAATTTTCAATAATAAGGGCATCTCTACCTCCTTCGCTTGTGTATCCGAGAGTATAGGGCCCCTTATAGATTTTTAGCGGTTTTGGCGCAACAAGCGATATTTTCACTAATTCTTTATATTTTAGAGGATTTCCGCCAATATATTTTCCCGGAACACTGACACCTCCGATCAACACTAAATGATCAAACGTGTTGAGATGTTCCCAAAGATCGTTGTTTCTTATTTGATCGATGGTGTAATATTCCGGGTGAACACCGTAATAGACATAACATCCATAGGCATATCGACATAAAGGGGATATGTATGGGGGAACACCAAATTGAGCGGGTTCGTCTATATAACCATCAATGATAACAATTCTTTCAGACATAGGATGACCTCTTTTAGTTATACTGGTATATTTTACCACTAAGGAAAGAAATTGCCAAAAAGTTGTCCATTAAGTATACTATTTATCCGTCGATAATATATCAGTACCCTTTATTGAAAGGAGCGTGGTGGAATGGGTGTAGATGGAATATCATCCGGAATCGCTCAATCAGCAATGCAGATGAAAAATCTGGAAATATCTGCTGAGATGGGAACCGCAGTCATGAGAAAGGTTATGGATCAGGCTATTGAGCAGAATGAGCAGTTGTTACAGACATTGCCAAAGCAAGATGGTCTAGGTGCGGTACTTGATGTACGGGTATGAATAAAATGAGGGGTGGCGAAAGCGCCCCTTTTTTAATATCTATTTAATAAATTGGTGTTATAATAGCAGTTGAATTCTGTTGGTTGATTTTACAAAAAGCTCACAAAAAAAAGCTCCATTGTTAGCTTTTTGCTGGAATTTACAGATATTAAAGGAGGCAAATTTATGAAAAGAATACCAGTTCTATTTATTGTTTTTTTGCTATTGACGGCATCCCTTTTTGCTCAAGGTGTTTCTGAAGTGCCTGGAATGATTTTGGGTTCCGGATTTGAAAACATCACCCCTAACATGGCAATGGGAGACCCTCTCCAAGTTGGAGATAAGTATATCATTCCGGTTTTTGAAGTGAACACTTTTTTTATTGGTGGAGCCGGAGGGGATCCGATGATTGCGGCAGGTACTTCTGGAAGTGTGTCTTTGATTCCTTACAGCGTGATTATCATTAGTGGTGATAATGTAGAAATCAGATCTCTCAGTAATAAAGAACCTGTTTTAAAACAACTAATGGAAGTGCTTCCCCAAGCTCTTCAAATGATTATGCAGTATTTTTCCCTTGCTACAGGAACAGTTACCGATCGTGTTGTGGAAAGTGATCTTAAGCCAGTTCCCATGAAAGAGCAGGTACAACAATACGAGGAAAAAGAACCATTGGATCAAGAGCAGATCATCAATCGCTCTATTGAAAGTCTTTCAAGAATGCTCATGAATGATCCGACAATTGAAACGATTAAAGGATCCAGACAGGAAATAATCGGATTACTTCAAGCCAAGCCAGATGATCCGAGGTTACTGGGTTTACATGCCTATACGACATTAAGGGTTATCGATAGTGTATCGCCTCTTGAACAGATGAAGATGGCGATGGATGCCCAGAAAAGTATTAACCTGGGACTTTCAACCGACCCAAATGACTATTTTCTTAATCTTTCCAATGGCTGGTTAAATCTCTACAGTCCCATGGGAAACGTCGAAGCTTCAATCAATGGATTTAAAAAAGCCATGGAAGCTTCACCAGACCAAACAGAACCATATTTTGGTGTTGTTGAGGCCTATTTAAAAATTAATAATCACGAGAAAGCATTAGAATATGCAAAGAAAGGTAAAACTTTAGACCCTGATGCTGCCAGCGAATTTGACCAATTATTAAACCAATAAATTTACAAAAAAACAACCGAAAAGAAATCGGTTGTTTTTTTGTTCATCTGTACTATTTGTTATAATACAGTAAGAAAGGAGGGAGAGATGAATGATAACAGTTAAAAATTTCTCCAAATCGTATTCAGAAGGTCAATTTGCAGTAAAAAACATTACTCTGGAGGTTAAAGATGGGGAGGTATTCGGGTTTTTGGGACCCAATGGTGCTGGAAAATCCACAACCATAAAATCTATTGTGGGATTGCTCCATCCCACCAGCGGAACAATTCAAGTCAATGGTTACGATATCTGTCGAGAATCTGTTAAAGCCAAATATGAAATTGGATATGTTCCTGATGAAGCAACGTTAATGGAAAAGTTAAAGGGAGTAGAATATCTGAATTTTATTGCAGATATGTACAAAGTAGATAATCAGCTGAGACGTGAGAGGATTACCAAATTAACAGAAGCCTTTAAACTAACAACCGCTCTATCAAAAACGATCGATACCTATTCCCACGGCATGCGACAAAAATTATCTTTGGTGGCTGCTTTATTACATAACCCAGGCGTTTGGATTTTGGACGAACCCATCGTGGGTTTGGATCCAGAGTCGGCTTATCGTCTCAAAAAAATGATGAAAGCCCATTCAAAAAGCGGAAAAACAGTCTTTTTTTCCACTCATGTAATGGAGATAGTAGAAAAAATCTGCGATCGAGTAGCCATTATTTCCAAAGGAGAATTATTGTTTTTGGGTACTGTTGAAGAATTAAAGAAGAACCGTGGAAATTCTACGATAGAGGAGGTTTTTCTGGAGGTGACAAAAAGTGAAGCGCAGCAGGATGATTTCTCTTATCTGGACTCTGATTAACGCTCATTATGGTTTATCAAAGAAAAAAATTCAATATATTGTTAATAAAAAAGGACTTTGGGAGCCATTTCTTTTAATTGCTGTTTTTGCTTTTTTATTTATCTTTGTTGGACCGTTGTTTGTCAATCTTCAGGGTTTGATGATTGATCAGTATAAACAGTTGGGGTTGGAGGGGTTGTTTCTCAATAACGCTATCCTTGTGACGGGGATGTTCGGTTTTTTCTTGGGGATATTTTTAGTGATTAATGAATTTTTTTATACCAAAAATCTCAACTTACTCCTTTCTTTACCCATTAAGCCAAAAGAAATCCTTGCTGCAAAAATGATATTAATTTTGATTGATTTATTTTGGATTTCTCTTTTGTTTTTATTACCTTCCCTAGTCATTTTTGGTATAAAAACAAGCGCCGATTTACTATACTGGGTTACGATTTTTTTTATTCTGGCATTTTCTCAAACTTTTCCACTCCTTTTACAGATCATAGTATTGCTTCCGATTTCAAGATATATTCATTTCGGAAAACATAAAGATTTTTTTGTTTATTTTATGAGTATCTTATTAGTGGTTGTGGTAATCGGTTTTCAATTTTACGTTACCAATGATTTGGCGGGATCGGAATTTTCTCAGGAAAAAATGATTCAAATGCTTTCCAATCCACAGGGGATGATTTCTCAAATGGGGAAGGGATACCCACCGGCTTTTCTTGGGGTAAAAGCCCTATTAAGCAGTGGCTTTCAACAATTTTATTGGTTATGTTCCTTCGTTTTTATGCATTTAGTCGGTATCTACATAGCGTTGTTGATCGGTGAAAAAACCTATTATCGCACTTATCTAAAATTGCAAGATCATTATCATGACAAAGATGATTCTGCAAAAGCGTTATCAATCGAAAAAACAATGGTTAGCGAAGGGTCATATCGTTCGTTAATGAGAAGAGAATGGCGGTATTTTTTGAGAGTTCCCTCTTTTGCTTTCAATGGATTTGGCAATGTGATTGTATTTCCGCTTTTAATAGTCGTCTTTTTCTTTGCCAAGAATAATCCGGAATTTCAGCAGTTCATCAGTTTTTTTCAAACAGCAAAGGATTATGTACTTCCGGTTGGAATCCTTTTGGGGAGCACGGTTGGCTCAATGAATATGTTAGCATCTACAATATTCAGTCGAGAAGGTAAAATGTTAGATGAAATTAAGGTGTTACCGGTACGAAGCGATATGATTTTTAAGGTAAAATTATCCCATGTCATGCTGATGAGTACTATTGGTCCGCTGTCCGTAAGCCTAATATTCTTGCTTTTATTCAACAGCGGATTGCCAAGTGTTTTATTGATTTTTCTCATTTCGGAGTTATTGGTTTTGTTTTTAAACCTTTTACAAATTGCATTGGATGCGACTTTTCCAAACTTAACTTGGGATAATCCACAAAAAGCAATGAAGCAAAATATCAATGGCTTATACACAATTATTCTTGTTTTTGGTTTTACAGGGTTAACCGGATATTTGGGTTATTTGTTAAGAGAAAAACTATCAGGACTTCAAATGACAATGATACTACTGATCATAGGTTTGATCGGAGTCATTTTATCTTATCGTTTAGCTAAAAAAGCGGTTCAAAAGTTCTTGATGAAAGATTATTGTCGAAATTAACCGACAATAACCCGTCGAAAAATTCTTTTTTTTCGATGGGTTATTTGTTGTTTTTTTTCATAAACGAGAAATGACTCCCTATGCATGCTTTTATTAAATTTGAAATGTTTAAAAAAGGTCGAATAAGATTCGTTAAGCTAATAGAAAGGTCGAAAAAAAAGAGGCATTCCAGCCTCTTTGAAAATGGTTCTTATTTTACTTTTTCTTTTAAATCTTTTCCTGCGATGAATTTCGGAACTCTTTTTTTAGGAATCTTAATTTCCTTCTTTGTTTGAGGATTGATTCCTTTCCTGGCTTCGTTGACCTTTGTTTTAAAAGTTCCAAAGCCTACCAGTTTCACTTCTCCATTTTCCGATAATTCGTCTACGATTGTTTTAATTAAGCTGTTAAGGAATTGCTCGGATTGCTTTTGAGTGATATCGTTTGCTTCTGCTAGTGCTTTAATGAGTTGAAGTTTATTCATAACACGACCTCCCAATGTTTTAGTTTTTTTGATGTCAGGAAAAACTTTCCCCCTTACTTGCAGATTATACCATTATCTTTGTGAATATGGCAATTTTTATTGAAATTGATAAAAATAGTTGTAAATATTAAAGAGTTTGATGTACAATAAGTAAATGGTTCATAGAATAAGAGGTGAATGATTGAGCAGAATAGCCAATATTAAAAAAGCTTCTTGGGTGGGTTTTTACGGGAATTCATTTCTCGCTGTGTTAAAGCTTATCGTAGGCTTTTCAGCAAATAGCTTAGCCTTATTAGGTGATGGAATAGACAGTGCCACTGACATCCTAACTTCATTGTTGACGCTTTGGGTTGCTAGGATTATTGACAAACCTCCAGATGTCAATCATCCATACGGACATGGTAGAGCTGAAACCATCGCAACAAGGATTATGTCTTTTATCATTTTCTATGCTGGTATACAGTTAATTGTGACTTCAGTTCTAGAACTGTTTTCGAGAAGTATGGATGAAATACCTGGTGTCATCGCTATCTACGTTACCCTTATTTCAATTGTGATCAAATCCTTTCTGTCATATTATAAATATAAAATAGGAAAAAAAGAAATGAGCTCCATGCTCATTGCCGATGCCAAAAATATGAGGAATGATATTGTTTTATCAACCAGTGTTTTGTTTGGGTTATTGTTAACATCTATTTTTAAATATCCTCTTTTCGACAAGATAATCGCTTTGTTAATTGGTATTTGGATCATCAAAGTTGCCATTCACATCTTTTTGGAAGAAAACAATGAGTTGATGGAAGGGTTAACCGATACGGGTATTTATGCCCAGTTATTTAAAGCTGTTGCGTCCGTTGATAAGGCATATAACCCACATCGAGCCAGAATAAGAAAAATCGGTTCTTATCTTATTGTGGACCTGGATATTGAAGTATCAGGAGAAATGAGTGTATATGAGGGGCATGAAATTGCAAAAGAAGTAGAGAAATCAATCAAAAGCCAAATTGAAAACGTGTATGATGTACTAATTCATATTGAACCTAAAGGTAATGTTGAGGATGAAAAATATGGTGTATCTTCAAAAATTGAAAAGGAAGGAGTGGATGTAAAAAATGAGAGCAATTGATATTATTCCCGTTGCAAAAGGCGATATTCCGGCTGATCTCCTGATTCAAAATGCCCGTGTAGTGAATGTTTTTTCAGGGGATATTAAATTGACCAATGTTGCAATTTATCAGAAACGAATTGCAGGTATAGGGGATTATTCTCAAGGCAAAGAAGTTATTGATTTAGAAGGTAAATATCTAGTTCCCGGTTTGATAAATGCTCATTTACATATAGAGAGTACAATGTTAGAGCCGAGAGAATTTGCAAAGGCTGTTTTAGCAAGGGGAACGACAACGGTGATTGCGGATCCTCATGAAATTGCAAATGTAATGGGTTTAAAGGGGGTGGAGTTTTTTTTAAACTATACTGAAGGAGTCCCTTTGAATATTTACTTTATGCTGCCTTCGTGTGTTCCCGCAACCAATATGGAAACGAACGGTGCCAAGGTAAAAGTGATGGACATGATCGGGTTTATTGAAAAATATCCGAGAGTTTTGGGACTTGGAGAAGTAATGAACTATCCTGGAATACTCCATGGCGATGAAAACTTATTAACAATGATTGAGTTGTTCAGGCATAAATATAAAAAGATCGACGGACATGCTCCAGGAGTAACCGGAAAAGATCTTAATGCCTATTCAGCCGCTTTTATAAAATCAGACCATGAAAGTACCACTGCCGAAGAAGCATATGAGAAATTGTCTTGCGGAATGCAAGTTCTCATGAGATATGGAAGCGGTGAGAAAGACCTGGAGAATCTTTTGCCCATCGTCAACGAAAGAACACAGCCATATCTTTCATATTGTACGGATGACAAGCATCCTGAGGATATTGTCAAAGGCGATATTGATGAAATGGTTCGAATAAGTATCAGTAAAGGTGTTGATCCGATTACGGCGATTCGTATCGGATCCATCAATACAGCCAGACATTATGGCTTAAGAAGCATGGGAGCTATTGCTCCGGGATATAAAGCAGATATGATCGTGGTGAATGATTTAAAAGACTTTTATCCTGAGATGGTGATCAAGGATGCCAAGATTGTGGCAAAAAATGGCGAATGCATTGCCAAATTTCCACCCCCTCTTACTGGCTTCGAAGAAGTGATCAATACCGTTCAGTGCCCTTATTATCAAGCGGAGGATTTTCTGTTTCACCTGAATCGGAAAAGTGTTTATATAAGAGGAATAAAAGTATTTGGTGATTCTGTTCTGACGAAAGAAGTCATTGAACAAACAAAAGTATTAGATGGGGAACCGGATTTATCTCAAATTGATTTTGCTAAAATATGTGTGGTGAATCGATATACCACTGAGAAGCAATACTCCTTGGGTTTTGTGGCGGGTACAGGAATGAAAAGAGGAGCGATAGCCTTATCGGTAGGACATGATTCTCATAATATTTCCGTAACCGGGAAAAATGAAAAAGATATGGAATGTGCATTGAATGATGTGATAAAGAATAAAGGGGGAATGTCAGTTGCATTGGATGGTGAAGTGATCGCTTCATTACCTTTATCGATTGCTGGTCTGATGTCAACCGAACCTTTGGAAGAAGTATTAAAAAAGCAAAGCTTATTGTTAAAAGCAGTAAAGAACGATTTGGGATGTACCTTAGACAATCCTTTTATGGCCTTATCGTTTGTTCAACTTGAAGTAATTCCAGAACTAAAGATTACCAATTTAGGCCTGATTAACACGAATACATTTGAATTTGTTCCGGCTGTGTATTAACATATTATTTGAGATCGGATAAAAAATATAGAGGTGAAAAATCGTGATGGATCATGTTGTAAAGGAATTAAGTGATCATTGGTTTTTACGAGATACTGCTGGAACTAAAAAAATTATTGCAAAAGTACCGGGTAGCGTTTACGAAGCACTTTTAGAAAACCTGGTTATTGAAGACCCTTTTTATGGAATGAATGAAAAAAGATGCGAATGGATCTGGGAAAGAGATTGGGAGTATTCTACAATACTAAATCTTAATCAAGAAATTACAGATAAAGAGTATTTGATGCTTAGATTTCATGGTTTGGATACGATGTGTGAAGTATGCTTCAACGATCGGATCATCCTTTTTGGAGATAATATGCACAGAACATATGACGTTTTTATCAAAACAAAGGACTTTAATTTTCTGGAGGAAGTGGATAATACACTAGCCATTACGTTTAGAAGCCCGGTTGAAGAAGCTCGGAAACGGTTAATGGATATAACTCTTAAAAATGATGACAAAACTCCTTATAGCCATTTGCCATTTGCAATCCCAGGAGTTGAAACACTTAGAAAAGCCTATTATTCATTTGGATGGGATTGGGGTCCAAAAATTCCCGATTTGGGTATTTGGCGGAAAGTTGAATTGCATGCTTTCAACTCGGCTTTTATTCAAGACGTACATATCCACACGGATATTGATTTTATTATAGGTAATGGTAAAGGAACTACTACAGCAACTCAGGCGGCTATAGTAATAGATACTGAACTGTCTGATTTCTGCCAAAATAATGGTAAAACAATCTTCTACGAGTTGTATGATAATGGAGAAAAAATTCAGACTGATCACATTAATTGTTTGGAGTCTGGATCGGAAACAACTATTTTTTTAAAAAATCCAAAATTATGGTGGACACATGATCTTGGCGAACCGACTCTTTATTTATTGAAGGTCATACTCCTTGAAGGAGATCAAGTGATTGATGAGTATCAAACCCGATTTGGGATTCGAGATCTTCAATTAATACGAAACGAAGATAAATGGGGGGAAAGTTTTTATTTTGAATTGAATAAAGTACCCATTTTTGCAAAGGGAGGTAATTGGATTCCATCAGACTCGTTACTGCCACGTGGAACAAGGGAGAAAAAATATGAGGCTGTTTTGGAATCATGCGTTGCCGCTAATATGAACATGATCAGAGTATGGGGCGGCGGAATTTATGAAGAAAATGATTTTTACGATTTTTGTGATCGTAAAGGCTTGTTGGTTTGGCAAGACTTTGCATTTGCCTGTCGTCCCACGCCAAATTTCAGTGGATTTGAAGAATCTATCATTCGAGAATCAATCGATAATATTAAAAGGTTAAGAAATCATCCTTCATTAGCTATATGGGTTGGGAATAATGAAATAGAGGAGGGGTGGCTTTATTGGGGTTTTGAGGATTATGTTCCACAGTTTAAAGCCTTTTATTTAAAACTCTTCGAAGAAACACTTCCAAAGCTGGTTGCTGAATACGATGCAAAACGATCCTATTGGCCTAGCTCTCCTTCATCGGGTGGGGGTTTTTCGAACCCTCAATCTCCTAATTGCGGGGACTCCCATTATTGGAAAGTGTGGCATGAAGGGTATCCGCTTGAATCCTATAGAGAGTTTGATTCAAGGTTTATGTCTGAATTCGGATTCGAATCTTTTCCGGATATGAAGACCATTAAAAAATTTTGCGAGCCTTCTCAGATTTATTATAACAGCATAATCATGGAGAATCATCAGAAAAATCCCGCCGGAAATCAGAAAATATTCGATTACATGAATAAGCGATTCATGATACCCAAAGAATTTGAAAACCAAGTTATTCTATCCCAAATTACCCAAGCCGAAGCCATGGAATATGGGGTTGAGCATTGGAGAAGAAATCGGAATAATTGTCATTGCATGGGTGCATTGTATTGGCAAATAAATGATTGTTGGCCAGCGGCAAGCTGGTCATCGATAGATTATTATGGAAGATGGAAAGCGTTACACTATTTTGCCAAAAGGTTTTACAGCCCATTTTATATCAATGCGTATGAAACTGACAACTATTTTGAGATATGGTTTTGCAACGATTCAGTTGTGAAATTTTCCGGCAAGTATCAATGGGTATTAATGGATTTATCCGGGGAAATTCAATACCGTTATCAAGATACATTGATTGCCCCGGGATTATTTTCAACACTCGCTCAAAGAGTAAATCTAAGCGATATCGGGGTAGATGTGAGTCAATCCGTACTTCATTTTCAAGCATATGAAGAATCCGGAAAACTTGTTTCTGAAGGCTTCAAATTGTTTTCTACACCAAAAGATCTGAAGGTTGAAAAACCAGAAATTCAGTTTACCTTAAAAAAAGCAACAGATTGTTATTTTTTAATTATAGAATCAGATAAACCCACACTTTATTGTATGATAGAGGCTCCTCAAGATATCTGCTTCAGCGACAATTATTTTTGTTTGCTAGATGGAAAAAAGACTGTTGATTTCAAATACTCAGGTGACATTACTCATAAGGATATTAGAATTCGTTCCCTCTATGATTATTTACATTGACGATTTTGGATGGCCTGGTTGCTTCAATTGTTAGCAACAGCTGTCAAAGCAGCTTAATCATTTATGATACAATAATTGGGTAAAGAGAGTATTCTACCAATCGATTCTATCAATAACAAAACAGGGTGAAAAAGAGGTTTGAAAACAATAGGGATAGCAGTTGGCAGAAATCAAATAAAGGGTGCTTTGGTTGATGAGAAAGGCTCTATAGTTAACGAGATATGGGAACCTTCGTTTCTTTCTGATAGTCCTGAAAAGACACTTGAACAATTATGCAACGTTATTAATCATTGCGAACAAAAAGCGAAAGATTCCGGCAGTGAACTTTTGAACTATGTAGGAATCAGCTTTCCTGGAATGATAAACGGAAAAAATGGAACAATTCAATATATTCCGCAATATGCCAATTGGAAAAATATCGATTTGAAGAACCCAGTTAAACAAAAAACGGGATTCGATGTCGTGATGGAAAATGATGCTAATTCTGCCACTTTGGGTGAAAAATGGTTTGGATTAGGAAAAAAATTAGATTCCTTCATCCTAATTACGATCGGATCAGGTGTTGGCGGGGGGATAGTTAGCAATAATCTGTTGTTAACAGGAAAGGAGAATATCGGGGGAGAAATCGGGCATATTTCTATTGAGACCGATGGAAGACGCTGCTATTGTGGTAATAAAGGTTGTCTTGAAACGTATGTGTCCATTGAAGGGTTAAAAAGGTATTATGATGAGCTACATAAAGAAAAAAACAATTTTGAACTGAATGATTTCTTTTCAAGTGTTGCCTCAGGATCATCCAAAGAGTATCAGATTATGAATCAATATTTACTGATGCTTGCAAAAGGAATTGCCATAACAATCAGCTTGGTCAATCCATATGCTGTGATTCTAAGTGGGAAATTATCTTCTTATCTTGAGCCATATCTTCAAAAAATCAAGTCAATCACGAACAAGCTGATTGTTCCCCCACTTAGAAATAGTTATTTTTTAGCCATTTCACCTTTGAAATCAAACGCTTATGTTCTTGGTGCTGCTGCTTTGGCTTTTGAATTGAATCAAATCACGATATCGGATCATGAAAAACAAAAGATGAGAACCCATCTTTTGCAATTAAAGGAACTGGTTGATAAAAAAACCAGTGAATTAAGAAAGAAAGAACGGGCCTTATTAGAAAATAATAAGAAACTGATAGATTTACAAGAAAAGTTGAAAATGGCATTTTGGGCATCAAAAAAAGGAATTTGGGATTGGAATACCCATACAGGAAGGATTTACGCTGATGAAAAATGGCTTAGTGACAATCGGATTTTTTTGGATGATTTTGATGGTTCATTTTGTTCTTGGTGTAACATGATTCACGAAAGTGATTTCAAAGTATTCATTGGGGGCTTAAAAAATGCAACTTCAAAAATCGAGTGTTCATTTGAAATGCAATACAGAATGAAAACCATTGATCAACAGTGGATTTGGATTTTGCATCAAGGGAAGAATATGCGTGTTCTTCAGGTAAACGGAGCTTACCATCAACATATGATAGGAACTATTACCAATTTCACAAAGCAAAAAGAAGAAAATGAAAAATTAGCATACCGTGCTAATTTTGATCCCCTTACGGGTTTACCGAACAGAACACTCCTAACCGATCGATTGATTCAGGAAATCAACCGATCTGAGCGCATTGAAGACTCATTTGCCGTATTTTTTATGGATATTGATAATTTTAAACAGATCAACGATAGTTTTGGTCATGATATAGGTGATGAGGCATTAAAACAAATTGCTAAAAATATTGAAAAAAACAGAAGAAAAAGCGATACATTTGCCAGAATTGGCGGTGATGAGTTTATTCTGATAGTACTAAACACAGACAAAAAAAACACCCTCAAAAGACTAAGTAAAAAGTATTTGAACTTATTCTCAAAACCTTTGTTGATAAAAGGCAAAGAAATGAAAGTCAGTCTTTCGATGGGAGTCGCTATATACCCTCAAGATGGGATAGATTCGCATACATTGGTAAAGAGAGCCGACCAAGCAATGTACATTGCAAAAAAAAGGGGAAAAAACAATTGTTGCTTTTTCGAAGATATCAAATAGCAACCCTACAATGCAATATCTATCCGATTTCTATTGGGATCGGGGAGTTTTTCGGCAAGATTTCCTTCTTTTTTCATTGCTTCCATCCAAGTCTCTTTTAAATCCTCCAAGTAACCTTTGCATTCCTCC
>Ga0116163_1001880_pt1 | contig 12664 bp, 15 predicted proteins | sample AD_UKC107_MetaG_FD_89889 | JGI IMG/M metagenome (GOLD analysis project Ga0116163, IMG submission 89889) | Active sludge microbial communities of municipal wastewater-treating anaerobic digesters from Hong Kong - AD_UKC107_MetaG | ecosystem: Engineered > Bioreactor > Anaerobic > Digestate...
GGAGCAGTATCCAGAAAAGTATCTGTGTCATATTCGTTACATCCTTTCATGTTTGTCTTTATAAAAAAAACACAACCGCCCCGTAATAGACGGGGAGTGAAAATATCAGCGAATCAAAACGGTCGAAAATCCCGCCGTGCGCCCCGAGAAGTGACCCCGAATCCTTCACCCCGGCATAACGTTTCAGCAGAGATTCCACAAGGTCCCCGGCCTGAACGGCCACAGCCATGACCCCCACAAGGAGAAACGCTCTCTCCATGGGCCATCCCGAAAAATGAGAAAAGAGAGGAGCTAAGGCCAGAGGAAGAAGCAGCCCGCCCAGAAAACCTGCCACGGATTTTTTGGGAGAGACGGCAAGCACCCCCCGCCGCTTTCCCAGAGTCATTCCGACAAAGTAGGCGGCGCTGTCGATGACCCATACCATCACAAAGAGGAACAGAGCCCAGTGGAGGCGCTGCCCGGGAAGTTTTTTCAGAAGAATAAAGTGTCCCCAGAAGACGGTTATATAGAGAGTGCTCATAAGAGTGACCAGAAAGCGCCTGATATCCTGTTTGGAGTCATCGTTGAATAAAATGACTTCCGTTATGGCAAGCACCATGGAGAAGGCCGCCAAAGGCATCATAAGGCTCTTTCCCAGGAAGAGGCAGTAATAACCCGAAATCAAAGTGACAAGGGCCAGAATATTGTGAAACAGGAGACGGACACGGAACATCCTCAGGAGTTCCAGAAGAGATACACTTCCGACGAGGAAAGCAAAGACGAGCCAGACCGCCGGGGCAGGAGTCTGGGCGACAAAAATCAGGAGAGGAATCCCTATAAGAGCCACAAAGCTCCTTTGAAGAAGTCTCATCCCAGCCCTCCGAAACGTCTATCACGCCGCGTATACTCCTTCAGGGCCTTTTCAAACTCTTTTCTACTAAAATCGGGCCAGTAGGCCGCCGTGGAATAAAATTCACTGTAGGCTCCCTGCCAGAGAAGGAAATTCGAGATCCTGTATTCGCCGCCTGTCCGGATAATAAGGTCCGGATCGGGAAGGCCGCGTGTATCCAGAAATGAGGCAAAAAGCTCCTCGTCCAGCTGAGGGAAAGAGTCCTTTCGCTCTTTAAAGGCCTTTACAGCCCGAAGAATGTCATTTCTCCCGCTGTAATTGATAGCAACGACCAGTGTCAGCCCTTCATTGTCCTTCGTCCGGGCTTCGGATTGTGTCATCTTTTCTACGACCTCGTGGCTCAGGGGAGCCCGGTCGCCGATAAAACGGAGCTTTACGTTGTTATCCATCAATTCGGGGACTTCCTTTTCCAATGTCTCTACAAAAAGATGCATAAGAGCTCTGACTTCTTTCTCAGGACGTTTCCAATTTTCCGTTGAAAAAGCGAATACGGTGAGAACGTCGATGCCTTTTTCCGCAGCTGCTTTGACAATAGTCCGGAGTGTCTCCACTCCTTTCTTATGTCCGTAGGTGCGGGGCAGCAAGCGCTGCCTGGCCCACCGCCCGTTGCCGTCCATGATAATGGCTACATGGCGGGGAGCCGGAGCATCCACATCATACCTCCATGATCTCTGCTTCTTTTTTATTCACCACTTCATCGACCTTGCGAACAAACTCATCGGTGACCTTCTGGATCTCGTCAAGAAGTTTCTTTTCCATGTCTTCAGGAATAACGCCGTCTTTTTTTTGGTTTTTGATCTTTTCGTTCTCATCCCTGCGGATATTTCGCAGGGCGATCTTCGTATCCTCAGCCATCTTCTTGATGACTTTGACAAGGTCTTTACGGCGTTCCTCTGAAAGAGGGGGAACGGGGACACGGATCATCTTGCCGTCGTTGGCCGGATTCAACCCTAAGTTCGAAGAGAGTATAGCCTTTTCAATGGCCGAGATGACGGAGACATCCCAGGGGGAGATCGTGATAGTCCTGGGTTCAGGGACGTTGACCGTAGCGATCTGCGTCACAGGGGTCGGGGTGCCGTAGTAGTCGACAGTGATATTGTCCAGCAGCGAAGCGGAGGCCCGGCCTGTCCGGACACTGTGCAGCTCATCCCTGAGGACATCCAATGTCTTTTCCATCTTCTGTCTGCCTTCTTTCAAAGCCTCATGGTCCATGGGATCACTCTCCTTTCCGATTGAAACACTAACGGATGACCGTATGGGGCAAGTCCCCGGTCAACACTTTTTCCAGATTTCCCTTTTGTGAAAAATCAAAGACAAGAATGGGGATCTTCTGATCCCGGCACAGCGAGACAGCGCTCTGGTCCATAACCTCCAGACCCAGCCGGAGATACTCCTGATATGTGATGGTATCGAACCTTGCGGCATCTGGAAAACGGATAGGATCCTTATCATACACACCGTCTACCTTTGTCGCTTTGATCAGGAGCTCGGCCCCTGTCTCGGCCGCCCTGAGAGCCGCAGCGGTATCCGTACTGAAATAAGGATTCCCTGTTCCTCCGGTCAAGATCACCACATGGCTCTTCAGTCCCCGGAGGACCTCGTCGCGGTCATAGATCCCGGCAAATGTCCCCACAGGAAAGGCACTGAAATGAAGAGCAGGACATCCGGCGTCATTCAGAGCAGTCTCCAGGGCAATTCCGTTGATGACTGTGGCCACCATTCCCATATGGTGTGCTTTGGGCGGAGGAAATTTCAGATCTTTTATGAGGGAACGGCCGCGGAAGATATTCCCGCCGCCTATGACGATTCCAATGGAAAGGCCCCGGTTGTGAAGCTCACTGACCTCGCTGACTATCCGGGAGAGGGTCTCGGGGTTTATTCCGAAGCCCTCTCTTTCAGATAATAGTTCACCGCTCAGTTTCAGCAGTATGCGCGAAGCCATTATTCTCCCAGAGAATACCGTGTAAACCGCCTCACCTGAATATTTTCACCTAATTTCGCGATGTAGGTGTTGATATAATCCTGCACAGTCATGTCGGTATCTTTGATGAAGTCTTGTTCCAGCAGGCAGACATCTTTGTAATAACGTTTTTCCAGCATGCCGTCGACGATCTTGTCCACCATGTTCTCGGGCTTGCCTTCGGCGAGCATCTTTTCACGGTAGATTGCACGCTCTTTTTCAATCATCTCGCTGTCGAGCTCTTCGCGGGTGACAACGAGGGGATTGGAAGCTGCGACCTGCATGGCCAGATCTTTGATCAGGGTCTGAAAATCATCTGTCTTAGCCACAAAGTCTGTTTCGCAATTCACTTCGATGAGAACTCCGAGCTTGCCGGTGGCATGGATATATGCACCGACGCTTCCTTCATGAGTCTCGCGATCAGCTTTTTTAGCTGCTGAGGCCAGGCCCTTTTTACGAAGCTCTTCAATCGCCTTTTCCATGTCGCCGCCGGCGGCTGTCAGGGCTTTCTTACAGTCCATCATGCCTGCTCCGGTGCGCTCTCTCAACTCTTTTACCATTTGAGCTGTTATTTCCATCTCCCTCACCTCTTCTCTCTCTCGATTATACCGATGCCTTACTCTTCGTCTTTTTCCTCTTCGACAGACTCAGCCGCTTCTTCCACGACAGAAGCCTCTTCTGCAGGAGGTTCGTCGACAGGTTCCGCTTCAGCCTCGGCTTCTGTTTCGACAAGAGCTTCAGCCTTCACTTTTCTTGTCCCGGGCTTTTCTTCAGCTGCCGCTTCCTCATTCACATCGCGCCCTTCCAGGCTTCCCTGGAGCCCATCCATAACAGCATCCGCCATGACCCTTGAGATCAGACTGATCGAACGGATAGCGTCATCATTACCGGGGATCAGATAATCGGCCTCATCAGGATCACAGTTGGTATCGATAAGCGCAAAGACAGGGATACCGAGCTTTTGAGCTTCCGCCACAGCGTTTTTCTCTTTTTTGATGTCCACGACGAAGACAGCCTGGGGGACATCGTCCATATCTTTGATTCCGCGGAAGACATCGCTCATCTTCTCTTTTTGTTTACGGATCTTGATCGCATCTTTTTTACTCAATTTATCCATTTCACCATTGGTCTCCATCTCTTCGAGCTGTCTGTAAAACCGGACACGCTGTTTGATGGTCTTGTAGTTGGTGAGCATGCCGCCCAGCCATCTGTGGTTCACAAAGGGCATGCCGCAGCGCCGAGCTTCTGTCTCGATGGCGTCCTGGGCCTGTTTTTTGGTGCCTACGAAAAGGACTTTGCCTCCGTTCTCAACGATGGCTTTACATTTTTCACAGGACTCCTCGATATACTTTACGGATTTCTGAAGATCAATAATATGAATGCCGTTTTTCGACCCGAAGATGTAGGGTTTCATCTTGGGGTTCCACCTTTTGGTCTGATGTCCGAAGTGGACTCCGGCCTCCAACAATTGCTTCATGGTTACATTAGCCATAGAATTTCCTCCTTGCAGTCTCCTCCAATCCCGATAACCCCCGGCAAAGGGGCACCATGAAGGCGGGATTGTGCGAATTTTTTAATCCAATAACCTTAACGTTTCGAGAACTGGAACCTGGCCCTGGCGCCCTTCTGTCCGTATTTCTTTCTTTCTTTCATACGGGGATCCCTCTTGAGAAATCCGGCACGCTTCAAGGAAGGTTTTAAGGTCTCGTCCATTTTGACAAGAGCCCGGGCCAAACCGTGGCGAACTGCTCCGGCCTGTCCGTTGAGTCCGCCGCCGTTGACACGGACCAGGACATCATAACGTCCCAGCATATTCAGCAGCACCAGGGGCTGCCTGGCTCTTTCCTGATAATCCCTTACGTCAAAATACTCTTCCAAAGGTTTGTCATTGACCATCATCCGGCCTTTACCGGCGATGAGCCGTACCCTTGCTACAGCCGTTTTTCTCCGGCCTGTTCCCCAATATATCGTACTCAAAGTCATCCTCCTCCCTTACTTTGTCACTTTAATGGTTTCACATTTTTGCGCCGCATGGGGATGATGACCCCCGGCATAGACTTTCAGGCGCTTCAGCATCCTGGCCTGCAGTTTGTTTTTGGGAAGCATCCCTTTGACGGCCAGTTTAATGACTTCTTCCGGCTTCTTCTCCATCATCACATCATAACGTGTCGCTTTCAAACCGCCGGGATAACCGCTGTGCCTGTAATAGAACTTCTGTTTCAGCTTATTTCCTGTGAGACGGACTTTTCCGGCATTGATCACGACAACGAAATCACCGGTATCCACTGAAGGAGAAAAAATGGGTTTGCTTTTGCCGCTCAGAATACGGGCGATCCGTGTGGCCATGCGCCCGAGGATCTCCCCTTCGGCATCCACGAGATACCATTTTCTGTCAATCTCATTTGGTTTTGGTAAAAAACTCTTATTCATCCTAACCCTCCTTAAAGACATACTCGCCGTAACGCTTCAAAATAGTAAAGTCAATATCCGCTTTCGTCAAGGGAAAAACCCCCCTTAAAGCGGAGCTCCTCTTTTGATGGATTTCATTTATTCTTGAATTATTCCACCAGTTAGATCAGCCCCCGGAAACGAACCGGACAAAACTCACCCGGTCATTGTCAGAGACGATATCATCCCTTCCCAGGGATTTTCCGTCCCGGACGATGACAAAGTGCAAATCTTCGGGAAGATCCAGCTTTTCAACAAGCTCTCCTACACGGCAGGGCTCATCCAGAGGAAGATCGACCTCCTCTTTCTGTCCAAAAAACTGTTTCATTCCGGCAAATACCTTAATACGCATACATATACCTTAGGGCTTAGTGGGGCTTCATTCTATCGTATTTTTGCGAGCCGTCAAGGGAAAACTGGGTGAAAAAAGGGAGGAGGGGTCCTCCTCCCTCACAAGTCTCAGAGGTGCTTGTTCACAACGTCCAGGACATCGTCAAAGGCGATTCCGAGCTTTTTCAGATGTTCCGGTTTGGGAACGCCGTTTTTTGTCCAACCGCGGCGTTCATAAACAGCATCGATGAGTTTTTCATACTGGTCTTCGCGGTATTCCCGCATGACTTTTACTTTCTCTTCGGAACTCATCCCCGAAGGGTCGATCCCGACTTTTTCTTTGAGTTGTTTATCATACCGTTCAGCGCGGGACTCATATTCTTCCACGGTCACAGGCCCTACAGAACGGTAAGGAATGGAATCATGCTCTCTCAATCCTTTACCCATACGGATGTTGAAGACCCGCTGGAAGTTATAGACACGCTCGGACTGAAGGATCAGTTCCTTCTTGTCGATATGCTGTCCGGTGATGGCATTGAAGAGATCCACATAGTTCTGAACATGCTCGGGGACCTTGGCCGGCTCTGATGTCTGTGCATTGTCAGCAGGTTCGATATCGTTCCAGGGAAGCTTACACAGACCCTGCAGGCCGAACCAGGTCCGGAACATGGGGAAGTAGTGAAGAGCTTCCGCCTTGTCTTCGAAGGTGGGGATCAGCCCCTGGACCATATCCATGAAGATAAGCCAGGCTTCGTCATGCTGGGGGCCCTTCAGAGCCAGGCCGTAACCACCCTGCATAGCCAGAGACTCTTTGGTCACATATTCGGAATATTCCAGACCCTTGGCCTCCATTCCGATATCATCCATAAATTTCCTGTCGGCTCCGAAATGCTTTTCAAAATAGTTCTTCATCTCCCGGATGCCTTTACCTGCGATCTTTCCGAATCCTTCTCCGCGGGAGATCTGATGCAAAAGCTCCAGGACAGAATCAGAATTCCCCCATGTGAAATCGAGGCCGCCGGTCTTATCTTTATCAAGGATCCCGTTTTCCCAGCATTCCATGATAAACGCTGTCATCGTCCCAAAGGAGATGGTATCAAGGCCGTAGGTATCGCAATAAAAGTTGATTTCCAGAATATCTCTGGCATCGAATATGCCCACATTGGATCCACAGCCGCCTATGGTCTCATACTCAGGCCCGTCCACCAGCACCTTCTGCCCTTTATAGGGGCCGGTCTTAAGTTCAAAATCTTCTACGACTTTAGCACAGGCCATGGTGCAGCCGTACCAGCATCCGTCGGGTTTTCCCTTTGAGAGAAATTCATTGTAAAAAACGTCAGATGAGATCTTAGGGGCGTCTTTATGGCTTCCGTATTTATAATTAAGCGTGGGAAGCAGATCATATTCATTCATGATCTCCGAAAGATGGGCTGTCCCCACCTTACGCATACGGCATTGCTGATCATCCAGGGCGATGATCTCCTTATGGAGTTTCAATCCCGTTTTCTGAACCGTGGCAATGTCCGCAGGATTGTTGGAGACTCCGCTGAGTTTTGAAAAGCGGACGACAAGGGCCTTGATCCTTTTGTTGCGAAAAACCGTTCCGATCCCGCCGCGTCCTGCCTGTTTGAAACGGACGCCTTTACGGCGCTTGTCCCACATGGAAAAGTTGAGACAGCCGATCCAGGCATGATCGGATCCTGTCCCGGCACTCACCGAGGAGATGTTGATCTTATCCTCTTCATTTTTCGCGAAAAGGTCTATGATCTGCTCTCCGATGATATGGCTGTCCACAGCTTCATAAGGAGCTTCGATGATCTGGACTTTTCCTTCGTCTCCGTCGATATAGACAATAACATCCTTGTCAGCTTTACCCTGAACCTCGAGGGCATCAAACCCTGCGAACTTAAGATAAGGGCCGAAATATCCGCCCACATTGGAATCGATGGGGATGCCGGTCAGCGGAGAAAGAGAAACGACCAAAGACTTCCCTGATCCGGGGTAGTTCGTGTTGCCCCCTATAGGCCCTGTGGCAATGCAGATCTCATTTTCCGGGTCGTTCCATTTGGTTTCAGGCTTCACACCGTCCCAGAGAAGTTTCATCCCGAACCCTTTTCCTCCGGTAAAAGTCATTTTCATCTCTTCACTGACGGCCTTTTCGGCGACGGTGTTGTCTGAAATATTGACATAAAGAGTCCTCATATTGTACCCTTTGTCAACCGGCTTTAAATCATAAGACCACTCTTTGAGGATCTTATGCCCTGATTTTATTTTATTCAGATCTTGTGTCATATTATCCCTCCTCGACGATTTCCAGAGCCTGTTCCGGACAGGCCTCGGCACATTTACCGCAGGCTATACATTTAAAAGGTGTCTGCCCCCCCTCGAACCACATCATCGCATTGATAGGGCAGACGGAAACACAGGCCAGACATCCGATACATTTATTCTTATTGAGCAGAACCACGCCTGCACTGTTCACGGTGAGAGCCTGGACAGGGCACTCGTCCACACACAGACGGCAAGTCTGGTCACAGACGGTCATGAGAATCCGGCCGTCCTTCGGCTCGATCTTTATGGCAGATTTCAGGGGGTTTTTTTCTTTGAAAAAGGTCTCAGAGCAGACATCCATACAAGTCCCGCAAGCCGAACACTTTTCCGGATAAGTCTTCAGATATTTAGCCACAAATACCTCCTCATTTTATATGGACAACAGCGAATAACTCTCTGTTCCTAAAATAAGGCAATTAGGCGGAAAAGTCAAATATAAAGCTCATTTTGCGATATGCTTTATACTACATAACGCAGTTTTCCGTTCTTTTTCTCTGTTTTTCGCATTTTTACTCATTCTTCAGGGACTTCGGGACCGTTCTCCTCTTCCTCCCCGGCTTCACCGAGCATGGCAGCAGACTCTTTCCCCGAAAGGGACGTCACATCCCGCAGCTTACGCTGGATGACGCGGCTTTTCCTGGAAGCGTTCTCGATACTGTTGCTGGCCTCTTTCAGCTTTTTCTGCGTCTTGTCCAGAAGGTCCCCGAAATCGCTGAATTGGGATTTCACTGCTCCGAGAAGTTTCCAGACATCGCTTGTCCTCTTTTCGATGGCCAGAGTCCGGAACCCCATCTGCAGGCTGTTGAGAAGAGCTGTCAGGGTCGTAGGCCCGGTGATGACTACCCGGTAGTCGGCCTGAAGAGACTCCGCCAGCCCGGGCCGGCATAAGACTTCTGAAAAGAGGCCCTCGATGGGCAGAAAAAGGATGGCAAAATCTGTAGTATGGGGCGGATCCACATACTTTTCACGGATATTTTTCGCTTCGCTGCGGATCCTTTTCTCCAGAGCTTTGACCGCTTCTTCTGCCAGGGCAGCGTCGGCTTTGTCCCGGGCATCCAAAAGCCTCAGATAATCCTCTTGAGGGAATTTAGCGTCGATGGGAAGCCAGACGATGGATCCCGCATCATCCCGCCCCGGAAGTTTAATGGCAAATTCCACCCGGTCGTTACTTCCTTCACGGGTAGCAACGTTTTCGGCGTATTGATCAGAAGTAAGGATCTGTTCCAGAAGGTTTCCCAGCTGGACTTCTCCCCAGGTCCCCCTTGTCTTGACATTGGTAAAGACACGTTTCAGGTCGTCCACTCCCGAGGCAAGCTTCTGCATCTCACCCAGCCCCTTGTAGACGGCTTCCAAACGTTCGCTGATAAGGTTAAAGGATTCACCCAGCCGTCGTTCCAGGGTGGCGTGAAGCTTTTCATCCACGACCTGGCGCATCTGGTCCAGCTTTTTGCTGTTCTCTTCCTGAAGGAACCGGAGGTTCTTCTCAAGGCTCTCTCTGAGGGCCTCCAGCCGCCGTTCGTTTTCGCTGATCAATTTATCCAGCTGAGCAGAAAAACGGTTGAACTGTTTCTCCTGAAGGTCGGATACGGCCTTCATCTGGCCCAAAAGAGAGTTCTCGAACGTGGTGATATTTTTGGCCAGCTCCTGCCGGCCGTCCCGTGCCGCGGTCTGATTCTCCTGCCGGCTTCGGGACATCTCATCCTTGACCAGGCGCTCGATCCTCTCATCATCCCGGTTTACGCGGCGTATCTGCTGAAAAAGGGCCAGAACGAGGATAAGAACCAGCCCGCTCAATGCGGTCAAAACCCACTCCATAACATCACCACCTTTTACAATTCTCTTTTTTCTATCTTAACGTGAAATGTCCCCTGTCAAAAGGGTTTTTATCTCTTCGGTGATTTTTCTGTAGGCTGAAAGAAACGGGTATGTATCCAGTTTATCCATATCCACAGGTTGAAAATCCATCTCCTCTGCCAAGGTTTTGAAATCCTCTTTTTTACGAAAGCAAATAAGGTAAGGGAAGAGTTCATCCCTGAACCTTGTATAAGTATGGACCTGTCGTGTCATAGGGAGGATGTCCGCCCTTCCCCTCTCTTCCAGCCCGGACAGAGCAGCTTTCCCCTCTTCATACGAGAAGTCAGGGAATGTCCAAAGGCCACGGCCGATCCCCTCCCTTTTTCTCAGGATGCCCACCTCTCTGTTCCAGACAGGGATCAAAAGCACAGTTTTTTTCCCGGTCACATCTCTTATAAGCGGGGGAGGGATGGAATCTTCCCGGCCGGACAAACGGGCCTGACAACGGGAGACGAGAGGACAGTCCGGGCACCGGGGCCTTTTACGGAGGCAGACGGCTTGTCCCAGCTGCATCAGAGCTTCATTGACCCGCCCCGGAGGATATCCCTCCATCCCCTCTCTCACAAAAAGGTCCACTCTGGAGGCTGTCTCCTTGCTCCACTCCTCTTCCAGGAAAAAGCGCATAAAGACCTTGCGTACATTGGCGTCCAGCACCGGATATTTCTGTCCGAAAGCAAGACTGAGAACCGCCCTGGCGGTATTGTCCCCGATGCCCGGAAGAGACCGAAGCTCGTTATAAGTGGACGGAAGGGACCGGCGTCCTTCTGAGGCAAGGATCCGGGCTGTCTTATGGATATTCCGGGCACGGGAGTAATAACCCAACCCCTCCCACATCCGCAGGATCTCCTCTTCAGGGGAAGAGGCCACATGAAAAAGGGTGGGGAAACGGCCCATCCAGGCCTCGAAATAGGGTTTTACCGCCGAAACGACAGTCTGCTGAAGCATGACCTCCGAGATCCATACAGCATAAGGATCATCCGTCCCGTTCCAGGGGTCATTTCTTCTGTTCAGGGAAAACCAGTGCATAAGGCGATTAAAAAAACGGCGGGCTTCCATCCTCCTCCTCTCTGTCACCAGTATAGAAGGAGTGAAGCCCGCCGTCAAAGCAAGAGATTCAACGTTTGATTTATGATGTGTGCTGCGAAGAGTGCTTTTTGTGCCTCTCCGTCAGGAAGATGACCAGGGCCGGCAAAGCTGCCAGGCCGATGACCACGTACTTCCCTACTTTGATAAAGCTTTCCAGGCTTATTCCTGTGAATACGGAACGGGCCATGAGATAGAGAGATTCGAAGAAGTGAATATTTTGAGCGATGAGGATTCCGAAGAGGAAGATCAAAATCGAGAAGACCCCCACGATATTTCTGTAAAACTTCTTCTGAAGAGCTTCTTCCTGGATCTCGGCCTCTCTCAGGCGGGCCAGGGTGAAGAGAGTATTCTCTTTCAGCTCCTCGGATACCCGCGGCTTGGGGCGGGAAAAAAGCAGGGAATCAATAAACTGCTCATCAAACTTCTTGTCGATCTCACTCATAATAACTCCTTTCTGTGCCTTTCCATAAGAGAGCACAGTTTTTCTTTGGCTCTGTAGAGGTATGTCTTCACTGTCCCTACGGGAAACCCTGTGATGTCCGCGATCTCATTATACGAATAGGATTGAAAATAATAGAGGTTGATCACGGTCTGCCAGTTCTCGGGAAGCTCACCGATGTAAAGGTCAAGAAGCTCCCGAAGGTCACGGTTATCCAGGTCGTCATCCACAGGTTCCACCGAAGCGGTATAATCCTGCAGTTCATAGATGTCTTTGTTGAATTTCTTTCTGAGATGATTCTTTGTGGTGTTCAGGGCGATCTGATAGATCCATACGGAAAGCTTGCTCTCTTCACGAAAGGTATGAATATTTTTGAATATCTTGATAAAAACATCCTGGAACAGGTCGTCCACGCTGTTTTTATCCCTTATATATGTGTGGAGCACTTTATAAATCACCCCTCCATAATCTTCAATAAGCTCTTCAAATGCGCCCTCTTCTTTACGTTTCAGGCGTTTGACCAGTTCATCGCTCTCTTCCTTACTCTTATATGACACACTTTCTCCCCGCAATGTTTCACTTACCTTCTCTGCTTTTCAAAAGCATATCGTAAACCCTGTTCTTCGTCAAATCATAAATAACAGACAAGATAGAGGCTGTATCTTTCAGGGAGAACTTTTTCATCAGTTCCTCTCCCTTGGACACGATAAGAGTCTCATTTGTTTCTCTTTCTTCGCGGTTCCCTGCAATGGCAACGGTAAACTCACCCCGGACATTGGAAAGGATCCGCGGGCCGATCTCATGCGCCCTTCCCCGGATGATCTCTTCATGGATTTTAGTCAGTTCCCGTCCTACGACGATATCGGGATTGTGGCTGAGGCTCTCCAGCATGGCGACGAACTCCTTCATATGATGGGGAGAGACATAACAGACTGCCGTATAGGGCCATGATTCGAGAAACTCTCTGAACCGTGCCAGCTCCCCCTCTTTTTTCGGAGCGAATCCCATAAAGATAAAACGGTCTGTGGGCAGGCCGGAGACAGAGAGAAGAGCCATGGCCGCTGTAGGGCCGGGGACAGGGACAACGGGGTAACCTTCCTCTGCAGCCTTCCTCACAAGATTCAGCCCCGGATCGCTGATGCAAGGGGTCCCCGCTTCGGAGATATACGCCACAAGGTGCCCCGCCTTTAAAAGCCCCATGATCCTGGGGACGGCGCTCTCCTTGTTCCCCTCATTGTATCTTATCATAGCCGCCTTGATATTGAATTTCTTGAGCAGGACCGCCGACTGGGCCGGGTCTTCTGCAGCGATGGTATGGACGCTCTGA
>Ga0116163_1001886_pt1 | contig 12654 bp, 12 predicted proteins | sample AD_UKC107_MetaG_FD_89889 | JGI IMG/M metagenome (GOLD analysis project Ga0116163, IMG submission 89889) | Active sludge microbial communities of municipal wastewater-treating anaerobic digesters from Hong Kong - AD_UKC107_MetaG | ecosystem: Engineered > Bioreactor > Anaerobic > Digestate...
CCCGGCCATCGCCGACGCCCTCGCGGTCATCGCGGGCGCTCGGGGGGCCGCCGTCGTGCACTGCGCTGCCGGCAAGGACCGGACGGGCACCGTGGTCGCCCTGGCGCTGGACGTCGCAGGGGTTCCGCACGACGTCATCGCCGACGACTACGCCCTCACCGCCCTGCGGCTGCCCGCGATCATCGAGCGCCTCATGGCCCACGGCTTCTACGGCGACACGCTGGCCACGCAACGGCCGAGCGACCAGATCCCCCATGCCGAGACCATGCTGGCCATCCTCGCCGATCTCGGCGAGCGCCACGGTGGGACACGGGCGTGGCTGCGCTCCCGTGGGTGGTCCGGGGGCGACGTCGAGCAGTTGCGCGCCCGGCTGGTCGACTGACATGCGGCACAGCGCCGGGGTGATGCCCTGTCGGGTCGGTCACGACGGTGATCTCGAGGTCTTCCTCGTGCACATGGGCGGACCCTTCTGGGCCCGCAAGGATGAGGGCGCCTGGAGCATCACCAAGGGTGAGTACGACCCGGAGACCGAGGAGCCCCGTGCGACGGCACGGCGCGAGTTCGCCGAGGAGGTCGGGCGAGCGGTGCCCGAGGGTCAGTGGGTCGATCTCGGCGAGACGCGGCACAGTGGCAAGGTCGTCACTGCGTATGCCGTGTGGGCCACCGAGTCACTGGAATGGCTGCGCAGCAACGAGATCGAGATCCAGTGGCCGCCGCGATCGGGTCGCACCATGTCGATTCCCGAAGTCGATCGCGGTGAGTGGATGAGTCTGGAACGAGCCCGCGAGCGCCTGGTCAAGGGCCAGCGGGTCTCCCTCGACCGGCTCAGCGCTGCGGCTTGTCCGTGACGTGCAGCGGGATGACACCCTCGACGACGACTTCCCCGTCGGTGCGGATCGCACGGACCCGCACACGCACTTCGTTCACATCGTCGGCCCAGTCGCTCGGGTCCGTCGCGGCGATGCAGAGCAGGTCGGTCGTCGACTTCGCGAGATAGGCGACCTCCAGGCCCTTGGGCAGCCAGCGCCGGTGGCTGGGGATGGTCGCCTCGGCGAGCAGCCCCATCGCGGCCTCCAGGCCATTGCACACGGCGATGGCGTGCACAGTGCCGATGTGGTTGTGGACCGCCTTGCGGTTGGCGATGGTCAGCTCGACGTGGTTGGGGCGCACGTCACGCACGCGGGGGCGCACCGTGCTGAAGTAGGGCGCCTTGCGCGCGAACATGATGGAGAACATCCGCTTGCCCTGCGGGAACGTGGCGAGCTTGCGGTAGAGCGCATAGGTCTGGGTCACCCCGTGATGTTACTCATCGGTATGCCGGGTAGGTTGCCGATGTGCCCCACTCCACGTCCGGCGTGCCCGCCCCTGCGAACCGGCCGAGGGTCCGTCGTCGCACTGCTCGCCTGCTCGTCGTCGACGAGGCGGACCGGGTGCTGCTCTTCCGCGACAGCGACCTGGGCCTGAACCCCGTGCCGCACTGGTGGATGACCCCCGGCGGTGGGGTCGACCCGGGCGAGAGCGACCTCGAGGCGGCCGTGCGCGAGTTGCACGAGGAGACCGGGTTGGCGGTGGACGCCGGTGCGCTGTTCGGGCCGGTGGCTACCCGCCGGGTCGTCCACGGCTACTCCGATGTCATCGTCGACCAGGACGAGGTGTTCTTCGGCGTGCGGACAACGGGTTTCGCGCCCGATTCCTCCGGCTACACGGAGGAGGAAGCCGCCTGCATCGTGGCGACCGAGTGGCTCACTCGCGACGATGTGACCGCGGCCTCCGAGCCGGTCTGGCCGGCCGATCTCGTCATGCTCTGGGACCACTGGGAGGCGATGACCGGCGACCCGGGGCTGGCCGGGCTGGCCCTGCCGGACACCGAGGAGAGCACGGTCCCCTCAGAGGGGCCTCAGCCGGCGTAGGTGCCGAAACTCCAGTGGTTGCCCTCGGGGTCGGTGCAGCTGAATCCCCTTGACTCATAATCGGATTCGTTCTTGAGGGGACGGGTGATCGTGGCGCCCGCAGCCACCGCGCGCTCGTGGACGGCCGCGGGATCCGCGGTCACGACGTAGAGCGAGACCCGGCCGACACCCTCCCACTCCTGCTCCTTGGTGTCCCGGGTGGAGACCATGACACGGCCGCCCTCGGGCCAGAGCAGCTCGCTGTGGTGGATGCTCACCCCGTCTTCGTCGGGCACGACGATGCCCTCCTCGAAACCGATGCCCACCAGCCAGGCGCGCAGCGCGAGCGGGTCGTCGGCGAAGATCGCGGCCCAGACGTTGTGGTCGGTGCGGGATTGCTGCGGTGTGGTGTCCATGCGCTCAGGATGCCCCTGCCTCGCCGGTCCGGTCTTGAACGAATGCGATGTCGTCCTCGCCCGCCCAACGCCCTGGCGTCGTGCCGGTGTGTCGTCGCCATTCCCGCACAAGGTGCGACTGGTCGGCGTAGCCGCACCGCTGCGCCACCTCCACGGCGGGTGTGCCGCGGCGCACCATCTCGCGTGACCTCCCGAAGCGCAGGAGCCCGGCCACGACCTTGGGCCCCTGCCCGAACTCGGCAGTGAACCGCTGCGTGAAGTGGCGCCGCGACCACCCGGCATCGTCGGCGAGCTCGGCGATGGTCACGCGTCCATGGCTGTGCGCCAATCGTTCCCATGCGCGAGCCAGACGCGGATCCATGGGTTCGAGCGCGGCTCGCCGACCGAGCCCCGCCGCGACCAGGCGGACCTGCTCATCGGCGTCGACGGCCTCGTGCAGCCGGTCACGCAGGTCGTCCGCCAGTCGTCCGAGGACGTCCGCCCCCTCGACGACGCGCTCCGCGAGCTCGCCCGCCGGGCAAGCGAGCAGGGCCCGGCAGCCCGCAGGCGTGAGGGCGAGCTGGATCCCGCGCATCCGGCCCTCGTGGTGGATCGAGACTGGCGTGGTGTGCAGGCCCGCCAGGCTGACGCGAAGGCGGTGCCGGTCCGGTCCTATCGGTCCACCGCTCAGCTCGAGCGGTGCATCGAGGGTGAGGACGAGCGTGAGGTGGGCGGACGGCATACCGAGATGGGTTCCCGGGGAAAGGCCCACGAGAGCGTAGGGCTCGACGCGGGCGACGAGTGGGCCCATGGTCGCGAGTCTACGGAGACTCAGTCGGTGAGGGCCTCGTCGAAGGCCGAGAGAAGCGGCTGCGAGAAGAGCACAAAACGGACGAGCTCGATCGCGTCCCCGTCACCGGTCTCCGCCCGCACCGTGTCGACCGCAATCGCCGGGCGTGGCCACGTCCACCGTGGCGAGAGCGAGGACCACCGCGATGAGGCGAGGGGGCAGGCCGTCTCCGACGTAGCGGACCGCGAGCAGTGGCAACAAGGAAAGGGCCGCGATCACCGGCACGTGCCCGACCGTGGCCAGGGCAGCCAGCAGCCGGGTCGACGAGCTGGTGGGGTCGCTCGAGGCCGCCAGCGCGAGGGCAGCCGCCACGGCCGGGTAGGCGAGCGCGACGCCGAACAGACCGAGGGTGGCCCGCCGCCACGCCACCCGATCCCGACGCCCGCGGGACCGCCGAGCGCCACCAGCGCCAGGACCGCCATCGGCAGGCTCATGACGAGGGCCAGGGCAGTGGCCAGCGCGATGGTCAGGCCGCCGCACCAGAGCAGGGGGCGCAGGTAGTCACCCTGGCGGTCCGCGCGGCTCGGAACGACGAGGGTGGAGATGAAGCCTGAGATGTTGTAGAGCATGAGCGCCCAGCCGACCTCCCCCGGGGTCGCCGAGTAGAGGGCAACGAGGATGATGCCGATGGACGGGGTGAGGAAGGCGAACTGCAGGCCCCAGAGGAGCGCACTGCCCGACATGAGCAGCCGCGACCGGCTCAGCCGGAGCGTCTCGGGGAGCCGGCCCCGCGGCATACGAGTTACTTCTTCTTGGCGGGCTCGTCCGAGGACAACGCCGCGATGAAGGCCTCGGGCGGCACCTCGACCGAGCCGATGTTCTTCATCCGCTTCTTGCCCGCCTTCTGCTTCTCGAGCAACTTGCGCTTGCGGCTGATGTCACCGCCGTAGCACTTGGCCAGGACGTCCTTGCGGATCGCGCGGATGTTCTCGCGCGCGATGATTCGCGCGCCGACGGCGGCCTGGATCGGCACCTCGAACTGTTGCCGCGGGATGAGTTCCTTGAGCTTTCCGGCCATCATCACGCCATAGCCGTAGGCCCGGTCCTTGTGGACGATCGCGCTGAAGGCGTCGACCGGCTCGCCTTGGAGGAGGATGTCGACCTTGACGAGATCCGCGACCTGGTCGCCGTCGGGTTCGTAGTCGAGCGACGCGTAACCCCTGGTGCGCGACTTCAACTGGTCGAAGAAGTCGAAGACGATCTCGGCGAGCGGGAGGGTGTAGCGCATCTCGACGCGGTCCTCGGAGAGGTAGTCCATGCCGCGCAGCGAGCCGCGCTTGGACTGACACAGCTCCATGATCGCGCCGATGAACTCACTGGGCGCGAGGATCGTGGCGCGCACGATCGGCTCGCGCACCTCGGCGACCTTGCCGCCGGGGAACTCGCTCGGGTTGGTGACCGTGATCTCCTTGCCGTCCTCCATCGTCACCTCGTAGACGACGTTGGGCTGGGTGGAGATGAGGTCGAGGTTGAACTCGCGCTCGAGCCGCTCACGGACGATCTCGAGGTGGAGCAGGCCGAGGAAGCCGCACCGGAAGCCGAAACCGAGCGCGGCCGAGGTCTCCGGCTCATAGGCGAGGGCGGCATCGTTGAGCTTGAGCTTGTCGAGGGCGTCGCGCAGATCCGGGTAGTCCGAGCCGTCGATCGGGTAGAGCCCGGAGAAGACCATCGGTTTGGGGTCACGGTAGCCACCCAGGGCGGTGGTGGCCGGCTTGGAGGCGTTGGTGACCGTGTCGCCGACGCGGCTCTGACGGACGTCCTTGACACCGGTGATGAGGTAGCCGACCTCCCCGACCCCCAGGCCCTTGCCGGGGACGGGTTCGGGAGAGATGACGCCGATTTCGAGCAGCTCGTGGTGCGCCTTGGTCGACATCATGACGATCCGCTCACGCGGGTTGAGGTTGCCGTCGATGACCCGCACATAGGTCACGACCCCGCGGTAGGTGTCATAGACGGAGTCGAAGATCATCGCCCGGCTCGGCGCGTCGGCGTCACCGACCGGCGACGGGAACTGACGGACGATCTCGTCGAGCAACGGCTCCACCCCCACACCGGTCTTGCCGGACACCTTGAGGCAGTCCTCGGGCTCGCAGCCGACGAGCTTGGCCAACTCCTCGGCATACTTCTCCGGCTGAGCGGCCGGCAGGTCGATCTTGTTGAGGACCGGGATGACGTGGAGGTCGTTCTCCATCGCCAGGTAGAGGTTGGCGAGGGTCTGGGCCTCGATACCCTGCGCGGCGTCGACGAGGAGCACGGCACCCTCGCACGCGGCGAGGCTGCGGCTGACCTCATAGGTGAAGTCGACGTGGCCGGGGGTGTCGATCATGTTGAGGATGTAGGGCTGAAGACTGCCCGCGTCGTCGGCGAGTTCCCACGGCATACGCACGGCTTGGCTCTTGATCGTGATGCCGCGCTCGCGCTCGATGTCCATCCGGTCGAGATATTGCGCCCGCATCGAGCGCTCGTCGACGACACCGGTGATCTGGAGCATCCGGTCGGCCAGGGTCGACTTGCCGTGGTCGATGTGGGCGATGATGCAGAAGTTGCGGATCGCCGCCGGCGGCGTCGCGTGCGGTTGCAGCACGGTGCGGGCGCGGGGTGACACGGGAGATGGAACCTCTTGGGTGGGGGGATCAGGGCACTCCCCCTAGTCTCCCACGCTCGGCGCCGTCGTCAGGTCACGTATGCCGCGTGCCCGGGCCGGACCTCACGTGGGCGATCCAGCGGCTCATCGCCTCGTCGATGTCCTCGGTCGAGCCGGCCAGGCTCATCCGCACCCACCGCTGCCCGTCGAGACCGGGCGTCGGGCCGTGTCCGGGCGCGAAGTCCACGCCCGGGGTGATCGCGACACCGGTGGCAGCGAGCAACTGGTCGCAGTAGGCGACCGAGTCGAGCGTGAGGTGAGAGACATCGGCATACGCATAGAACGCGCCGTCGGCGGGTGCCCACTGGGTGACGCCCAGCTCGGGGAGGCGGGCGAGCACGTGGTCACGGTTGTCGCGGTAGCGCCGCACGTGACCGTCCAGCTCGGGTCGCGCCGTCGGGCCGAGCGCGGCGGCGGCGGCCACCTGGGCGATCGCCGGAGCGCAGATGTTGAGGTTGCCGAGCAGCAACTCGACCGGCCGCACCAGGTGCTCCGGCAGCACCAGCCACCCGACCCGCCACCCGGTCATCGAGAAGTACTTGCTCACCGAGCCCACGAGCACGGCCTCCCGCGAGGTCTCCCACGCGCTCGCGGCCTGCTCGCCGAAGGTGACCCCGTGATAGATCTCGTCGCTCACGAGCAGCACGTCGTTCGCGTCGCACCAGCGCGCGATCGCGGCGAGCTCGTCGGGCGCGATGACCGTGCCGGTCGGATTGGCCGGTGACGCGATGATCAGCCCGGCCGGTGGCGCGCCGGCCGCGGCGGTCCACTCCTCGAGCAGGGCGACGGTCGGCTGGAAGCGCACCACTGGTCCGCACTCGAGTTCGACGGCTCGGCAGCCCAGCGCGGCCAGCGTGTTGCGGTAGGCCGGGTAGCCCGGACGCGTCATCATCACCACATCGCCGGGGTCGAAGGCGGCGAGGAAGAGCGCCGTGAAGCCGGCCGAGGAGCCGGTCGTCACCGCGACGTGGGCCGGGTCCACGCGCAGGCCGGAGGTGCGCTGGAGGTGGCCCGCGATGGCCTCGCGGCACACGGCCGTGCCCATCGCGTCGGTGTAGCCGAGCACCGCCCCGTCCCGGACCGCGGTGGCCACGGCCTCGAGAGCCACCACAGGAGCCGGTGTCGAGGGCTGGCCGGCGCACAGCGAGATGACGTCGCCATGGGTCGCTGCGCGACGGTTGGCGGCCTTGAGCAGTTCCATGACGTGGAAGGGCTCGACCCTGCCTCGCTGCGACAGCCGTGGACTCACCCGGCCATTCTCACCCACGCCCCTCATAGGGTGGTCGCCATGGCCGGACTGCTCTCCAGACTCCTCACAGTGCTGCGCGGACCCGGACCCAACCCGCCCGGGGTGGCAGGCCCCCTGACCCGCGAGGCCAGCCCTGCGGCATACCCGGGGGACTTTCACGGCGTGCCGAGGATGGAGTGGGCAGCCGACGCCGACGGCCAGCCGGACCCCGGCGAGGTGGTCTGGACGTGGGTGCCCTTCGAGGAGGATCACAGCCGGGGCAAGGATCGTCCGGTGCTGCTCATCGGGCGGGACGGCCGATGGCTGCTGGGCCTGCCGCTGACGAGCAAGGACCACGACCGTGACGGGGGTCAGGAGCGGCGCGCCGGTCGGGAGTGGGTCGACATCGGCACGGGCGGCTGGGACCGTCAGGGTCGGCCGAGCGAGGTGCGGGTGAACCGGATCATCCGGGTCGACGCTGCGAGGATCCGTCGTGAGGGGGCGATCCTCGATCGCGGGATCTTCGAGCGCGTCACCCAGGCCGTTCGCGCCCATCGGGCCTGAGGCGGCCCAACAGGAAGGGCCCGGTCACCACCAGTGGTGACCGGGCCCTTGCCGTGCGAAGGAGCGTCAGAGCGACGCGGCCTTCTTGGCCATGGCCGACTTCTTGTTGGCGGCCTGGTTCTGGTGGATGACACCCTTGCTCACGGCCTTGTCGAGCTTCTTGGATGCAACCTTGAGGGCCTCGGTGACCTTCTCACCGTTGCCCTCGGCAGCCGCCTCGCGGAAGCGACGGACCGCGGTCTTGACCTCGGACTTGACGGCCTTGTTGCGCTCGGTCGCCTTGCGGTTGGTCTTGATCCGCTTGAGCTGGGACTTGATGTTCGCCATCTGGTGATTCGTCTTTCTGAAGTGGTCGGTATGCCGTTAGAGGGCGGCAGGAGCGACTCGGGACCGGGCGTGGGGCACCCTTGCTTGAGTCACCCTGGGTGGTGCAGACGTGACGCGCACGACCTGAGCGCGCACGCAAGGGGCAAATCTACCAGCGGGGGCCCGCCCGCCCCAAAACGGTGGCGCGCCTCATCGGTTGTTGGCGTGCTCACCGCAGACGCGCAGCAGGGTGCGCTCGAGGACGAAGTGCGGGTCTCGACCGCCACCCTCGCGGTTGCCACCCTTGATCTCGAAATCGGCGGCGGCCAAGGCGCGGTGGACCCGCCCCAACGACTCACCGTCCCAGCCGCCCAGTGTGCGGCGCGCCTTGTCGACCTGCCAGGGAGCCATCCCCAACTCACGCGCCAGGTCCGCGCTTCGCCCCCCTCGACCGGCCGCACCGACCCGGATCAGTTGGCGCACCTGGGCCGCGAGGTTGGCCACGATCGGCACCGGGTCGACGCCGACGGCGACGGCGTGCCGCAGGAGAGCCAGGGCGTCACTGGTGCGACCCGCGAGCGCGGCGTCCGCGACCTTGAAGCCGGTCGCCTCGACCTTGCCGCCGTGATACCTGGCGACGACGGACTCGTCGATGGTGCCCTGGGTGTCGGCGATGAGCTGCTGGCACGCGGAGGCGAGTTCGCTGACGTCGCTGCCCACCGCGTCGACGAGGGCCTGCACGGCCTCGCGCGTCGCCTTGCGGCGACCGGCTCGGAATTCGTTCATCGCGAAGTCGACCTTGTCGCGGTCACTCTTGATCGCGGGCGCATCGATGACGCGGGCACCGCTCTTCTTGAAGGTGTCGAGGACCTTCTTGGCCTTCTGCCCGCCACGATGGATGCCGATGAGCGTGACATCGGGTTGAGGAGCGGCCAGGTAGTCGAGGGTGTCGAGTTGGGCCTCGTCGGTGGCCTCGTCGAGATCGGCCAGGACGATGACCTTCTCGCCACCGAAGAGGCTGGGGCTGGCCTCGATCGCCAACTGGCCGGGGGCGTAGGTGCCCGCCTGGAGCCGGATGACCTCGAGGTCAGGCGTTCCTGCGCGCAGGGCGGCGACGGTCTGGGCCAGGGCTCGGTCGGCGAGCACCTGCTCCGGTCCGGTGATCAGGACCAGGGGGGGAACGCCGCTCATGGGGTGCAGCCTGCCACGTCGCGCGGACAGCCCATGAACGTCAGAGTGTGGATCAGGAGAGCCCCAGGGCGCTCGCGCGCGCGGCGACGACCTCGACGTCGAGCTCGAGATGATCGGCGAGTTCGTCGAGGGGGATCTCGCTCTCGAACCCGTCCCTCAACTCCTCGTCCTGCTCGGGTGTCCACGCATGACCCTTGGTCACCGCGGTGCGCACCGACGGCGCGGGACCGGGGTCGGGCGCGACGGGTCGGGTCGTGGCGCTCGTGGCGCTCGGAGCGCTCGTGGTGCTCGTGGTTTCGTGCGGCGGCGGCGCGTCCTGGTCCAACCGGCGCAACGCGCCCAGCACGAGGTTGCGGTCGGTCGTCGGCCAGAAGGGCGGAAGCGAGCGTTGGAGGAACCCGGCATACCGGGCCGACATCATCCGGGAGTCGAGGAAGGCGACGACGCCGCGGTCGTCGCGGCGCCGGATCAGTCGCCCCGCACCTTGCGCGAGGAGCAGCGCGGCATGGGTCGCGGACACGGCCATGAAGCCGTTGCCGCCCCGCTCCTGGATGGCCTGGGTGCGTGCCGACGCCAGCGGGTCGTCGGGCCGCGGGAAGGGGATGCGGTCGATGAGCACCAACTGGCAGGTCGACCCGGGCACGTCGACGCCCTGCCACAGCGAGAGGGTGCCGAAGAGACAGACAGTCGGCTCGGCCGAGAACTGTCGCACGAGGGCACCGGTGAGGTCCTCGCCCTGGCAGAGGAAGGTGATCTCGGAGTCAGCGAAGCGCGACCGCATTTCCTCGGCCGCTGCCTGCGCGGCCCGCATCGACGAGAACAGCCCCAGCGTCCGGCCCCCGGCGGCCCGGATGAGGGCCTCCATCTCGTCGAAACTCTGCGGGCTCGCACCGTCGCGCCCGGGCGGGGGCAGGTGGGCCGCGACATAGGCGATGCCCTGCTGCGGGTAGTCGAAGGGCGAGCCGACGTCGAGACCGGTCCACTCCGGGGCTCCCTCACCGCGCAGCCCGATGGTGCCGGCCACCGCGTCGAAGCTCCCGCCGAGCTCGAGGGTGGCCGAGGTGACGACGACGGTGCGCTCGTCGAAGATCTTGTCGCGCACCAGGAGGGCCACGCTCATCGGGGCGACCCGGAGCACCGGGCCTCGCCGCTGGTCGTGCGCCAGCCACACCACGTCGAGATCGCGCGCCTCGAGGATGCGTGCCGCGTTGTCGAACATCTCCTCAACCGCGGCGAGCGCCACCTGACGCGTCCCGTCGACCCCGTCCTTGCCCTTGCCCTCGGGCTTCAGCTCGGACAGGACGGCCCTTGCGGTGTCGCGCACCCGGCCCAGGGCCATCGCGAGTGTTTCGGGTATGCCGGTCAGTCGCCCTTCCGGCGCACCCTCGAGAACCCCGTCGAGCAGGTCGGCCGCCTCCTCCATCGTGGAGGAGGAATCGGCCTGTCGCCCGGCCTTGCGAGCCGCCGTGCGGATCATGCCCGGCGAGATCTCGTCGGTGATCGTCGAGGTGACCCGGGAGACGAGTTCGTGGCCCTCGTCGATGACAAGCAGGTCGTGCTCGGGCAGCATGACTCGCCCCTCGAAGGCGTCAATCGCCATGAACGCGTGGTTGGTGACGACGACATCGACCTGCGTGGCCTCACGCCGCGCCTTCTCGACGAAGCAGTCGTCGAAGACCGGGCAGCGTGATCCGAGGCACTCGTGGGCCGAAACCGACACCTGCCGCCAGGCCCGATCGCTCACGCCCGGGGTGAGGTCTTCGCGCTCCCCCGTGTCGGTGTCCTTGGCCCACTCGCGGACGCGGACGACCTCCTTGCCGAGCCTCGACGCGGCCGCATCGACGCTGCCGACGCCCAGGAGTGCGCCCTCGTCGGGGTCGTCCGGGAACCCACCCTCGAGTTTGTGGGCACAGACATAGTTGGCCCGTCCCTTGACCAGGGCAAAGGTGGGCTTCCGGCCGAGCAAGGGCTCCAGCGAGCTGGCCAGGCGAGGGAGGTCGCGCGCCACGATCTGGCCCTGGAGGGCGAGCGTCGCGGTGGCGACGATCGCTGTCTCCCCCGTGCGCATCGCGTGCTCGATCGCCGGGACGAGGTAGGCCAGCGACTTGCCCGTGCCGGTCCCCGCCTGCACCAGCAGGTGCGTCTGCTCCTCGACAGCGGCGGCGACCGCGTGGGCCATGGCGACCTGACCCTCACGAGTCGACCCCCCGACGCCGGCCACGGCGGCGGTCAGCAGGTCGTCGAGGGAAGGCACCAGAGCACTGTATGCCGCGGGGTCACCTGCGCGCCCCGCCGCCTGGATCGCCTGTGGACAGGGAAGGCATGCCAATGTCGGACGCAGCGAGAAGTTGGTGACAGACTCGGGAAACGTGAGCACCGACGTCGTTGCACCCACCACCCCCGTCCCCCCTGACATCGAGATCGCCGAGGCGGCGACCATCATCCCGATCGTCGAGTTGGCCCGCGACCGGCTCGGCATCGACGCCGCCGACCTCGTGCCCTACGGCCACACCAAGGCCAAGGTGTCGCTGGCACACCTGCGCACCCTGACCGACCATCCGGACGGCAACCTCGTGCTCGTCACCGCGATGAGCCCGACCCCTGCCGGTGAGGGCAAGACGACGACCTCCGTCGGCCTGGCCGACGGTCTCTCCCTCATCGGCGAGAAGGCGATGGTCGCCCTGCGCGAGCCGTCGATGGGTCCGGTCTTCGGCATCAAGGGCGGGGCGGCTGGCGGCGGGTACGCGCAGGTCGTGCCGATGGTCGACATCAACCTCAACTTCACCGGTGACTTCGCGGCGATCGCGGCCGCCAACAACCTGCTGGCCGCCCTCATCGACAACCACGTCCACCATGGCAACGCGCTCGACATCGACCCGCGGACGATCACCTGGAAGCGGGTCGTCGACCTCAACGACCGGGCCCTGCGGGAAGTCATCGTCGGACTCGGTGGCCCGGTCAACGGGTTCCCTCGCGAGGATGGTTTCGACATCGTCGTGGCCTCCGAGGTGATGGCGATCTTCTGCCTGGCGACGTCGATCAAGGACCTCAGGGACAGGCTGGGCCGGATCGTCGTCGGCTACACCCGGGCCAAGAAGCCGGTGCGGGCCGCCGACCTCAAGGCGCACGGCCCGATGGCCGTGATCCTGCGCGATGCCCTGGCACCCAACCTCGTGCAGACCCTCGAGCACACACCGGCCCTGATCCATGGCGGACCCTTCGCGAACATCGCGCACGGGTGCAACTCGGTCATCGCGACGACGGCGGCGCTCAAATTGGCCGACTACGTGATCACCGAGGCCGGCTTCGGAGCCGACCTGGGGGCCGAGAAGTTCATCGACATCAAGTGCCGCGCGGCCGGCCTGTCTCCTCGAGCGATCGTGCTCGTCGCGACAGTCCGTGCCCTGAAGTACCACGGAGGTGTCGCCGTCGCCGACCTCAAGGCCGAGAACGTCCCGGCCATGGAGGAGGGCATGTCCAACCTGCGGCGCCACCTGCGCAATGTCACCGAGGTCTTCGGCGTGCCCGCGGTTGTCGCGATCAACCGTTTCCCCAGCGACACCGATGCCGAGATCGAGCGCCTCAAG
>Ga0116163_1001894_pt1 | contig 12601 bp, 9 predicted proteins | sample AD_UKC107_MetaG_FD_89889 | JGI IMG/M metagenome (GOLD analysis project Ga0116163, IMG submission 89889) | Active sludge microbial communities of municipal wastewater-treating anaerobic digesters from Hong Kong - AD_UKC107_MetaG | ecosystem: Engineered > Bioreactor > Anaerobic > Digestate | place...
GTCGAAGGCCACCGCGATGTGGGTCGGCTGCTCGTCGCGCAGCATGTTGATGAGCATCGAGGTGAAGCCGTAGACGGCGTTGGTGTTCTGGCCCGTGCTCGTCGAGAAGTTCTCCGCCGGCAGCGCGTAGAACGCGCGGTAGGCGAGCGAGTGTCCATCGAGGAGGAGCAGTGTCGGCACGTGTGGCAGCCTAGGCGCAACCCCTGACACCCCGAGCACGAGAGGTGCCCCAATGACCGTCGACATCACCACCAGTACCCCGGACGAGGTGCTGGCCGCCGTCCGCGAGATGGAGGCGCTCAACCCGCGCTCCCTGAACGCCCGGATGGGCATCGAGGTCATCGAGGCCAGTGCCGAGCGGCTGGTCGCCACGATGCCGGTCGAGGGCAACACCCAGCCCTACGGCCTCCTTCACGGTGGCGCCTCGGTCGTGCTCGCCGAGACCCTCGGTTCGGTCGGCGCAGCAATCCACGCGGGTGAGGGAAAGATCGTCGTCGGCGTCGACATCAATGCGACCCACCACCGAGCCGCACGCACCGGGCTCGTCACCGGGGTGGCGACGCCGCTCAGCGTCGGGAACACGCTGTCCGTCTGGGAGATCGTGGTCACCGACGAGGACGGCAAGCGCGTCTGCACGTCGCGGATCACGTGCCTGATCCGCGAGCGTCCCCCGGGCGCCTGACGGTCAGCGCATCGGGCGGAGTGCCGCCGCGGAGACCGGGGCCGGCCCTCAGGCGGAGTGCTGTCGCAACGTCGTCGTGGCACCGAGCACGCGTCGCCGCCGCAGCGCCTCGAAACGCTCGGGCTTGGCGCCCGGTCGCAGCCTCCGCCGCAGGGCGCTGGTGCTGGTCACGCGTTGCACGATGACGGACGTGAATCCGAGCCGGGCGAAGAAGCGGTTGGCGTCGCGGCTCTGGGTGGGCACATTGCTCACGATGACCTCGGCTCCGGCGCGCTCGGCCTGACCGAGGACGGCATCGAGGAGCACGTGTGCCACGCCCTGACGCCGCGCCCGACGGTCGACGAAGAGCTGGTCGATGGCGATCTCGGCATGGGGCGAGAGTCCGAACGGGTTCTCGGAGGTGATGACATAGCCCACCCCGACACCGTCGATGCGCGCCACCCAGGCCCGCACATCACTGCGGGCGAGGGCCTCGCGCAGTCGCCCCTCGGCCGCCGCCCTGGCCGCAGCCTCGGGGCTCGTCCCCTGGTCGACTCGCTGGGCCATCCACAAGGCAGTGAGCTCGCGCGCGAGCCCCTCGTCAACGGACGCACTCGCCCCGGCACGCAGGCCGACGACCTCCAGTGCACCTCGAGCCACAGGTCCTCCTTCAGGTGAGCCCCAGCCCCTTGACGATAGGAGATGTCGGTCCGAGACGGAAGCCACTTGCACAGATCCGTCAGGGCCCTCGTTACAGTTTCGGGGTGACGGGCGGATTCATCGGGCTGGGGACAGTCATCAACGTGGCCACGGTCGTGACCGGAGCTCTGCTGGGCATGGCGATCGGGCACCGTTTCCCCGAGCGCACCCGTGCCGTGGTCACCGACTGCCTGGGTCTGGTGACGATCCTCATGGCGGGGCTGTCGGTCGTGAGCGTCACGGACGCCGCCTTCGGGGGTGCCGTCGGGCGCGGTGCACCGGTGCTCATCGTCCTGGGTTCCCTGCTCATCGGCTCGATCACCGGCTCACTGCTGCGCATCGAGGAGCGCCTGGAGGCCCTCGCCGGCCGGATCCAGTCCTGGGTGAGCCGCCGCCTGCCGTCCGAGGGCGGCGCCGACCATGCCGGGCGTGAGCGCTTCATCGAGGGTTGGTTGAGCGCCACCCTGCTCTTCTGCGTCGGTCCGCTCACCATCCTGGGCTCCCTGTCCGACGGGCTGGGCCGCGGGATCGACCAACTCGCCCTCAAGGCCGTCCTCGACGGATTCGCGGCGATGGCCTTCGCCTCCACCTTCGGCATCGGAGTGCTGCTGTCCGCGGTGTCGATCGCCGTCATCCAGGGCTCGATCACCCTCGTCGGAGTGCTGCTGGGCTCGGTGATGCCCGAGCCCCACATCGCTGCTCTCACCGCCACCGGTGGCCTGCTTCTCGCCGGCATCGGTCTGCGGTTGCTCCGGATCAAGGACGTGCCCGTCGGCGACATGTTGCCCGCCCTCGTCGTCGCGCCGCTGCTCACCCACCTCGTCATCGCCCTCCGGTGACGACGACGTATGCCGCGGCGCGGCATACGCACTTGGTGTCACAAATGGCGGGGGCACCGGCGCTGCGAGGCTCCAACCGACGAACCTGGTGTCACAAATGGCGGGGGCACCGGCGCTCCGGGGCCCCAACCGACGAACCTGGCGTCACAAATGGGGAGGGTCAGGCCTTGTCCATGCCGGCGACGACGGCCTCGGCCACCTCGCGCATGCCCATCCGCCGGTCCATGGCGGTCTTCTGGATCCAGCGGAAGGCCTCGGCCTCGGTGATCTTCAGTTTCGTCATCAGCACACCCTTGGCCCGATCCACGGCCTTGCGGGTCTCGAGGCGGTCACCGAGGTCGGCGATCTCGCTCTCCAGCGCCTTGAGCTCACCCCAGCGCGACAGGGCGATGTCGATCGCCGGGGTGACATCAGCAGCCGTGAAGGGCTTGACGACGTAGGCCATCACGCCAGCGTCCCGCGCACGCTCGACGAGCTCGGTCTGACTGAAAGCGGTCAACATCACGACCGGGCAGATCCGCTCGGCGCCGATCCGCTCGGCGGCCGTGATGCCGTCGAGAACGGGCATCTTGACGTCCATGATGACCAGGTCCGGAGCCAGGTCGCGCGTCATGGTGACCGCCTGTTCACCGTTGCTGGCCTGGCCGACCACGTCGTAGCCGGCCTCGGTCAGCATCTCGGCGAGATCAAGACGGATGATCGCCTCGTCCTCCGCCACGAGGATTCGCTTGGCGGTCACAGGGCCTCCTGGTCCGATCGGTGCAAGGTCTTGGTGCCGGGAGCGGGACTTGAACCCGCACGCCCTTTCGAGCAAAGCATTTTGAGTGCTCCGTGTCTGCCATTCCACCACCCCGGCAAGGGTGCGGCGCCCAGTCTAACGACGCCCCGCGCGGTCATCGCTGCAGCAGGTCCTTGTAGGCCGGCGCAATGCCGTGCACGGCGTCACCGACGCGGTGGACGCGCAAGGCGTTGGTCGATCCGGGAATGCCCGGGGGCGAGCCAGCGACGATGACGACCTGATCGCCCTCGACGACGCGGCCGGCCTTGAGCAGCTCGGTATCGACGAACACGGCGTACTCGTCGGTGTGCCGGACCTCGGCGGTCAGGAAGGTCTCGACGCCCCAGGTGAGGGCGAGTTGGGAGCGGGTCCATTGGTTCGAGGTGAAGGCGATCATGGGGATCCGCGGACGCACCCTGGCAAGCCGACGCGTGGTGTCGCCGGTGGACGAGAAGGTGACCAGCAACTTGGCACCGATCTGGTCGCCGATCTCGGCAGCGGCTGCCGTCACCGCGCCGCCCTTGCTGTTGGGTCGGGTGTCGAGGGGCCGAATTCGGTGCAGTCCGTGGTCCTCGGTGTTCTCGATGATCCGAGCCATCGTGGTGACCGCCTCGAACGGGTGCGCACCCATCGACGTCTCGCCCGAGAGCATGAGAGCGTCGGCACCGTCCAGGACGGCATTGGCGGCATCGGAGGCCTCGGCACGGGTCGGCCGGGAGTTCTCGATCATCGACTCGAGCACCTGCGTGGCGACGATGACCGGCTTGGCCCGGCGGCGCGCGATCTCGCAGGCGCGCTTCTGAACCAGCGGCACTTCCTCGAGGGGCAGTTCGACCCCGAGGTCACCGCGAGCCACCATGACGCCGTCGAAGGCGCGGATGATCTCATCGAGGTTCTCGACGGCCTGGGGCTTCTCGATCTTGGCGATGACCGGCAGGCGCACGCCGATCTCGTCCATGATCGCGTGGACGTCGACGATGTCTCTGGCGCTGCGCACGAAGGACAGCGCGATCATGTCCACCTTGAGCCGCAGCGCCCAGCGCAGATCCTCCTTGTCCTTCTCGGACAGGGCGGGCACGCTCATCGCCGCGCCGGGGACGTTGATCCCCTTGTTGTTGGAGAGAACGCCACCTTCGAGGACCGTGCAGACGACATCGGTCTCGGTCACGTCGGTGACCTCGAGCGCGAGTTTGCCGTCGTCGATGAGGATGCGGTGGCCCGGCTCCACGTCACCGGCGAGACCGGCATACGTCGTCCCGACCTCGTGGACGTCGCCGGGGACCTCGCGGGTGGTGATCGTGAAAGTTGCGCCCTCGGTGAGGACGACCGGGCCGTCCTTGAAGCGGGCCGTGCGGATCTTGGGGCCTTGGAGGTCGACGAGGACGCCGACCGCACGGCCCACCTCGTCGCTGGCCCGACGGACGTCCATGTACACCTGCTCGTGCACGGCGTATTCACCGTGGGAGAGGTTCAACCGGGCCACATCCATACCGCACTCGACGAGGCGGGTGATGTTTTCGGCGGAGGAAGTGGCGGGTCCGATCGTGCAGACGATCTTGGCGCGGCGCATGGTCAGCATCCTAGGGCGAAAGCGCTTTCAGTCGTGACCGGGATCACGGCGTGGGCGAGGGTGGTATGCCGGGTGGTCGCCTCAGACGACGAGCGGCCGGTCAGTGGGCTCGATGGGTCGCGGCAGCGGTGACGGACGGCCCTGCAGCCAGGCGTCGACGCCGTTGGCGGCGGCTCGCCCCTCGGCGATCGCCCACACGATCAGCGACTGGCCACGACCTGCGTCCCCGGCGACGAAGACACCCGGAACGCTGGTCTGGTAGTCCCGTCCGCGCACGATGTTTCCGCGTTCGTCGAGGTCGACGCCGAGTTGCTCGACGACACCGGCCCGCTGCGGGCCGACGAAGCCCATGGCGAGCAGGATCAACTGGGCCGGCAGCTCACGCTCGGTGCCCTCGACCTTCTCGAAACCCGACTCCCCCATCCGAACCTCGTGCAGGCGAAGGCCACGGACCTTGCCGTCGTCGTCCCCGAGGATCTCGCTGGTGCTCACGGCGTACAGCCGTTCGCCGCCCTCCTCGTGGGCGGAGGCGATGCGGAAGATCATCGGGTAGGTCGGCCACGGCTGACTGCCGGGTCGGTCGGCTCCGGGCTGGGGCATGATCTCCAGGCTCGTCACCGACCGGGCACCTTGCCGGTGCGACGTACCGATGCAGTCCGCGCCGGTGTCCCCGCCACCGATGACGATCACATCCTTGCCGGCCGCGGTGATCTGGTCCTCGACCTGGTCGCCGACGGCGACCCGGTTGGCCTGCGGCAGGAAGTCCATCGCCTGCACGACGCCGTCGAACTCTCGGCCGGGCACGAGCAGGTCACGCGGCAGCGTGGACCCGACGGCGAGGACCACCGCGTCGAAGCGGGCCTGCAACTGCTGGCCGGTGATGTCGCCGCCGACGTCGACGCCGCTGCGGAAGATCGTGCCCTCGGCCTGCATCTGGGCCAGGCGGCGATCGAGGACCGCCTTCTCCATCTTGAACTCGGGGATGCCATAACGCAGCAGGCCCCCGGGTCGGTCGGCCCGCTCGTAGACCGCCACGGTGTGGCCGGCCCGGGTGAGTTGCTGGGCGACGGCCAAACCGGCCGGGCCGGAGCCGACGACCGCCACGGTCTTCGAGGTGAGCCGCTCGGGCGGAAGGGGCTGGACGCCCTGCGCCTCGAAGGCCCGCTCGATGGTGGTCACCTCGACCTGCTTGATGGTGACGGCCGGTTGGTTGATCCCGAGCACGCAGGCGGTCTCGCAGGGCGCCGGGCACAGACGACCGGTGAACTCCGGGAAGTTGTTCGTGGCGTGCAGTCGCTCGATCGCGCTGCGCCAGTCACCACGCCAGGCCAGGTCATTCCACTCAGGGATGAGGTTGCCGAGCGGACAACCGCTGTGGCAGAACGGGATCCCGCAGTCCATGCACCGGCCCGCCTGACGCTGCAGTACGGCGGTGTCCTGCTCCTCGTAGACCTCTTTCCAGTCGCGAATCCGCACCGGGACCGGCCGCCGGGTCGGCAACTCGCGCTCGCGAGTCCTGAGAAAGCCTTGGGGGTCAGCCACGGGAAGCCTCCATGATTCGGTCCCAGACCTCGGCGCCGTCGACGTCGAGACCCTGCTTCGCCGCGGCCTCCCGCACGTCGAGGACGCGTTGGTAGTCGCGAGGCAGGATGAGGGAGAAACGGTCGATACTCTGCGGCCAGTTCGCGAGCAGGTTGGCGGCGACGGCGGACTCGGTCCACTTCAGGTGGCGCTCGAGAAGGTCCCGCACTCGGGAATGGTCGGCCTCGCGCAGCGGTGTGATGTCGACGAGTTCACCGTTGACCAGGTCGGGGACCAGATCGAGGACGTAGGCCACTCCCCCGGACATGCCGGCGGCGACATTGCGGCCGGTGGGTCCGAGGATCATGACGGTGCCACCGGTCATGTATTCGAGCCCGTGGTCGCCCACGCCCTCGACGACGGCCGTGGCGCCGGAGTTGCGGACACAGAATCGTTCGCCGACGCGGCCTCGCAGGAAGATCTCGCCCGACGTCGCTCCATAGCCGATGACGTTGCCCGCGATCGTGTTGTCCTCGGCGACCAAGGGGCTGGTCCGCTCCGGGCGGATGACGACCCGCCCACCGGAGAGGCCCTTGCCGACATAGTCGTTGCCGTCCCCGAGCAGGCGCAGGGTCACACCGGCCGGCAGGAAGGCGCCGAAACTCTGGCCCGCGGAGCCGGTGAGCGTCAGGTCGATGGTGTGGTCGGCCAGGCCATCGGGGTGCGCCTTGGTGACCTCGTGTCCGAGCATCGTCCCGACCGTCCGGTTGACGTTGCGGATCGCGATCGAGCCGGTGACCGGCGTGCCATCGCTGAGCGCGTCCCGACTGATGGTGATGAGTTGGTGGTCCAGGGCCTTCTCGAGGCCGTGGTCCTGGCCGATGAGATGGCTACGGCCGGAGCCGTCAGGACTGGCGACCTCGGTGAGGATGGGCTGCAGATCCAGCCCGCTGGCCTTCCAGTGCTCGACCGCTCGACGCGTGTCGAGCGAGGAGATCTCGCCGATCGCCTCCGCGATGCTGCGAAAGCCCAGCGCTGCCAAGTGCTCGCGCACCTCTTCGGCGATGTATTCGAAGAAGGTTTCGACGAACTCGGGCTTGCCGGTGAACCGCTCACGCAACTCGGGGTTCTGCGTCGCGATGCCGACGGGGCAGGTGTCCAGGTGGCAGACGCGCATGAGAATGCAACCGGACACCACGAGCGGGGCGGTGGCGAAGCCGAACTCCTCGGCGCCCAGGAGGGCCGCAATGACGACGTCCCGTCCGGTCTTGATCTGACCATCGACCTGGACCACGATCCGATCCCGCAGGCCATTGAGGACCAGGGTCTGCTGGGTCTCGGCCAGGCCGAGTTCCCACGGGCCACCGGCGTGCTTGAGGCTGGTCAACGGCGAGGCGCCGGTACCGCCGTCGTGGCCCGAGATGAGGACGACGTCGGCGTGCGCCTTGGACACGCCCGCAGCGACGGTTCCCACGCCGACCTCGGAGACGAGCTTGACGTGGATGCGGGCACTCGGGTTGGCGTTCTTGAGGTCGTGGATCAGTTGGGCCAGATCCTCGATCGAGTAGATGTCGTGGTGTGGTGGGGGGCTGATCAGGCCGACACCGGGCGTGGAGTGCCGCGTGCGCGCGACCCAGGGGTAGACCTTCTGCCCTGGCAACTGCCCACCTTCGCCCGGCTTGGCGCCCTGCGCCATCTTGATCTGGATGTCGTCGGCGTGGGTGAGGTACATCGACGTCACCCCGAAGCGGCCGGAGGCGACCTGCTTGATCGCCGAGCGCCGCTGTGGGTCCAGCAGGCGCTCGACGTCCTCGCCCCCCTCACCGGTGTTGGAGCGGCCTCCGAGGCGGTTCATCGCGATCGCGAGGGTCTCGTGCGCCTCCATGCTGATCGAGCCGTAACTCATCGCCCCGGTGTTGAAGCGCTTGACGATCTCACTGATGGGCTCGACCTCCTCGATGGCGATGGGCTCGCGCTTGGGGCGCAGCTCCATCAGCCCTCGAAGGGTCATCAGGCGGCCGGCTTGCTCGTCGATCCGCCGGGTGTACTGCTTGAAGATGTCGTAGCGCCGGTTGCGCGTCGCGTGCTGCAGGCGGAAGACCGTCTCGGGATCGAAGAGGTGCGGTTCACCCTCTCGCCGCCACTGGTACTCGCCGCCCACGCCGAGCTTGCGGTGGGCAGGTCGCACCCCATCCGGCGGGTATGCCGCGGCGTGGCGAGCCGCCGTCTCCTCGGCGATGACGTCGAGTCCGACACCGCCCAACTGGCTCACGGTGCCGGTGAAGTAGCGGTCGACCAACTCCTGCGAGAGACCGATTGCCTCGAAGACCTGCGCACCGCGGTAGGACGCGACCGTGGAGATGCCCATCTTCGACATCACCTTGAGCACGCCCTTGCCGAGCGCCTTGATGAGGTTGCGGACCGCCTTCTCCTGGGTCACGCCGGTGACTGCGCCGCTGCGGACGAGGTCCTCGACCGACTCCATGGCCAGGTAGGGGTTGACGGCTGCCGCGCCGTAGCCGATGAGCAGGGCGACGTGGTGGACCTCGCGGACATCACCGGCCTCGACGATCAGGCCGACGAGGTTGCGCGTCTTCTCGCGGATGAGGTGGTGGTGCACCGCCGAGGTGAGGAGCAGGGACGGGATCGGCGCGAGGTCGCGGTCGGAGTCGCGGTCCGAGAGCACGACGAAACGGGCGCCCTCGTCGATGGCGGCACTGACCTCGGTGCAGATCTCGTCGAGCCGCGCCTTGAGGGCTGCCTCGCCGCCGTTGGCGTCGTACAGCCCTTGGACCACGGCTGTCGCATAACCGGGCAGGTCGCCATCAGCGTTGATGTGGACGATCTTGGCGAGCTCGTCGTTGTCGAGAACCGGGAAGTCGAGCACCACCTGACGGACGTGCGCCGGAGTCGCGTCGAGCAGGTTCCCCTCCGGCCCGATGCTCGTGCCGAGCGAGGTGACGAGCTCTTCACGGATCGCGTCCAGCGGGGGGTTCGTGACCTGCGCGAACTGTTGGGTGAAGTAGTCGAAGAGCAGACGCGGCTTGTCGGAAAGAACCGCGATCGGCGTGTCTGTGCCCATCGATCCCAGGGCCTCCCCGCCGGTGCGGGCCATCGGAGCCAGAATGATCTTGAGTTCTTCCTCGGTGTAACCGAAGGTGCGCTGCCGACGAGCCACCGACGCCGCGGTGTGCTGGATGTGCTCGCGGTCGGGCAGGTCGCCCAGGTGGAGCAGACCGGCGTGGAGCCACTCCTCGTAGGGCTGCTCGGCGGCCAGTTGGGACTTGACCTCCTCGTCGCTGATGATGCGGCCGTCGGCGGTGTCCACGAGGAACATCCGGCCGGGCTGCAGGCGACCGCGCTTGACGACCTTCTCGGCCGGCAGGTCGAGGACGCCCGACTCGGAGGCGAGGACGACCAGACCGTCGTCGGTGACCCAGTAGCGTCCCGGGCGAAGGCCGTTGCGGTCGAGGACGGCACCGACGAGAGTGCCGTCGGTGAAGGTGACACAGGCCGGGCCGTCCCACGGCTCCATGAAGGTGGAGTGGAACTCGTAGAACGCCCGCCGGGCGGGATCCATCGTGGCGTGGTTCTCCCAGGCCTCTGGGATCATCATGAGCACCGCGTGGGGCAACGAGCGTCCACCGAGGTGGATCAGTTCGAGCACCTCGTCGAAGGACGCCGAATCCGAGGCCTCGGGCGTGCAGATCGGGAACAACCGCTGCAGGTCACCGCCGATGAGGTCGGACGAGAGTTGGTTCTCCCGGGCATGCATCCAGTTGCGGTTGCCCTTGACCGTGTTGATCTCGCCGTTGTGCGCAATCAGGCGATACGGGTGCGCGAGGGGCCAACTCGGGAAGGTGTTGGTCGAGAAGCGTGAGTGGACGAGCGCCAGTTCGGTGGTAAACCGCTGGTCGGACAGGTCGGGGAAGAAGGGCTCGAGTTGACCGGTCGTCAACATGCCCTTGTAGACGATGGTCCGCGCCGACAGCGACGGGAAGTAGACATCCAGCTCACGCTCCGCGCGCTTGCGCAGGGCGAAGGCCACTCGGTCGAGTTCGAGTCCGGCCAGGTCCCCGTCGGCAGCGGCCACGAAGAGTTGGGCGAAGAAGGGCATCGTTTCGCGGGCGGCCTGCCCGACGATGCTCTCGGTGACGGGCACCTCACGCCAACCAAGGGTGACCAGCCCCTCTTCGCGGGCAATTCGTTCCACCCGCTCCAGGGCAGCGAAGCGTGCGGCGCGGTCCTGTGGCAGATAGGCCATGCCCGCGGCATACCGGCCGGCCGGCGGCAGCGCGAACGGCACGGCGGCACGGAGGAACTCATCGGGGATCTGGGTGAGGATGCCGGCGCCGTCACCGACCAGCGGATCCGCGCCCGTCGCACCACGGTGGTCCAGATTGCGGAGCGCGTCGAGGGCGTGGACGACGATGTCGTGTCCGGCCGTGCCGCGCATGGTCGCGACCATGGCCACACCACACGCGTCGTGCTCGTGGGCACGGCGGTAGAGGCCTTGGTCCGAGGGCTGTGCTGAGAAGGGCACGACGGACACCGGATCACCGTCCTGACTCGAGGTGGCGCGCAACGCAGGGTCGGTCATCGGACCCGGGCATTGCCGCAATGGCATGGTTGATGCGCGGACGGCTCTGGCCACGCGGGTGCAGCCTATCGACAACCCGCGCGTGCCTACTTTTAGACGCCGTCTGTCTCAGGTTGTGAGATCCGTGTCCGCTTACCGGTCCGCCAGAAGATGACCGCCCCGAGCAGGAACACCAGGATCGAGGTCCACACGTTGAGCCGCTGGCCCAGAATCAACTCTGCCGTGTCCGTGCGCATCCTCTCGATGAAGATCCTGCCGAGCGGGTAACCCATGATGTAGAGGCCGAAGAGTTGGCCGCGGCGAAGGGCGAACCTCCGGTCGAGAAGGATGAGCACGACCGCGAGGACGACGACGAAGGCGAACTCATAGAGGAAGGTCGGCTGGAAGGTTCCGATGACGACCGGCGTGCCCTGCGTATCGAGGACCGCCCGACCGGCGCTCTGGTCCCACTGGTGGATCACCAGGCCCCAGGGTTGGTCGGTGGCGCGACCGTAGAGCTCGTTGTTGAACCAGTTCCCCCAGCGGCCGATGCCCTGGGCCAGCGCGACCCCCGGCACGGCGGCGTCCGCAAAATCCAGGAACCGAACCCCGTGGCGGCGACACCCGAACCAGGCGCCGAGGGCACCCATGGCGATGGCCCCCCAGATGCCCAGGCCACCCTCCCAGATCCGCAGGGCGGCCCATGGGTTGCCGTCCTTGCCCCAGTACGGCTCGGGCGTGGTGATGACGTGGTAGAGCCGGCCGCCGATGATGCCGGCGATCACGGCATACATGGAGACGTCGAGGACGGCACCGGGCGCACCGCCGCGCGCGCGGAGACGACGATCGGTCAGCCAGATGGCAACAGCGATACCCGCCAAGATGCACAGGGCGTACGCGCGAAGAGGTATCCCGAAGACGTGCCAGACGCCGACGGTCGGGCTGGGGATGCTGGCCGGCAGCGCCAGCCCGATCGCCGTCAGTTCAGACATGCGTCACCTCGTGGCGGCGGCGACGGCAGCCTTGACCTGGTCGGGGGTCGCGAAGGTCTTGTTGTCGATGATGGTGCCGTTGATCTTGAAGGTGGGCGTGCCCTTGATGCCTTCCTTGCCGAAGGCGTTGGCGTCGACAGCCTTGTTGTAGTTGGTGTACTTGCCGAGCTCGGTGCAGGACTCCCAGGTCTTCAGGGCGTCACCGGTGAGGCCGGCCTGCTGGGCGTAGTCCTTGAGCTGGGCCGCAGTCCACCCGGTGCCCTCCTGCTCGGGCGCGTTCGCATAGACGATCGTGTGGTACTCCTCGAACTTGCCCGGCCCCGCGTCGGCCGCGCAGTAGGCACCGTTGCTCGCCTGGAGCGAGCTGGTGTTGCCCAGCCGCTGGTCGAGGAAGTTGAGCATGTGGTACCGGAGCTTGATGTCGCCGGATTTCGCCAGGTCGACCAGTGTCGAACCGATCGCCCGCTCGAACTGCTGGCAGCCCGGGCACTGGAAGTCCTCGAACGCCTCGACCGTGGGCGCCCCCGTCTTCGCCGTGACGTCCTGGTATGCCGGGTATCCACCACCCATCGTCGCGCCGGCCGGCACGGCCTGGCCGTCCCCTTTGACCGCATTGTCCGACTGGACCTGCTTGATGACCACGAAGCCGACGACGGCGACGATCGCCACCACCGCCGCGACGGCGGCGATCACGATCTTGTTCGCGCCGCTGCCGGCACCGGAGGAGGCCGCGGCCTGGATCTTGGCCTGGCGGTCGCTGCCGGCAGACTGGGGCTTCTTCTTCTGGGCCATCGGTGGGCTCCTTTGGGGAGTGTCGATCGGGAAAGTCAGTGACTGTCGGGTGGATGTCGGTCAGGTGTTGGGGTGCCTCTGTCGGACACCGGCGGCAAGTTCCGCGGTCAGGGACCGCAACGCGTCGAGGCCCTCGGACAGTTCCCTGGCCTCGGCAAGACATCGGACCA
>Ga0116163_1001895_pt1 | contig 12596 bp, 10 predicted proteins | sample AD_UKC107_MetaG_FD_89889 | JGI IMG/M metagenome (GOLD analysis project Ga0116163, IMG submission 89889) | Active sludge microbial communities of municipal wastewater-treating anaerobic digesters from Hong Kong - AD_UKC107_MetaG | ecosystem: Engineered > Bioreactor > Anaerobic > Digestate...
AGGAATCCCGCAAGACATCCAGGATAAGATTTTTATCCCATTTTATACGACACGTAAAAATGGAACAGGAATAGGCCTAAGTTTATCGCGTCAGTTGGCAAACATACAGGGAGGGGCATTAGTCCTAAATAAATCAACCGATCAAGGAACAACCTTCACTTTAAAGTTTAACCGTGCTTATTAAACCTGCAGTTCATTTAGATGTGATTTTAATATTTTAAAAATTAGCTTTTGTAGAAAAGATATACCAAAAGTAACATTGGGAAATTATATACATCGAGAAAAGTATATCTAAATTACTTTCTTGCTTTATTGCAATCTGTTGTTTATTATTGTACAATAATTACAATTTATAATTTATTATGTCTAAAAAAATACAAATCGACGCCATTGATCGAAAAATTTTGTCTTATTTAATAAAAAATGCACGTACACCATTTCTTGAAATAGCCCGTGCATGTGGCATTTCAGGAGCAGCAATTCATCAACGGATTCGTAAGCTCGAAGAATCGGGAATAATTAGTGGTTCAAAATTTATTGTTAGCCCAAAAGCTGTAGGTTTCGACTTATGTGCTTTTGTAGGTGTTTTACTCGACAGAGCTCATATTTATAAAAACGTGATCCGCGATATTGAAAAGATACCTGAGGTGGTTGAATGCCACTTTACTACCGGGCAATGGGCTTTGTTATTAAAAATATACTGCGTGGACAATCAGCACTTAATGCGTGTGCTGGTTAATACAATTCAAAATATACCCGGTGTTGAACGGACCGAAACTTTCATTTCTCTGGATCAAACGATAGATAGAGAATTTAGTATATAAAACTATTTTAACAATAAAATGTGGCAACAATTTTGTTAACCTTATGTTAATTAAAATATAGATTAATTTAACAGGAATGATTTTTGCATAACGTATTTTTACAGCAAGAATAAAAAAATAAAATAGCTGCCACAAAGGGTGCATTAAAGCATGTGGATGGGAGTTCCACCAGCTTAAAGGCCCGGGAAAGTACCCGGGCTTCCTTATTTTCCTGAAAAATGATCGATAATTTCTTCATGGGTTGTCACATATTTACCCATCAAATTTGCTGTTAAACACGAATGGACAGGTATTATACCAACCAACCCTCCTACCTTAATTTTTTCAAATAAACTTTGTGAAGCTTTTATAGTTCCGTGCTCCTGCGAAATTTTTACCAGGTAATTATTTTCATCCATCTGTTTCCATCTACTTTCAGTTAATTCAACAACCAAGCCATACACCTTAACACCATTTATCGTTATAAATTCTTTTGAAAAATGCACTGCACCTCCATAAATGATGATCTCATCGCGGTCGGCATGTTTTGCCACAACCGGGCATGCCATTGCCACAGCAACCTGATCAAATGCACATGAGCCCAAATTGTATTGCATTAAATCATAAAAAACAAAATTTCCGGGGCGTATCTCCCCTATCCCATCAAAGTTTTCGAGCGTACTGCATGATGGAGTATCTCCAACAGAAATTATTAAATCTGAATACCTGCCGGCATATTGCTTTTTTAAAAGTGCTAATTTTTGTAAAGAATCAAAATGTATTTCCCTTATTTCATCAATATTTTTAGCATAATATGTATTACCCGAATGCGAAAGAAACCCTTTAAAAACAAGATTTTCTGAAAGCTCAGCACTTTTAAGGATTTTATCAATAATTAAAAAGATATCAAAAGAGACTCCCGTCCTGCCATAACCTGTATCAATTTTTATAAAAAACCCTACTTTGTTTTTCAGATGCGTAATTAAAAACTCTGTACTTTCTATATTTTCAAGTACTATATTCAGGTTAATGTTCGCTGATAAAGTATTTATCTGGCCGATTTCCCTGATATTTACAGGAAATGCAACAGTAATATCATTCCAGCCATCAGCAGCAAAATATTCAGCCATTTTGAATGATGAAACGGTAATTTTTTTTACTTCCTGTTTTTTAAACCAATTTCCAATAATTTTCGACTGATGAGTTTTAAAATGAGGCCTGAATTCTATTCCCAAGCTATTTGCTTTATCAGCCATAAACTTGATATTTGCTTCGCATTTCTTTTGATCTAATAAAAGCATTGGGGTTTTTATTTTTTCTAAATCCATAAGTTCTTATTTTTAAGATACATAACAAAAATCCTTTAGCTTTTTTCTAAAATAAGATGCAAGTTGCTAAAACATTTTTACTTAATCCATTGTTTTTCGATAGTAGTTGTATGTTTCCCAATATATAATCGATGTATAGCAAAAGATTTTGTATGAGGTTTTATTTATTGGGTTTTAGCTCACGGCTTATGTCGTGAGCTTTTTTTAATTCTGATTATAATAGCTTTTTAATTTCTGCTGGAAAACCTCCTTATTTACCTCATTTATTTGATTCACAATTAGATTAATTTTATTTATCCGATCTAGCCTTGTTTCAATAGATATAAACCTCTCATCAGCAAAAATAACTTTATCAACCTGGTATCCAGCCTCATTTAAACTCATGGCCACTGCAGCATTGTAATTATCAAAAATAATTACCGAAGGCAACTGGTTATTTGCATAATCAACCATTGCCTTTAAAACCATCGATTTAATATATTTAATCTGTGTTTCGCCCAGGTAATTTGCCCCAACAAGTATTTTAATCAAATCAATTTTAGCAAGCTCGCGTTTTCTTTTTTCGAGTTTCATTTTTTCATAATCACTCTGGCCAGTATTCAGAAAAAGAGTAATAAATTCCTGTGGGACATCCGTTAAGTGCCCTAACTCATTTTTTGATTTCTTTATTTTATATTCCTTTATAGCAAGTTTCTGATTTACGGGAATATAATACTCCCACTTCCGGGTCCTTTTATAACTCTCTGTCATTGGATTTGGTTTCCAATTTGTTTCAGGGCGCTTCATCAGCGGGGCTGTAATATCCAGATAACCTGTTTCTAAGGAATATAATACACAATTTACAAAGTGGACCCATCCTCCACCTAATGATGAATGTAAAGCGCTCCACAAGGTTTTATTTGAGTTCTCCTGCTCTGTATTATTAAGAATTGTTGTATCGACTGCTGTTTGCTTTAATTTTTCGATAAATGTATTATCCAAACGTGTTGGCAGGTATGTGAATGAATTTGTTGAATTTTCATCCACCTGAGTATGGTGCAGCTCTTTTATATCTAAAATATAATTGGAATCATTCGCTAATGTAATATGTATTTGAAAATCCTTATCCCATTTCATTTGCTGCACTGTCTGAGCATGAGAAACTGATACCCAAGCCATTAAAACAAATATTAAAGTTATTGTTTTTAGATTATGTAAAAGTCTGACTCTAACAGAATCTGAAATGTAGCTATAGCTCACAATACAGCGATTTTTTAATTATAAATGTTATGATAAAAAGACAACTTAATATAACAAATGTAACAAAATTCGCCAATTTATAAAATAGGATTTTCATTTTCATCTAAGGCAATATATTTCGCTTTTGCCTTACGAAGATTACTGGCAATAAGCTCGCCAAACTCCAGCATTCCAAGATCGTCAATATCGTAATGCCAGTAAAAATTCAGATATTTAATTTTTGGATTCTTATCAATACTTTTAATAAGCTCTAACAGGTTTTTTGATGATGAAGTATTTACATATTCAAGGAATAATTCCAGATCAACTTTTTCGGCATTTAAATCCTTAACCCATTGCAACAAAGGATTAAAAAAACGTTTTGGGTCCTCTGGCAATGATTTACCACGGATAGTAAGTAAACCTAAACTTCGAAATTCGATTTTAGGTGTCGAAACTGTTTCATTAATAATTAAGTCGTCCAAAACCTTAATCCTTTTTATAAAACAAATTATTAATACAATTTAATGATTTTCTTAGTATTATAAAATCAAAAGTGCTTTTTTTTGATGAAATTACATATCTAACAATTTCAAAAACAAAATGTTCTTAAAAAAAATAGCTTTGCCAATTAAGGCAAAGCTATGCAAATAATATTTTACTGTTTTATTCGTAACGTAACGATTCTGCAGGGTTTTTTGTTGCTGCTTTTATCGTATGGAAAGCATTTGTGATTATAGCAATAATAAGTGCCCCAGCAATTGCAATCACAAAATAATACCAGCTTAACTCAATTCTGTATACAAAATTACCTAACCAGCTTTTCATATAAAAATATGAAACAGGTAAAGCAATAACGCTTGAAATCAGGATCAATTTTATAAAATCGCGGTTAATCAGTTTTACAATTTTAACCGATGAGCTCCCCAAAGCCTTTCTTATGGCAACCTCTTTTGTCCGTTGAGTTACGATATATGCCACAAGGCCATATAGCCCAAGGCACGATATTAATATACATAGGATAGCAAAAATGCTGAATATTTTCATGGAATTAATCTGATTTTTATATCGTGATTGAAAAAGTTCATCCATAAAATATCCATCAAATGTCGATTTAGGAAATAATTCTGTCCATTTGCCCTCTAGAAACTTTAATGTTGACTCAACCTTTTGTGGATTAACTTTTACCATTAACCGATAAAACCTTTCAGGAATATAAAAATAGGCAGCAGGCTCAATCGGGCTTAATAGTGAGTAATAGTTATAATCGCGAATTACACCAACCACTTTAACATTTGTTGCTGTGCTGTCTCCGTATAATGGTTGAAACTCTTTACCTATCGGATCTTCCCATCCTAATTTTTGAACTGCAATTTCATTTAATATAACTGCATGCCCCAAATCCGTTGAGAATTCCTTACTGAAATATCTCCCTTTAACCAATGGAATCTCCATTAACTGGAAATAATTGTCATCGACAAAACCAAATCGCACCATTAATGAAGTTTCCGATGAATCGGCCACATGAATCTGGCTTTGACTACCTGCTACACCCGTAGAACCAGAAGCAATGGCAGAAGAAATTATATCCGGATTATCTGAAATTTCATTTTGAAAAATTTCCATATCCCGAAACCTCTTTTCATTATCTGTTTCAAAAAAAGAAACTGCATAAACATCTTTATCATTATACCCTTTATCTTTTTTATGGAAATAATTAACCTGCGATATGGATACCAGGGTAGAAACAATAATAATAATTGATATAGCAAACTGCACAACAACTAATACCTTCCGTAAAAAACCTGTACCACCTTTTTCATTTCCCGAAGTACTCCCTTTTAATACTTTTACCGGATTAAACTGCGATAAATAAAAGGCAGGGTAACTTCCGGAGAAAACTCCCAATAAAACAATTAAAATCAAAATTCCAATACTAAAAGTCCAATTGGTTAAACTTAACACAAGATTTATATCCAGAAGTTTATTCATATACGGAAGTATAATTTCAACCAAAACAATTGCTATTATAGTTGACAGAAATACAAGAATAACAGATTCCCCTAAAAATTGTAAAATGATTTTTTCTTTTTGAGCACCTGAGGTTTTTCTTACTCCTACCTCACGTGCCCTCTTTACTGCACGGGCAGTTGAGAGATTTATATAATTGATGGAAGCTACTATAAGAATAAGTAGGGCAATTGCTGAGAAAATATAAACCTGGCTTATATCACCCTGTTTATAATTATATGTCTGAAATTTAATATGTTTTGATTTAAGGTGTATATCAAGGATCGGTTGAATATACATCTCAAGTTTTTGCCATGATTCGGATGTATATTTTTTAATGAAATCGGGCAACTTTTTTTCAAATTCGCCTTGATTTGTACCCTCAACAAGCTCAATATAAGTATCAAGCGAATTACTACCCCAACTTCGCATCCACTCAAAACGGTTTTCCATAATAGCAAAAGGCATAGCCATTTCGAAGTATATATGAGAATTTTTTGTAATATCTTTCATTATACCAGTAACCACAAATGGTTCATTGGCAATAGTTATGATTTTATTTATTGCTTCATCAACCGAAGAGAAGTACTTTAATGCCAGTTTTTCGGATAAAACAACCGAATTAATTTCCTTTAAAGCATTATCAGGATTTCCTTTTAGTAAATCAATACTTAAAAAGTTAAAAACATTAGTATCTGCAAAACAAGTATTCTCTTCGTTAAAGTACTTATCACCATATGAAACAAACAATGTACCTCCACCAGTTATCCTCATACTTTGTTTTACCTCCGGAAAATCCGATTTAAGCGCACCAGCTAAAGGTCCCATGGTTACAGCAACATGTTGCTCCTGTATGCCCGGCGGGTACTGTATTTCAACCATTCGATATTTATTCCCGGCATTTTGAATATGCTTATTATAACTCAGCTCGTTTTGTACATATAACAGGATTACAATAAAACTGGTTATTCCAACGGCAAGTCCGAATATATTTATAAATGAATATGATTTTTGTTTTAATATATTTCGGAAAGTTAATTTAAGATAGTTTTTTATCATAGAATCAGATTTTAATAATTATTGATTTTAATGTTTAAAAGACGGCATAAAATTATTTCTGATGCAAACCCACAGATATAACCTCCAGAATTTATAAAATATGGAAAGAATCCTATTGTTTTTCCTAAAAAAAAGCGCGAATCTTCGAGATCCGCGCTTTCTCCTTTCAATACCCTAAAATTTAATCCACAAAAACCATTTTCTGAGTTTGTGTGCCTTCAATAGCTTTTAATTCTTTTTCAAGCTTATCCATTTCAGGCATATCACCGATAAGTTCAAGCAACAACAAGCCACTAGTACTACAAACATCGTCGGTAACTTCGTGCAAACCCAAACGGGTTTTAATTGAGCAACCATATTTCGTTAATAAGCTTTGTACTTTGCCCGCTTCCTTTTGCCTGTCTGTGATTAACACACCTAAAATTCTGGTTTCCTTCGCCATAATAAAAATTATGTTTTTAGTTAGTTAAGATACAAAATTTATTTATTCAAGTCAAAAATCATTTTCTGTATTTGAACCCCACCAATTTCATTTAGCTCATTCTCAAGCATATCCCAATCTGATTTTTTTCCTGTAAGTTCTAAAATGATAAATCCGTTTCTACTGCAAACATCTTCTGAGAGTTCATGAAATCCTAACCGGGTTTTTATAGAAGTTGCATATTTGCTTAAAACTTGCTGTGTACGGCCGGCTTCTTTAATCCTGTCTAACACATTTATTCCTATTATCCTTTTTTCGTTCATAATTTAGTGTTTTGGTGAATTGGTAAACTTGTAATTTAGTTAATTAGTAAATTAATGCCATATAAACCAATACAATACGGTTTTTACATTTAACTAATAAACAATGTAAGCTTTAAAAATACATATCCCGCTCTCCATTTTTGATTTTAATTAGCCTGTTTTGCAGCTCTTTAACAACCTTCTCATGCCCCAGGTTTGTTATTTCCCTATCGATAACAGCCCAAGCTTTTTTTGCAACTTCATCAGATGCATAATCTTCGATATATTCTGCAAGTGTTAAAATAGCATTTGGAGTACAAAAACGCTTAATAAAACCGGGAACCGAAAACTCCATAAAATGTTCCCCGGTCCTGCCTAAACGGTAACAAGCAGTACAAAATGATGGTAAATACCCCGTATCAATAAGTTCCTCTATTATTTCTGCCAATGAGCGGTTATCGTTAATTGCAAACTGCTCACGATTCAGGTTTTGTTCCTCGTTTTTACTTTCAGAATATGAGCCAAGTTCCAGTTTTGTCCCTCCATCGATTTGCGATACTCCAAACTGCATAACTTCCCTGCGTACCCTGACCGATTCACGCGCTGTTAGTATTAATCCAGTATATGGTACAGCTAATCTTAAAATGGCAATAAGTTTAACAAAATCATCATCATTTACCATATATTTTGGATCAACATTAACTGCAGATGCATCCTGTATACGAGGGAATGATATGGTGTGAGGGCCAACATTGTAACAAGCCTCAAAATGATTGGTATGGCGAACCATTGCTAAAACCTCATACCGCCAATCATACAGTCCAAAAAGAGCTCCAATACCTACATCATCTAATCCTGCTTCCTGTGCCCGGTCAAGTGATGTTAACCTGTACTCGAAATCTTTCTTTTTACCTCCTAAGTGATATTTGGCATATGCTTCGGGATGGTACGTTTCCTGGAATATTTGATATGTTCCAATACCAGCATCTTTAACAACGCGAAATCCATCAATATCTAATGGTGCAGCATTAATATTTACACGGCGTATTTCTCCGTTTCCTTTTTTAACACCATAAACTGTTCTAACAGTATGAGCAATATATTCAGGTGAATAGTCCTTATGCTCCCCATAAACCAGAATAAGCCGTTTTTGCCCATTATCTTCCAGCGCTTCAACCTCTTTCACCAACTGATGATCTGTTAGTGTTTGCCTTACAGCATCTTTATTAGTTGCTTTAAAACCGCAATACTCACAGTTATTTGTGCATTTATTGCCAACATATAACGGAGCAAATAAAACAATTCGGTTACCATACACTTTTTCTTTTAAAGTTTTGGCTCCTTGTTTTATCTCTTCAATTAATTCCGGATCTGTTGCATTCACCAATACTGCCGTTTCCTCCAGGTTTAAACGTTGCTTATCCAGAGCTTTCGCAATAACCTCACGTACACGTTCTTTAGTAGCTTTTGTATTATTTATAAAATCCCAAATTTCTTCCGGATCAATAAAAGGTTTCATTCTTTGATCCTTAATGTTGTATTGTTCGGGGTAAAATTTCATATTTTATATATTAAATGATTAACTGTTTTATTTTAAAAAAGTACCTTTAACTTAACATAAAAATTACGTCCAGGTTCAATGGTTATAGCTCCCCTATTAGTCGATAAGTGATTGCTATATGCTCTGTCACCAATATTTTCAATACCCCCGGTTAACTGAACTTTTGCAAAATCAATAGGAATTAATGCCGACTGTAAAACAAAGTCGAATCTGGCATATCCCATTGTTTCAGACTCACCGGCAGCAACTTTATCCTGGTCAGCAAAACCAATAGCAACAATATCTGCACTCATTATGCCCGGCCAATTATAACGTAATCCAATACGTCCATTCATTGGCGGAATTAAAGGCAAGTTGGTATTATTACGGGTATCTTCACCTCTTACATACATACCCGAACCATATAAAACCCAATTTTTAACAGGGTTATATTCAAAACTAATATCAATGCCATATAAACGGGCTTTATCCACATTGGTATTAATAGCAGCAGGAATTGTATCTACCACACCACTAACATAAGAGTAAATAAACTCTCCATCCTGTTCTACTATCATATCATTTAGCCAGTTAACATATGCACTAATGTTAAAATGAAAAGAAGGTTTCCATAATCGCAACCCTAAATCGACCGAATATCCTTTTTCGGGATCAAGATTCGGGTCTCCTAATCTCACCTTATTACCTAAATCGATATATTTAAAACTTTCTTCCAACGAAGGTGCCCGAAACGACCTGCCTGTGCTTAAACTTAAATCAATATCGGATGATAGCTTGTATAACAGCCCCAAATTGGCACTCCACGACATTTTATACTCTTCATTTTCCTCGAAAGTAATACGTTGGTTGGGAGAAGTATCATTTCTGGTTCCATTTACTATAAGGTAATCATAATCCAAAGCCTGCTCGTTATCCATGCGAATACCATCTATTCGCCCTCCCACAACTAATTTCAATTTATCATTAAAAACCCGGTGTTCATCTTGCAGGTAGATACCTGCACTTCCAAAACATGAATTAGGAATTGGGGTTTCGCCCCTTACTATATTATTTGTAGCTGTAATATCCCCTTCGGCATCAAGCATATCAACCCTGATATATTTTTCGCGGCTTGTTTCCAGTTTTCTGCGCCAGGCATCAATACCAACAATAAACTTATTGTTTTTACCTAAACTCCAGTCTGATTGTATTTGAAAACCATCTGTAACATGTGTCCCGCTTGGTGTAAATAGTTCCGGTGTGGTAACTGATAATGCTGTTGAGGTTGAAATATTGGGATACAGCTCAACATCGCGGACTATATCCTGATGAAAATATTTAAATTGAAACAATTTTAATGATTCGGAAATATCTTTTACTTCGTAACTGGCAGCAAGCAACCAACGTTTAGCATCAGTATAAGTTGCAACTGCAGCAGGTGTAAAAGGTGCACCTCCCGGAATTCCTGCATCATCGGCATCGAAATACTGATATTTCAACTTTAACAATTGATTATCGGTAATTTTAAAACCAATATTGGCCGATATACTTTTATCTTTAAACTGGCTGTTATTAATTTCACCTTCCGGGGTATTAATATCGTCAGCATTTCGCATGGAACCACTAACGGATGCAAACCAACGTTCCGAACCTGAATTGAAGCTTAGTTTTTGTGTATTCAGTTTATTCACTGCACTATAACCGGCATTAAAACTACCATTAAAATAACTTGATGAATTGAAGTAACCTTCGCGTGTAATAACATTTACAATACCTCCCATAGCGCCGGTACCATATAAAGAAGAACCGGCACCTTTAATTATCTCAATCCGTTCTATTTCTTCCACGTCAAAAAATGACAAAGAAGCATTGAGGTCAGTAGCTGTTTCAATTCTGTTACCATCTACCATCATTACAATTCTCTGTTCACCCAATCCTCTGATATTGACACTCGTAGCCCAGACTCCATCTCTGCCCATAGCTACACCTGGCTCGTTTTGCATTATATCAGAAATTGTAAATGCAGATGAAGCTTCTATTTTTTTTTGGCCCACGATTGAAAGTGGCAAGGGGACTTCTCGCAATGCCTGATCGATTCTGGTACTCGATACAAACACTTCTCCTAACTGAACAAGTTCTTTATCGATTAAGATTTCCAGTTCATTATCAGAATAAATTTGTTTTACCTGTTCGTATTTTTTATACCCAAGATATGAAGTTACTAACTTGTATTCACCTTTCCTCACATTTTGTATTATGAACTCACCCTTTAAATTGGTAATTGCGTAATACGACTTTAAATTATCAACAGCAGACATTTGGATATGGACGCCACCCAGGCCCTCTGTAGTTTGCACGTCCATCACTTTCCCTTTTACAGAATATTCCTGCGCAACAGAAATTAAAGGAAATACTAAAAATAAGATGATTTTAATCGTTTTCATTTTCTTTGTTCTTTAAAAGTACTGATTTTACCTGAACACCCTTTAAGCGCCCTAATTGGCCGGTTAAAGAACCAATCTCATCGGTAGTACCTTCAAGAACCAAAGAAATAATATTTTGGCCATTGCTACGGGGTAACCCCTGCCTGCCAATAATTATACCTGCATGTTTAAAAGCTATTTCGTTCAATTGCTGAACAGCATCTTTGCTTTCGATTAATATTAGTGCGGTTCCTATTCTCTTTTCCATCAGAGTACCTCCGGATTAGATTTTTATTCTTTAACCTTGAAACAGAAACGTATCCGTTTCTCAGAAAGAGTAAAAAAGATTTTACTGTTAATTATTTAACAAAGGTACAATCTTTTTTTTGAAAAGTAAATATGATATATAGCAGTTTTCAGTTCCAGGTTCTCAGAAAACTCAAAATTCTGAAATTAGTTTATTGTTTGCAGAGTTATTTCCAAGGCTGTATACATTAATCTTTTTGTAATGTTTGCCTTTTGAACTTCACAATTGTGAAATCAAAACAAGTTTGAGATTTTGATATTGAAATATGTTAAAAAGTATAGTGCCTAATTTACAACTATACCTTATATACTCTTGATATAATTAATCTTCAGATGGATTTACCACCTGTCCCATAAACAGGATAGAATTTGTATACTTTTCGCGTATGGCAAATAAAAAGGGCCTGTTTGCTATAAACTGAGGATACGATGGAACACTGGTTGTTTCAAAACCGATTATTGTAACAGCTGCTGCTTCGGTTCCTTTCTCGTTAACATCAATAAACGATTTGTGCTTAACAAAACTGATGAATAAATCCATTTCATCGCTTATCTCAGAAAAATCCGCATTCTGGGAATCAAAGGCTACAGAAAGCCCCAAAGCTTTTAAATAATCATTTAATACCTTTTCGTAACCAAATTTAAACTTTGGTATACTTATATCAACAGTCATTTCAATCAAATCCGATAACCAATTGTAATAATCTTCAACATTTAGTTGATTGATAATATCATTAAGGCTTTTATCTTCGTGAGGCAAGAAAATCAACATACTAAAATTCCCCCGGCCATAAGGCATTTCCAGCAGGCTAAAATCATCACTTCTCATAAATCTAGCTGTAGTTTGCTGATTCATAAACGGGGTACTAATTTTTGCCCCTCCCATTAAATTAAAATCAGAATTAACCGTATAAGCTTCATCAAATTTATATTTCCAGTTTCCATAAAAATATACTGCATTAATTAAAAACATAACAGCAAGCGGGTCAATACTTTCAATAATTTTATCGATTTTACCATTCGTATTATCATTTACCCAACTATTTATTAAATTAACAGTAGTATTATCAAATGGAGCTTCTAAAACTTCTGCATTATAAAAATCCTGATTTACTTTTATAAAATTGGGGTTTACAGAAAAACCCTCGCGATACCAGATTGAGTTTGCAACACTTAACGTTACCGA
>Ga0116163_1001900_pt1 | contig 12581 bp, 12 predicted proteins | sample AD_UKC107_MetaG_FD_89889 | JGI IMG/M metagenome (GOLD analysis project Ga0116163, IMG submission 89889) | Active sludge microbial communities of municipal wastewater-treating anaerobic digesters from Hong Kong - AD_UKC107_MetaG | ecosystem: Engineered > Bioreactor > Anaerobic > Digestate...
ACGGGACGCTACTGCCGGATTGTCCTGGAGGACAAGACGCTTTACGGACATATTAAAAGTTTTGACAACGGGGTCCTCATCCTGACGACAAAAGATCAGGGAGATATCTCCATTGAAAAGAGCCGGATTGTCAAAGCCAAACTCGATGTTGATTTTTAAGGGAGGGTCATATGAGCGATTCATTATTGAAAATTGTCGATGAGCTGACACGGATTAAAGATATTGATAAAGATGAGATGATGGAGATTATCCGGGACAGCATCAAAGAAGCCTATTTAAGAAAATATAAACTCAAAAAGAGAGAAGAGGACGAAGAGCCCTATGATCTTCCCCTGGATGTAGAAGTCCAGGCCGGTGTACTGAGGATCTTTATTTCCAAGTGGGTGGTCAAAGAAGTGGAAGACCCCCACATTGAGATCTCCATGGAAGACGCCGAAGCTTTGACGGGGATCAAAGACCTTCAGGAAGACGATGTGGTGGATGTCTTTATCGATGCGAAAGATCTGGGACGTAACGGGGCTCAGGTCGTCAAAGAGAATATACTCAACAGGATCAAGGGATTTGAACAGCGGAGGATCTATGAGGAGTACATCGATAAAGTAGGAGAGGTCTATACAGGGATTGTAACAAGAAAACAGCGCCTGCGGGGAAAAGAACGTGACAACTATCTGCGTGAACATTCAGACCACCTGGGCGAAGGCGGATACGAGCTTGCCAATATTATCGTCGACCTGGGAAAAGGCGAGGGAATCATCCCTCCCCGTCATCAGACTCCCAAAGACAGCTATTACAGGGGAACCAGGCTGAAAGTCTATATCTATGCCGTGAAAGAGGAGGGGCTGGACACCAAGATCCTCGTTTCAAGAACACACGAAAACCTTCTTCGCGGCCTCTTTGAACTGGAGATCCCTGAAGTGGCGGGGAAACAGGTGGAGATCATGGCCATCGCCCGGGAACCGGGGGCCCGCGCTAAAGTGGCTGTCTGGGCAAGGAATTCGGATTTGGACCCTGTGGGTACCTGTGTCGGTGTCCGGGGGATCCGTATTCAGAATATCGTCAGGGAACTGAACGGGGAACGGATCGATGTGGTGGAATGGAGCGATGAGCCCAAGCAGATGATCCGCAATGCCCTGAAGACAGTGGATATCAGCAAGGTGATCATCGAAGAACGTGCTGATGAACGCCGTAATGTCAAGGTCGTCGTCCCGGATGAGCAGTATACCATGGCCATCGGCCGGAACGGACAGAATGTCCGTCTGGCGGCAAAACTCACCGGCTGGAAGATCTATATCTATTCCGAGACCGAGTATCATAAAGAGCTTGAAGAAAAACGTGAGCAGTATACCAATATTCTTAAAAACTTTGACGGGATGAATGAAGAGATCCTGGGGGCCATGTATGATGCCGGGATCTTCGATCTGGAAGAGATCGCTGAGTTGACAGCAGAAGGTTTTGCCGAAGAGGTGGAAGGCGTGGATATCGACATGGCGGCTTCCTTCATCAATGCAGCCCGCACAGCCCTTGAAGAGCTGAAACAGGAGGCCCAGGCCGGGCCCGAAACTGCCGCATCAGAATCCGAGGCTCTTGAAGAAGAGACAGACAGCCCTGAAGAAGAACTGCAAGAGTCTGAAGACGCGGATAATCCCGAAGAAGGAACAGAAGAGCCTGAAAACGAGGCAGAGCAAGAGGAGGAAGATCCTTCTGAAAAGCCCGAAGCATAAACCTGTCAGACGATGTGTGATCTGCCGGGGTTCATTTTTAAAAGAAGACCTTCGCCGGTTTGTCCGTCAGGAGGGCCGTTTCCTTGAGGGACGTACGCTTCCGGGACGGGGGCTCTATCTCTGTGACAGCCCCGAATGTCGAAAAAAGTTTGAAAGGAAGTATGTGTCGTGATGAATCCTCATTTCATGGGACTCATGCTTAAAGCGGGACAAGTGGCTCTGGGACGGACATCTCTGGAAATGGCACTGGACAAGGGACTGGTTAGGCTTATAATAACGGCGGAAGACCTTTCGCCGCGTTTCAGGGATGATATCAAAAGAAAGGCCGATTCAGCGGGGATTCACACCTTAGACTGGTTAACGAAAGCGCAATGGGGGGAAATCTTCGGACGTGACAGCGTCGGAGTTTTCGGAATCCTTGATAAAAAGGTGGCAGGCAAGGTGCTAGAGGGGGTGCATGCCAATGGATGAAAAGAAAAGAGTATTTGAACTGGCAAAGGAGATTGGGGTCCCATCTTCAGACCTTGTAGATTTCTTTATCAATGAAGGCGTTGAAATCAAGAATCATATGAGTTATGTGGGGCCTTATGAGATAAGGACAGCCAAAGAGCATTACGGGATAGAGATCGAGGAAGACAAGGATAAGATGCCCCAGGCCCGTTTGCGCCGCCGGGCCCGTCCGAAAAGAGGACGCGGTGAAGCGCCTGAAAAAAGCGGAGAAAAGGAAGAGGCCGGCGAAGAAAAGGCTAAAGCCGGAAAGACAGCTGAACCTTCAGAAGAGGCCAAAGAAAAGGCCGACAAGAAGGAGGAGTCCAAAAAAGAGCTTCCCTCCGAAAAGAAACCTGCTGAAAAAACTCCTGTCCAACCCGTCTCTGAAGAGAGAAGCGCTGCCCCTCAGGCCGAAGAGACAGCTGCCCCTGTGGAAGGAGATGCTGAATCCGCTCCTGCCAAAAAGGTGAAAGAGAAAGAAACAGAAGAAGAACTCGAAAGAGGCCGCGGGAAAAAAGCCAAAAAATTCGAACCCCCCAAGGGTGTCCCCAAAAGGACAAAGGCCCGCAAAGCCAAGAAGACCAAAGAAGAGCGGGAGTGGGAAGAACATCTCAAATTCCTGGAAGAGGAGAAGGCCCAGCAGGAAGAGGCCCGCAGAAAAGCAGCTGAGAAGGAAGCCAGCCGGAAGATCAGCTGGAAGGAGATCATGGAAAGCAAAAATATCGTTGACAATAAGAAGAAAAAAGAGAAAAAAAGCGAGAAGGAAGAGACTAAAGAGAAACTCTATCTCATGAAGGGGATCACCTATCGCGACTTTGCTGAAAACCTTGGTTTATCGGCTAAACAGCTTGTAAAGATCCTGGAAAAAGAGGGGATCTCCGTGGAAGATATCGAAAGCTCCATCGAGGAGGACTACGCTCATCTTCTGGCAGAAGAGTTCGGTAAAGAATTAGAACTCATCAGGCACTACGGAGATGATATCCTTATAAAGGAGTATAAGGCTGCGCCTGCCCGCAATGAGGTGAGCCGTCCCCCGGTTGTCACCATCATGGGCCACGTCGACCATGGAAAGACATCCATCCTCGATTATATCAGACACTCGCGGATCGCAGCCGGAGAATTCGGCGGGATCACTCAGCATATAGGTGCCTACTCCGTTTCCACACCCAAGGGAGAAATCACTTTTATCGATACCCCCGGACACGAAGCTTTTACCGCTATGCGGGCCCGCGGGGCGAATATCACCGATATCGTGGTTCTGGTGGTGGCTGCTGATGACGGGGTAATGCCCCAGACAGTGGAAGCGATCAACCACGCCAAAGCCGCCGGTGTCCCGCTCATCGTGGCCATGAATAAGATGGACCTTCCCGGGGCCAATCCCGACAAGGTAAAACAGGAACTGATAAAGTATGAAGTCATGCCTGAAGAGTGGGGCGGACAGAACCTCTTTGCCTACTGTTCTGCCAAGACAGGAGAGGGGATCGATAACCTCCTGGAGATGATCCTGCTGCAGGCGGAGATGATGGATCTCAAGACCCGGATCGATGTCCCCGCCCGGGGTGTTGTGGTGGAATCTAACATGGAGAAGGGGAAAGGAAACGTGGCGACCATCCTGGTGAAGGAAGGGATCCTCTCTGTAGGGGAGGCCTTTGTCGTCGGAGCGACCTACGGGCGCGTGAGGACCATGATCGATGATAAGGGAAAAAGGATCAAGTCGGTGAAGCCCGGACGGGCTGTAGAGATCACGGGACTGGACAACCTCCCGGGAGCAGGGGATGAATTCGCGGTCCTTTCCAGTGACAAGACGGCCCGGATCATTGCCGAAAAGAGAGCCTACTATGAGAAACGCAAGGGACAGCTCCTGGAGAAACAGGATGCTGTCTCCCTGGAAGACCTCTTTGCCCGTATGAATGAACAGGAAAAGGCGGAGTTGACCCTGATTATTAAAGGTGATACTCAGGGGACCGTGGAAGCCATCATCCAGTCAATTCAGAATATCGACGTGGAAGAGGTAGATGTCAAGATCCTCCATACCGGAGTGGGGATCGTTGTCGAGTCCGATGTCAACCTGGCCATGACAGCCAAAGCCATCATTGTAGCCTTCAACGTGCGCACCGATACGGGAGCCCGGAGGATGGCTGAAGACAATAACGTCGAGATCAGAAACTATAATATTATCTATAAACTCATCGAAGACCTTCTCAAAGCGGTAGAAGGCCTGTTGGAGCCTGAATCCGTGGAAGCCTACCGGGGTACAGCGGAAGTCCGCCAGGTCTTCCAGGTTCCCAAGGTGGGAAGTGTGGCCGGCTGCTATGTCAAAGACGGGAAGATCCTGCGTAACGGGATCGCCAAACTCGTGCGGGACGGGCAGTATATCTGGGAAGGAAAACTGGATTCTCTCCAGCGGTTCAAGGATTCCGTCAAGGAAGTGGCGGAAGGATATGAGTGCGGTATCGGATTGGCCGGCTATAATGACATTAAAGACGGCGACCTTATCGAGGTCTACGAGATCGAGGAGCATCAGCGCACGCTTTAAAAGATGTATCTCTTATTAGCCGACGTGGAGATATATCTCCACGGAGCCATAAATTTGAAGCAGAAGCGTATGGTTTTGAAAAGCTATAAAGACCATATGAAGAATAAGTTCGATCTCATCGTCCGGGAAGAGAGGTTCCAGGACAAATGGCAGCACAGCGGCTTGGTCATGGCTACTTTGGCTGACAACAGGGATCTTCTCGACAGGGTCTTCCGGGACGCGGTGGACTTTCTTCTTACCCATTATGATGTTGATATTATAGAAGAGAATCGGGAAGTAGTCGCTTTATGATTGAGGTGTTATGAAACAATATTCACGAATGGATAAACTGAACCGCCTGGTTCAGACTGTGTTGGGAGAGATCATCGAGGGAGCTTACCCCTATGAGCGGTATGGTATGATCACCATCACCGAGGTGGAGCTATCCCGTGATCTGCGTCATGCAAAGATTTATATTTCGGTGTTTCTCGACAAGGAGCATACTGTGAAGGAGGAGGAGGTCATCTCCGTTCTGGAAAAAGATGAATACAAGATCAAAAAGGAGCTGGTATCACAGGTCCGCATGAAATATACTCCTAAACTTCACTTTATTCCCGATCATACTCAGGAGAAGGCGGATGAGATCTACCGCCTTTTAGAGAAGGAGTCTCATGGCCATCAGGGGGAGTAAAGAACTTCTGAAAGTAGTGTTGGGAAAAAAAAGATTTCTGCTGTCAGCTCATGAGCGCCCCGACGGAGACGCCTGGAGCTCTCTGGCTGCCATGACTCTTCTTCTGAAGAGTTTCGGAAAAGAGACCGCTGTCATCGGCGACGCCGCCCGGGCCAGGGAATACTCTTTTTTAACGGAACAGCTCTCTTTTGACACGACAGGCCCGTGGGATGCCTTCATCGCTCTGGACTGCGGATCGAGATCCCGGATAGCCGGAGGTGCAGTACCGGAGGCCTATCTGATCAACATCGATCATCATGCTGACAACGACCGGTACGGAGACCTCAATATCGTCGAGCCCCATCTTTCATCCACAGCGGAATTGATCTGGCACCTCGCCGGCGAATGGAAAGCGGAGAACCTGCCCCGTGATTTCTACTTAGCTGTCTACACAGGTATTATGACCGATACCGGCAACTTCTCATATTCCAACACCTCTTCAGAGACATTGAAGGCGGCTTCGGATATCCTCACAGTTCTGGGGGATCCGGCAGAACTCCATACCCGGATCTACCATACCCTTTCTCCCGAGCGGGTTCTCATCAGAGGACGTGTCATGAGCCGTTTACGGCTCCATTGCCGGGGCAGGATCGTACTCAGCCATGTGACAAGGGCGGATATGAAAGAACTGGGATTGACGCCTGATGACCTGGAAGGGGCTGTAGAGGGGTTGCGTTCTGTGGGCGGGTCAGAGATCTATATATTGATGAAGGAGAAAGAGGGCGCAGTCCGCCTCTCCATCCGCTCAAAAGGGAAGGTCCCCGTCAACGGTTTTGCCGCTTCTCTGGATGAAGGCGGCGGGCATGACTTTGCCGCCGGGGCGACTTTCAGGGGAACGCTTGAAGAGGCGGAAAAGGCCATCGTGGCTTATTGGGAGGAACGGCTGTGAACCGGGTCCTCATCCTGGATAAACCCCAGGGAATGACTTCCTATGACTGTATCCGGCAGCTCAAGCCCTTTATCGATAAAGGTGTGAAGATCGGACACGCCGGGACACTCGATCCCATGGCCACAGGAGTCCTTCCCATCCTTCTGGGGAAAGCGACAAAGCTTTTTGATCTGTTTTCAGGAAGCCGGAAGACCTATATCGGAGAGATGCAGCTGGGACTGAGTACAGATACCGCTGATATCACAGGAAAAGTCACCGGAGAAGAAGAGCCGGGAGTCCACACGATGGATGATGTGAAGGCGGCCTTCGACGTTTTCGTAGGAGGTTATCTCCAGACGCCCCCTCTTTTCAGCGCCAAACACAAAGACGGGAAAAGGTTTTATGATATCGCCAGGAATGAAGAGGCCGAACTTTCGGAAAACATGCTCCCCGAACCGGAATTTGTCGATCTCTTTGACTATCAGATATTCGATTATGATGACAAAACCCATAAGATCCTCTTCAGCATCGATGTGGGGCGGGGGTTTTATGTGCGCTCTTTCGTGGAAGATGTGGCCCGTAATCTGGGTGATATTGCCACACTCCTATCCCTCAGGCGGGTCAAGGCAGGCTATTTTTCACTGGACAAAGCAATAAATATTGATAGTATTGAAGCCCGGGGAGACATAGAACGGCTGTCCATCTCCCTGGAAGAGGCCACCGAGTTGCTTCCCACGGTTATCGTCAATGATGATATGGCCCGGAAAGTATCCCACGGGGGGAAGCTGAAGACAGATATTTTTAACGAAGTATCCGGATTTGTCAGAATCGTAAATAAAAACAGCAGGGTGCTGGCCATCGGACTTTCCGAAATGGGCCATTTTAAGTACAATGTTGTCCTGGGAGATGAGGAATGAAGGTTTTTGAAGGATATGATTTGAAGGATCAGAAGAGATATGTCGTCTCTGTGGGGATGTTCGACGGAGTCCATAAAGGGCATCAGAAACTGATCCATACCATGAAACAGAAAGCCCGTGAGAAGGGGCTGGAGACCCTGATCATGACCTTTGACGTCCATCCCCGAGTCTTGTTGAACTCGGAACCTCCCAAGTCTATTTTGACCAGGGAGGATAAGATAGCCCTGTTTAAGGACCTGGGCGTGGACAATGTGGTCTTTGCCCCGTTTAATAACGAGATTGCTTTGATGTCTGCCGAGGATTTCGTCAGGAAGGTTCTGGTGGATATCTTTCATGCTGCCGTTATCGTCATGGGGGACAATCACCGTTTCGGTAACAAACAGCAGGGGGACCTTCATTTTCTGGAAAAGCTTCAGGCTGAATATGATTTCGAAACCTGCTCTGTCTCTCCTGTCCTCTACGACGGGACGAAGGTCAGCAGCACCTGGGTAAGACAGACGATCCTACAGGGAAAACTCCGGCTGACCAGAGAACTCCTGGACCGCTTCTACCATGTCAAGGGCGTGGTGGTCAACGGGGACGGCCGGGGAAGCAAACTGGGATTTCCCACAGCGAACCTGGACGATATCGAGACGAAACTTCCCTTTGACGGGATCTACTCCTCCTATGTGGAGTTTAGGGGAGAATACAAGCCCGCCATGGCCTATATCGGGTTTTCCCCTACCTTCGATGGAGAGAATCGGAAAGTGGAAGTCCATATCTTCGATTTTGACGAGAAGATCTACGGAGAAGAACTGAAGGTCTTTTTCGTAGCCAAGATCCGGGATGATGAAAAGTTCGACGATCCCGAAGTCCTTAAGAGAAAACTCTTTATCGATAAGAATATCACCTTGAATATACTGGCTGATGAAGACCTGTTGTTTGAATAGCACCTATCTCTAGGGGTGATTATCGGAATCACTGCTTGGAATGGGAAAAGGAGGAAATATGGCTATTTCAAAAGAGATGAAAAACGAGTTGATTAAAAAGTATGGAGGTTCTGAAAGCAATTCCGGGACATCCGAAGTACAGATCGCGATCCTTACGGCGCGCATCAATGATCTGCAGGATCATTTCAAACAGCATCCTAAAGATCATCATTCACGCCGCGGGCTCTTGAAGATGGTCGGGAAGCGCCGCCGCCTGCTGCGTTACCTGATGAAACGTGACATCGCCAAATACCGTGAGCTGATCGCTGATCTTGGAATTAGGGGGTAACATGTCCTATAAAGTAACGATGGAAATCGGCGGCCGGACACTGTCGCTGGAAACAGGACGGATGGCCAAACAAGCAGATGGTTCCTGCCTGGTGAGGTTTGGAGATACCATGGTGCTTGTCACCGCCGTAGGAAGCCGCACTCAGTCGCCCATGGATTTTTTCCCGCTGACTGTGGAATACAGGGAAAAGAGCTATGCCGCGGGGAAGATCCCGGGAGGGTTTTTCAAAAGAGAGGGCAAACCGTCGGATGAAGAAGTCTTGTCGGCCCGTATGATCGACCGTCCTATACGGCCGCTCTTTGCCGATGATTTTCAAAATGAAGTCCAGGTCTATGCCAGCGTCATCTCCTCTGATAAGGAGAATACGCCGGATGTCCTTGGAATCACCGGAGCCTCCCAGGCCCTGATGCTATCGGGATTGCCGTTCAACGGCCCCGTGGCCGGTGTGCGTGTGGGACTCATAGATGGAGCTTTTGTCCTCAATCCCACTCATTCCCAGCTGGAAAGCAGCGAAATGGATATGATCGTAGCCGGGACGGAAAAAGCCGTTACCATGGTAGAAGGATTTATCAATAAACTTACGGAAGAACAGGTCCTTGAAGGCATTATGCTGGCTCATGATGAGATCAAGAAGATATGCGCTCTTCAGCATGAATTGGTAAAAGCCGCCGGACAGACTGAATTCACCTATGAGCCCTTCGCGATTCCCGAAGATATGGAGCGTGTCATCGATGAAGCTGTAGGAAGCCGCATCGATGAGATCTTCAATATCAAAGGAAAACTGGAACGGCAGAAGGCTCTTGCGGCTCTCTTTGACGAGGCAAAAGCTCTCGTCATGGAAAAAGACCCTGATATCGACAGCCGGAAGATCGGCGCCGCGTTCCACAATGTGGAAAAGAAGCATGTGCGCAAGTCCATGCTCAAGACAAAGGTGCGCGTGGACGGACGCTCTTTCGATGAAGTAAGGCCTATCACCGTTGAAGTGGGAGTCCTGCCCCGGACACACGGGTCCGCTCTCTTTACAAGGGGAGAGACACAGGCCCTGGCCACGGTGACTTTAGGGTCCGCCGGCGACCAGCAGATCCTGGATGCCCTGCGGGGTGAGTCCAAGAAGAAATTTATGCTTCATTATAATTTTCCGCCCTTCAGCGTCAATGAAGTGAAACGGATCATGGGGCCCGGACGCCGGGAGATCGGCCACGGGATGCTCGCCGAACGGGCGATCACGCCTGTCCTTCCCGGAGAGACCTTCCCCTATACCATCCGTATCGTCTCGGATATTCTGGAATCCAACGGTTCTTCGTCCATGGCGACAGTCTGCGGAGGCTCTCTCTCTCTTATGGACGCCGGTGTCCCCATAAGCGATACTGTGGCGGGGACTGCCATGGGACTCCTGAAGGAAGGGAATGATTTCATCATCCTGACCGATATCCTGGGGTCGGAAGATCACCTGGGCGACATGGATTTCAAGATCGCCGGAACACGCGACAGCGTCACAGCCATCCAGATGGATATCAAAATCGAAGGGGTTACCAAAGAGATCATGCAGACTGCTCTGGCTCAGGCGAAAAAGGCCCGCCTCCACATCATCGAGAAGATGGAAGAGGTCCTGGCTGAACCGCGAAAAGAGCAGTCTCCCTATGCTCCGAGTATTTTGATGTGTAAAGTACCTGTGGATAAGATCGGTGAAATCATCGGCCCCGGCGGCAAAAATATAAAAGGCATGTCAGAAGAGTTCAACTCTGAGATTTGGATCGATGATGACGGGACAATTCAGATCTCTTCAGAGAACAGGGCCGACGGAGAAGCTGCTGTGGCAAGAATTCAGAATATGACGAAAGAGTATGAAGTCGGCGATATCGTAGAGGGCTTTGTCTCCAAGATTGTCGATTTCGGGGCCTTCTGCAGCCTTCCCAACGGCAAAGGGGCTTTGGTCCATATCTCCGAAATATCCAAGGAGCGTATTCCCAAGGTCTCTGATGTCCTGAGCCTCGGCTACAAGGTCAAGGCAAAAGTCATCAAGATCGATGATATGGGAAGGATCAATATAAGCATCAAGAGGCTCGAAGAAGAGTAATATGGTTCCTTCGGGAAATACCCGGGATCTGTTCGCCCTGGAAAACGGCCTGGCCGTGGGATACGAACAGATCCCTTCTATAAATTCTTTTAACATCGGCATATTCTTTCGCATCGGTTCTTTTCATGAGCCTGAAGAGATCAACGGGATCACCCATGTCATCGAACACATGCTCTTTAAGCGTACCCGGCATTACACAAACCGGGAACTGGTCTATAAGATCGAGGGGCTGGGCGGCGATTATGATGCCTTTACAGGGTATGACGGAGTCACAGTCACCCTCAGGATACTCAACCGTTATTGGAAAGAGGCCATCGGGCTTCTCTATGAGATCATCCGCGAGGCTCTTTTTCTGGAAGAAGATTTTCTGGCGGAAAAGAAGGTTATCCTGGAGGAGATCGAGATGTACAGGGAGACGCCCCAGGATTACATCATGGAGATGTTTACTTCTTTTCTCTGGGAGGGCTCTCCCCTGGGTCGGCCCATCCTCGGGACAGAAAAGAGCCTGGAAGGGCTGACAGCCCGGCGCGCCAGAGATTATTTCCGTTCCTTTTTTACGGCAGCCAATGCCACCCTCTCTGTGGCCGGACAGGTGGATGCGGAAGAGCTGAAAGAAGCCCTGAAGATCTTTGAATCTCTTCCTTCAGGGAAGAAAGCCGCTGAACTGAGCAGGGCCCCTGAGCAATACGGGCTGAACTATCAGAGAAACAGTACTCTCCGGCAAGCTCATCTTGTCCTCTATTTCCCTGCTGTGGATCATTTCGATAAGCGGAGGTATGCCTTTTTTGTCCTGAATGCTTTACTGGGGGCTGCTGATTTTTCCCTGTTTAACCAGGAACTCCGCGAAAGCCGGGGGCTGGCCTATAACCTCTATTCCGATCTGATCTTTTTTCCGGCAAACGGGGTCTTCTATTTCTATGCGGGGTTCAACCCGGCACGCCTGGAGGAAGTGGAGGAGGGGCTGCGGGAGATCTTCAGTCTGTTGAAAAAAGACGGGATCTCTTTGGAACTGCTTACCATCGCAAAAAATTATGTTCTATCAAAACTGGTCTTTTCTCTGGATATCATTTATAATATTATGGAAAAGAACGGGACCTTCCTTCGCCGTTACGGGGAGTTCCCGGATTTCGATCGCACCCGGGCTCTTATTGAGGATGTCAGCATGGAGGATATCCGGATGCTCCTCCGGGATTTTATTTTTTCCGGAAAGTGCGGTCTGGTCTATTACGGAAAAAACAAGAAAAAGGATGTCGAAGAGACATGGAAAAAATTACAATCCGAGTTTTCCGTGATATAAACGGGAAAAAAGTGGAACTACCCTGCTACATGAGCCGTCATGCAGCGGGGATGGACGTGCGCGCTGCCGAGTCCAAAGAGATCCCTCCGGGGAAAACAGCTCTTGTCAGGACAGGGCTTTTTGTAGAAGTCCCTCCCGGGTATGAGCTTCAGGTCCGGCCCCGGAGCGGGCTGGCTTTGAAACACCGCCTTCTCATTCCTAATGCCCCGGGCACCATTGATGCCGATTATCGGGGGGAAGTGGGGATCATTCTTATGAACGGCGGCGACGAGCCTTTTTTCATAGAAATTGGCGATCGGGTGGCTCAGCTTGTTTTGTGCCGGGTCTATGAAGCCCGGTGGGAAGAGTGCGATGAGCTGAACGAGACCGGCCGGGGCGGGGGAGGTTTTGGGCACACCGGGACGAAATAGAACCGCTGCCATCTTCAGATTGATCCGTCCCCTGAATCTGGGGATTATCTTCCTTTCTTTTCTCCTGGCCTTTCATCTGGCTGAAAGGCCTCTTTTAAACAGAGACTTTATACTGATCGCTGCGTGGCTTTTTCTGGCCGCTGCGGGGTATGTCTTCAATGACATCAGCGACAAAGAGGCCGATCAAGTGAACCGTCCCGGGCGTCCCCTTCCCGGGGGCTTTCCGCCCCGGGAGGCCATGCGCCTTTTGATCATTCTCGCTTCGGCGGCTCTTCTCCTGGCTTTGTTTCTTCCCTTTCC
>Ga0116163_1001906_pt1 | contig 12563 bp, 3 predicted proteins | sample AD_UKC107_MetaG_FD_89889 | JGI IMG/M metagenome (GOLD analysis project Ga0116163, IMG submission 89889) | Active sludge microbial communities of municipal wastewater-treating anaerobic digesters from Hong Kong - AD_UKC107_MetaG | ecosystem: Engineered > Bioreactor > Anaerobic > Digestate | place...
ATTATCTTGGACAGCAGACACCATTTCCCAGCTATACAAGGCTAGATGGGACGTCGAGGTCTTTTTCAAACATCTCAAACAACTATTTCGGGTAAAAACATTCGTAGGCACCTCAGCCAATGCTGTAAGAATTCAAATGTGGTGTTCCATGATTGCCATTTTAGTGATTAACTACCTGAAGAACAGGGCTGAATTCAAGTGGCACTTATCCAATTTAATAACCTTCCTCAGAATTAATCTATTTGTCAAAATAAACCTATGGAATTGGATTGACAAACCAATTATTCAATTGGCTAATCCACCCCCCGAAATAACCTTATTTGACTTATAAGGAGGGTCTAATTTCAATTTTGTTATTTTCAAAGGCTAAATATCTGATTTTCAGAAGCTATTTTTATGCTTAAAATTTATTTTGGACAGTTGTGGTTACACTTAGTGAATTAACCCAACCTACCAACGCTAAGTGGAAAAACAAGAAGAATAGAATTCTTTTCATAACTGTTCCTTTTTAAAATTTGGACTAAAGTAATTTTACGTTTAACAATGCAATTTTGGTTAATCGGGTAAAAAGTTGGGAGTTATTCACTCCCAACCAAGTAAACAAAACATCAAAAAACTATCTTACTATTATAAGTTTTTTGTCTTCACTATAATTTCCAATTTTTACTCTGAGAGAATACACTCCTGCTGATAAATCGTTGAAATTATAGTATATCGTATTTTCTCCTTTTGTCATGTGCTCATCAGTCAAAGCAGATTTAATTACTTTGCCAGTAGCATCGAGCAATTCTGTACTTATCTGTGTATCTTCCGTTAGATACATATTCAGTCGAGTAGCACCACTACTAGGATTAGGATAAAGGCTTAGTTTGTTTTCACCTCTTACCGTAATTTCTACTTTTTTACTGTCATTAAATTTGCCATCTATATCATACTGTCTGATAAAGTATGTGTAGGTGCCAGCATCTTGACTATCAGTATCTAAGTATGCATAAGCATGATCCGTCTTACCGTCCTCGATATTATCAATCTGGTCAATACTTTCAAATTTATTGTTGACTAGATCTAATCGGAATATTTCGTAATTATCTACATTGACTTCATCGGTTACTAACCAAGTGACTTTATTAGAATCGCCTTCTCTATCAACTCTCACATCCAACCATGTAACGGGAAGTGGAGAGAATGAAAATCCTCCATCGATATTCATCAATTCCTCTTCAGGATTGAAGAAATATAATTTCGTTGTCAAATAACCATTGCTATTATCAATGTCACTATCCATGTTTTCTGTAGTCATGTTTGCCTGGGTAGGTCCATTGTTTGTCGGTGGAATAAATTTAAAGTAATAAGCTCTTTTTTGAAGGTATCCTATTTGATATTCACCATTAACATTTGTGACTGCAGTTCCTGCCATCTCATTGTCTGTAGTGTATGCTTGTACTATTACACCTCCCATTCTAGGCTCTGATGGATCCTGAATTCCGTCTTCGTTGGAGTCAAACCACACAAGATTTCCTGCCTTCGCTTGTGGATAATACCCGCCATCAAGATTATTAACTTGATCTCCTGACAATACTGTAAATACATCGGACTTTCCTAGGTAATTCAAGTCATTGTCGTTTTGATGCTCATAGCTATTCGTCAATGGAATATACCCCAGAACATCTTTTACCGCTGGCACTAATCCATAAGGTGGGATAACTACCTCTACATAATATGTTCCTGGAGGAGCACAGAATTGGTAGTAACCATCATCTGATGGAGAGTTTGGTTTGTGATGAGTATATTGAGATTCCCAAACCTCCCATTGACTGCCAATTTTTTTCCAAAGTTTTATCTCAAGACCATCGATACCGTTTTCTTCTTCATCAAATAGGTCGTTATAGTTAACGTCATACCAGATTAAATCTCCAATAGGAATACATATATAGTATCCAGCATCCCATGTCAAATCCACTTCGCCTGGACTAAGTGTAAAGATTTGAGTGCGAGAAGTGGCCTCATCTGGATCACTATCTTTGGTATCATTGGAACCTTGATTAGAAAAAGTTAATTGATATGGTTCCGGAGCATCAAAGTATAAATAATAATCACCCGGATAAACATATTCAAACTTGTAATAACCATAATCATCTGTCAGTGTCCCTGCTACCAATTGATTTGTTGAATCGAAGAGATAAACTTTTACATTCGGAATTCCGGGTTCAGATACATCTTGAAGTCCGTTTCCATTGATATCATGCCAAACGCGGTCTCCTACCGTCGCCAAGTATAATAATCCGGCATCCCAAGTGCTGTCGTAAACACCTGCACTTACATCTATACACCTAGTATAACCATCCAAATCTACATCACTATCAATGGTATCATCTGTTCCTACATCTTGATATGTGAATGCACAGCCCAGCGGCAATTGACTCAAGCCAAATTTTAGTTTATACTGACCTTGAATCAAATTATCAAAAAAGTAAAAACCATTCACATCAGTCACCTGATGGTCAATCAGACTATCTTGACAATTATAAAGATACACGTCAACTCGTGCAACCCCTGGTTCGTCGTTATTCTGCAATCCATCTCCATTCTCATCTTTCCATACCGTATCTCCTAAACCTCCTAAGACAAGTACTTTGGCAGGGTCGCTGTCGTCTTCATCATCATTTCCTTCATCTACATTGCCATATACCGGCCAGTTTTCATCTATGACATCGTCATTTTCGTCATAAATTCCGTTAATGGAATCATTTGGTTTTACGAAGTTGTCATTATAAATCAAATTATCCGGATTACTATCGGCATCGACTGTAATCGTTCCTCCGACATTAGATTCGCTGCTTATTTCTGAATAATTCCACCAGTCCGTTGCAAATGGATTGTCATCCATCGTAATCACAAACCTAATTGAGACTTTGGCACTATCCATCGGTACCAGAGCATAATTACCAAAGTTATAGTATGCTTTATTACCCACTTTGTTCCAGCCTGAATTTAATGTCTGATCGTAGATGAATCCTGAACTTATGGAATCAACCACCACAATATTTGAAGCGTTGATATTACCTTGATTGAATACCGTGATGTCAAATTTAACGGTATCACCTATTGCGAAAGGTCCACAATCTTCTGTCGTCTTTCTAAGTGCTAAATCAAGAATGTCAATTTTTTCAATGTCGTGATCATCCTCATCATTTGGATTCTGAATCATATTATTAATTACTAATATGTCATTATTTCTATCGTCCGGTGTACTGTCAAAATCATCTGCCACAAACATTGGTTCTGTCTTAGCATCTGATATTTCCGAGGTATTAGTCCACGCTATTTGACTTTCATCGATACATGGAATAGCCATCAATCTAATCGACAGATTTGTACTCGAACCAGCAAGAAGATTTTGCGTTATCGTTGTTTTTGCTTTTCGAGTATTTTCATTATAAGTCCAAGAAGGATTAAGTGAAGAAACGAACTCAAATCCACATGGCACATAATCCGTCACTTCGATATCATGGGCATCAAGACTACCTTGATTAAATACAGTAATATTGAACTGAATCACGTCACCATATCTTGTCGGTGGCACTTGAGTGGTCGTTTTTCTCAGTGCTAAATCAAAAATTTCAATTCCCGCTGGATCGTGATCATCTTCATCTTCTCCATACATAGGTCCACAGCCACAGATTTCATCATCCCATGGGAATTCTTGCTTTAACAAGGTGTTGTAAGGTGGTATTTCGACATTGGTTTCCCATGTTGAGTTAGAACCTGGTGTACTATCCACATCCCAATCATCTCTATTAGGGTATCCTGCACTTGCCCGACCATCAGCATGAAGTATTTCTGTGTAATTAATCCAAAACTTGTCTCCACCATTTGTTCTGATTATTTTAAGATATAATGGAACACTTGTGCTATCAACTGCCGGAAGTGGCCCATTAATAGTATAGAGTAAGTTCTGGCCACTCTGTGTCCAACCCGGGTTTTGACTCGCAACAAATTGGTATCCCGGTGGCATATAATCAATTAATTGAATGTGATTGGCTTCCTCATTGCCTTGATTAAAGACCCAAACATCGAATCTAACGACTTCATCATATTCGTATGGTCCTTGAGTGACCAAATCTTTTCTTAAAGCTAAGTCAAAAATTTCAATTCTTGCCACATCTTCATCATCCTCGTCCGTGATGCCGTCACCATTGGTATCGAGACTATCATCATCAATGTGATCATCTTCTGGAGTCCATGGAGTACCACCAACGTCATTTCCGATGATGGCATCTGCATTGCTATCGATGTCAGCGAATAGGTTAAAGTCAATATCCTTAGCACTGTATATTTCTGCACGATTGTCCCAAGCTGTCTCGTTGTTTTTCAATTTCTGAACCTCCAACATTATGGTAATAGACTGACAATCTCCTGGCAACAATGGGCCCATAATTCTAGTTACAGCTTCTTTATCAAAAGAATTGTAGTTCCAAGTTGGGAAATTGTCTGACACATAATTTAAACCAACTGGCAAATAATCAATGATATCAATATTTCGTGCGGCCTTATTCCCTTGATTGCAAACCGTGATTTCGTACTCTACAACTTGGAAAAAGTCATAAGGGCCATCTTCTAAAGCTTTTTTAGACAATGCTAAATCATATACCATGACACCAGCAGGATCACTGTCGTCTTCATCTTCACCTTGAGATTCTCCACATCCTGTAATGACATCGTCAAATTCACTGCCCGGAAGAACATCCTGTTCGTATTGAGTGTAAGAATCAGGTGTACTATCGATATCATAAGCTGACATGTCATTGCCATTTAAATCTTGGAAAGAAGCGATTTCAGCATAATTAACCCAATCTCTTTCGCCACCACTGGTTTGCAATAATTTTAAATAAATATTAAATGAGTCTTCTGTACCTGGCATCAAGGTGCTTGAGAAATTATATTCCGCAATATTTCCCGATAGAGACCAGTTTGGATTTTGGCTTGCAACGAAGCCATATCCCACCGGAATATGATCCTTCACGTTGACATTGGTAACGGGCTGGTTGCCCTGATTATATAGGGTGATTTCGAATGGAATAATATCTCCATAATGATAGATAGCATCCATATCCACTTGCTTAATTAAAGCTAAATCATACACGGCAATTCTTTCAGGATCCTGATCATCTTCGTCCGTGATGCCATCTCCATTAGAATCTTGTCCATCGTCTGCTACATGATTGTCTTCTGAAGTACCTATCGTACCGCCGATGTCATTTCCATCAACAAAATCCGGTGTACTATCCACATCAGTAAGGTCATTACCCCATTCATCTCTTTCGTAATAAATTTCAGCAGAGTTATCCCAGGCAGTCATACCGTCTGAAGATTTTTTTACTTTTAGACGAATATTTAGCACTTTGGACTGTCCCGGCATCAAATTCTTAATAGATGCCACGGCAATATTTCCTGTAGGATTGGCATACCAAATAGGGAAATTATCAAACATAAATTCAAATCCATCTGGAATGTGATCTACAATACCGACATCACCCACAGTGGTACTTCCTTGATTGTAAACAGTTATTGCAAAAGTTACAATATCTCCCGCCGAAAACGGTCCAGTCTGTGAAGTCGTCTTCTTCAATGCAAGATCAACAATGAAGAATCCAGCAGGATCACTATCGTCTTCATCTTCACCTTGTGACTCCCCGCAACCAGTAATGACATCGTCAAATTCACTACCCGGAAGAACATCCTGCTCGTATTGTGTGTAGGAATCTGGGGTACTATCAATATCATAGGATGAAACATCATTTCCATTAATATCTTCGAATGATGCGATTTCTGCATAATTTATCCAATCTCTCTCTCCACCATTAGTCTGCAAGAATTTCAAATAGATGGTAAATGTATCATCAGAACCAGGCATAAGAGTATTTGAGTAATTGTATTCTGCAATACTTCCTGAGAGAGTCCAATCTGGGTTTTGTCCTGCGATAAAACCAAAGCCTGCCGGAAGATGATCCTTGATATTAACATTGCTCACGGGCTGGTTACCCTGATTAAAAATTGTAATTTCGAATGGAACAATATCTCCATATTGATATGTGGTATTCATATCTACTTGCTTTATCAAAGCTAAGTCATAAATCGCAATTCTTTCAGGATCTTGATCATCTTCGTCTGTGATACCATCACCATTAGTATCTTGGCCATCATCATCAACGTGATTATCTTCCGATGTACCAATGGTTCCACCAATATCATTCCCAACAATTGAATCTGGGGTACTATCTACATCAGAAAGATTATTGCCAGCTTCATCTTTTTCATAATAAATCTCAGCCAAGTTGTCCCAAGCGGTCATACCGGATGACGATTTTTTTACTTTTAATCGAATATTTAGAGTAACCGATTGCCCAGGCATTAGGTTTGTAATTGACGCTTCCGCAACATTACCTGCAGGGTTTGCAACCCAAGTAGGAAAATTATCTGACATAAATTCAAAACCATCCGGTATGTGATCTACTATTCCTGCATCAGCTACAGTTGTACTTCCTTGGTTGTAAACTGTAATGGCAAAAGTTACAATGTCACCAGCTGAAAAAGGCCCGGACTGTGAGGTCGTCTTTTTTAACGCAAGATCCACGAGCTCAAACCCTGCCGGATCATGGTCGTCTTCATCTTCGTTTTCCTGTTGACCACACCCATTTATTACATTATCAAATGTGCTATTCGGTAATACTTCTCGCTCGTATGCCGAATTTGACGCTGGGGTACTGTCGAAGTCATTGTTTGTTCTATCGATTCCGTTTTCATTGGCAGCAGAGACTATCTCTGCATAGTTAATCCAATCTTTATCACCTCCTGAAGTTTGAACAACTCTGAGGATAATATCCACTGATGCAGAACTCGCAGGCAATATAGGATTGGGAAACTCGTAGGTTGCCCCTAATGCCGATGTACTCCAATCAGGATTAAGCGCTGAATCAAATTCGAAACCTGCTGGAATATAATCTTCAACATTTACCTGTGTCGCTGTTTCGTTTCCTTGATTAAAAACCTCAATATTAAAAGTAACAAGGTCACCGTAGGATACAGGCATAACTGCTGCCATTGTTTTTCTTAATGCCAGATCAAAAATGGTTATTCTTTCAGGGTCGGCATCGTCCTCATCGGTAACACCATCCTGATTTGTATCCATACCATCGTCATTGAGCTCATTGTCTTCATCTGTTCCTATAGTACCACCAATATCATTATTCTTGTTGGTATCTGGAGTACTATCTACATCAGGGATATTATTTCCGCTGTCGTCACGCATAAATGCAATCTCTGCATAATTATCCCAATCTGTCATAAGGCCAGCCCCTTTTTGAACTCTGAAACTTATGGTAATATTTCTGGTTTCACCAGGGATTAGATTAAAAATGACTGCTTCTGCTCTCGTCTGGGCAACATTGGTTTCCCAAACGGGATAATTACTTGCAATCGGCAACAATCCTGAAGGTATGTAATCAATGATTCCCACTTGAGGTATTTCTAAATTTCCTTGATTCTGCACAGTTATCGTGAAGCTTACAATATTATTTAGTTTGTAAGGTCCCGGATTGCTCACTGTTTTAATTAATGCCACATCTCCAAAATAGAATCCTGCCGGATCAGAGTCATCCTGATCTTCATCAACGTTTGGTCCACCACTATCTATATTATTATCATCCGATGAACCAGGTAGAACTGCTCGTTCTTCCGGTGAATTCGAATTGGCTTGACTATCCGCATCATCATTGGTGGTATCATTGCCATTGGTGTCTTCTGAAGAATATATTTCAGAATAATTTAACCAATCTTCTGCCCCACCTGATGTTTGATTAAATGTCAAGTATAAATCTACAATGCTATAATCGCCTGGATTAATAATTTCTGTAATCGTGTACAATCCATCTGCTCCCCATCCAGGATTTCCAGCCAAGTCTATTCCTAGACCTGCAGGCAAATAATCTTTAATTACCACATTAGTTGCCGCAATATTTCCTTGGTTATACACTTCTATCTGATAGTGAAGTAAATCTCCATAATTATAAGGTGGAGTGCTTACTAATACTTTCTTAAGCGCAAGGTCAAATACGTTCAATTTTGCCGGATCTTCGTCGTCTTCGTCTCTCACTCCGTCTCCATTGCTATCAAATCCGTCATCGCTGATGTCATTGTCTTCTGGTGTATCTGGAGTACCACCTATGTCATTATTCGGATTTCCATCCGGGGTACTATCAATATCTTGATCGGAAACATCTATTCCTTCCACATCTTTGAAGCTAGATATTTCTGCTTTATTGGTCCATGCATTTACAGGGGTTTGGCTTGCTTTAAATTCTAATAAGATATTGACTTTAACAGAATCTCCTGGTGCGATGTAGTTGATAACCGAACTTGCATTATTGTTTTGTGAGTCAAACACCCATGTAGGAAAATTATTTGCAACAAATGCAAAACCGCTTGGGATGTAATCAACTACGCTGACGTCAGTGACAGGCAAGTTTCCTTGGTTAAAAACCGTAATTGTAAAATTAGCCATTTCGCCATATTCGAATGGGCCTGTGGCATTTGTTGTTTTTCTCAATGCCAAATCATAGAACATTGGTCCTGCAGGGTCATGATCATCCTCATCTTCTCCAACTGTCGGTCCACCTCCATTCATATTATTGTCATCCGGTGATCCGGGCAATACTGCCATTTCCTCTGGTGTATTAGAGCCAGGAGTACTGTCGGCATCATTGTTAGTCATATCATTTAGATAGTTGTCATAGGCTTTGGTAATTTCTGCATAATTATTCCAGGCGAGAGGATTATCCAATACTGAGACCATCTTCAAGATTATCATTTCTGTTTGGCAATCACCTGGTGCTAGTTGTGTCATATTGGTATTTACCGGTGTAGGAGACGAACCTGTCCAGCCTAAAAATCCATTTGATGCTGGATTGTATTCTAATCCTTCTGGTACATAGTCTGAAATTTCGATATCTTTGGCAACAATATTACCTTGATTACAAACGGTTATTTCAAAAACCAAATCTTGCCCATAATTGTATGGCCCCTCTGTTACTAATTCTTTTTTTAGAGCTAAGTCAAATACTTGAATAAGTTCTGGATCTTCGTCATCTTCGTCAGTAATACCATCTCCATCACTATCCATTCCATCATCACTCACATGATTATCCTCGTCTGTCAATGGTGTTCCACCTATATCATTATTTGGATTATTATCATATTGTGAATCTACATCATCATTCGTCCTGTCGATACCTAAATTATCCTCCGCAGCATATATTTCAGCCTTATTGAGCCAACCATTGACATCGGTGGTACTGACCACTTCCAACGATATAGGCAAGGTAATCGATGTGCCGGGCTCGAGTACACCAGTAATCAATGAAGTAGCAATGCCTGAACTTGAATCATAACTCCATAAAGGGGCATTCAATGCATCAAATCTGAGGCCACTGGGTACATAATCAATAACCACGATATCTGTTGCCGGCACATTACCTTGGTTGAATACGGTAATATCAAAAGTCAACATATCACCATACTTATAAGGACCAGGAGTCGTGACAATTTTATTCAATGCTAAGTCAAAAAACGGTGCTTGAGCAGGGTCACTATCATCTTCATCTTCATTCACACTTGGTCCTCCTGTATTCATGTTGTCATCATTTGGATCACCCGGAAGTACTGAAAACTCTTCCGGAGTACCACTTCCAGGAGTACTGTCTATGTCATCTTCGAATCCATAAATGTCTCGTTGTGCCTCAATTTCTGCATAGTTGATGAGATTGGCTGGATTGGCTCCAACCACTATTTCTAAATTAATCGGCACTTCTATACAAGCACCACTTATCAATCCCTCAGCCGGTAGCTTTCCATTATTAATCGTTAATGTATGATTGGCATTAAAATAAGTTGAGCTACTCGAAACAATATTCCATGCAGGATCTACCAAAGTATATCCATTAGGAATGTGATCTTGAATCACTATACTGTCTACTGTTGTTTCTCCTTGATTACAGACGGTTATTGTGAAAGTGGCTACGTCACCAACTTTGTAAGTAGGATCCGCAGGAATGGTTTTTTTCAACGCAAGATCCAAAACACATCTCCTGACCCGAGTATCAACGGAACTGGTCGCTGTACAACCCAAATCATCAGTCACAGTAACGGTATAAGTTGTGTTAACCGTTGGGCTCACATCATGATAAGGATCCGGTGAAGAAAATCCATCGCTCCAATCATAACCATAAGGTTCTACACCTCCATCGACCAATACGTTGAGACGAACCGTTCCTCCAAGACAGATTTCGTCAACTAAATCAATATTTACATCCAACCCTGAACATAAGGTATAAAATCCAAAATCTAAATTCGTAATGGGAGCAAATCCAGTAGTTGTCGTATAAACAATAGTTGGACGACCATCAAAAGGAAAACCACCATTGGCTATAAAAGCATCCGAATCAAAATCGTCTTGAGTGGGACCAATAGGTCCGGCATTTGGAATGGTTGGACCAGTCGGATTGAAAGTTCCGGGTTCGTTGATGTCATCTTCCACAACTATATAATATGTGCGATTGTCTTCAAAAGGCACAGAATTTGTGTCGTCAAAAATATATACTCCATCAACATTCGTCGTGGTCTGTCCCACAACCGTGTAGGTGCCAGCAACGTATGATGTGTATAAATGGACTCTTACCCCATTTAACCCTGGTTCGCCTGGATCTTGAATTCCATCATGATTCGAATCATACCAAAGAAAATCACCAAGTACAGATGGAGCCAACACAGACTCACTGCTTGATGATTCTTGTATCGAAGAATCATTGGAATTAAATAAATACCAAGTCGATGCACTAAATAGGATAGTAGTACAAAGTGTAAGTATTGCAGTTTTCATTGAATTATGTTTACTTAATTTATTCAATTAGGCAATCATTATCATCTGCTCAGATATGGTTTTAAATGCAAATATATAACTTTTTATTAATCAAGAAAAAAAACATATATATTTTTTTTAATTTTATAAAAAACTGTGAGAATTTTTATTTTGACACACAGTAATTCAAATATTTATTTCGGAATACAAACATTAGCTTTACTTTGCAAAGTAAAATGACATCAATGCCATGATTTCGAAGAAAATTAATACAAAAGAAATCTATTATTATATTTTGGAAAGTGTAATCGAAAACAGAATTCCAGAAAAAGCATCAGCAATGAAAGCTTATATGAAAAATCAATTTGAGTACGCCGGATTGCCTTCTCCTCAAAGAAAAGAATTGGTCAAAAAACTAAAATCTCGCTATAATTTGCCGCTCAATGACGAATTTTTCGATTTAGTCAAAGCCTTATGGCAAGACCCCTATCGCGAACTAAAATACATTGCTCTGGATATCCTTGAGCCAAAATACAAATACATGAATCGATCACATGTGCCTTTCATCCAATCTCTCATGCTAGATGATTCATGGTGGGATACCATAGATGGTCTAGCTCCAAAGGGAATGGGTACGATTTTTAAAAATGATGTCGAAATTCGGAATTCTAAAATTGAAGAATGGATAAATTCCAATAATAAGTGGCTCAAAAGATCCTGTATCATCCATCAGCTTACCTATAAAGAAAATGTAGATGAAGATCTATTATATAGTCTGATACTCCATGAAGTAAATAACAAGGAATTTTTTGTTCAGAAGGCCTGCGGTTGGGCTTTGAGACAATATTCAAAATTCAACCCACTTTCTGTCAAACAATTTGTAGATGAAAATCCCAATCTCAGTGGACTTTGTAAACGTGAAGCTTCTAAATACTTAGCATAAGATGATAGATATAATGACTAAAATTCTGATTGGCATGGTGGCAGCAATGCATTTGTACTTTTGTTATTTTGAAATTTTTAGGTGGGAAAGTGCCGGTCCCAAATTGTTTAAATCTAATGATTCCGATTTTTACAAAAAGACCAAAGCCATGATGGCCAATCAAGGTCTTTACAATCTCTTTTTAGCGGCTGGATTAATCTGGTCTCTACTGAGCAAGAATCATACGATGTCATTTTATCTGGCAATATTTTTTCTCTCTTGTGTCGTCATTGCTGGCATATTCGGCTCAATCACGGTGAGTCGTCGCATCTTTTACATTCAGGCATTACCGGCTTTGATAGCTTTGATTCTTTTGCACTTTTAGAGGTGTGAATATTTAATTGTGTAATCATACTTTTATTAAATCTGTTAGCGTTATATTTCACATATTATTATTTTAGTCAAAAATAAACACCAATTCAAGATGATGTATTTTACAAAAAGATTCTTATTGAATGTATTGCTTTTGACATGCATCTCATCTTTGAATGGCCAAATAGGTGGAAGATATGCTTACGAATTTTTAGCTCTACCATCTTCTGCTCGGATAACGGCTTTGGGTGGAAGCGTGATTTCAGTCCTTGACGAGGATCAAAATCTAGCCTATAGTAATCCTGCTCTACTGAACCCAAAAATGAATCACCGTATATCGTTTAATTACAATTGGCA
>Ga0116163_1001923_pt1 | contig 12501 bp, 9 predicted proteins | sample AD_UKC107_MetaG_FD_89889 | JGI IMG/M metagenome (GOLD analysis project Ga0116163, IMG submission 89889) | Active sludge microbial communities of municipal wastewater-treating anaerobic digesters from Hong Kong - AD_UKC107_MetaG | ecosystem: Engineered > Bioreactor > Anaerobic > Digestate | place...
CCCCGAAACGGGAAAAGAAAACTACAGGCCACAAACCTTCTCCGGATCATCCCTGGAGAAAAAGCTACAAAACGAATCTTGGCAATGAACCCTTTGGAAAAGAGACGGAATACGATCTTTGCGGAAGTTTGACGTGATGCAATGGTAAAGGACAGGGATGACATTTTCCCTGTCCCATTTTCGCCAAATAGGGGTGACATTTTCCCTGTCTCTTGACAGGCAGCCCCTGGGCCCCTTCAAAAAAGTCTTCCTCAAAATCATATACCCCCACAAAAATAGCATAGCGTTTTTACCCTCGAAACATTCTGGAGCAACGCAAATACACGCTATCGCTTTATCTCGCATTCATGTAAAAGAAAAAAAGAATTGTCTTGGCAAAATGCAGATATCTTGATACGATACCGCGAACATCTTTTTGCCGGAGAAAGAAGATTCCAGTTCTTTTCCGAAAAGGCGCAACGCCTACCATATTATAAGGAGGTATTTTTATGACAATCTGCAAAAAAACGGTAAGAACAACTGGCTTTGTGGGGATTTTCCTCCTTCTGTTCGTTCTTTGTCTCTCGGGGCAAGTAACAGCAGGAGAACGCCTCGATAGAGTGCTGGAAACAAAGGCTCTGCGAGTAGCGACACCGGGAGACTACCGTCCCTTCTCCATGCTCGACAAATCCACGGGGATCTACGAGGGGCACGATATCGACCTCATAAAGCTTCTCGCTTCGGAGCTCGGAGTACAGGTGGAATTCGTTCCCACCTCCTGGTCAAACCTCATGGGAGATTACGAAAGCGATAAGTACGATCTCGCCGTGGGAGGAATTACCCGCAGCCTGGCTCGAATGCTCAAGGCCGACTTTCTGCCTCCCTATGCCCCCAACGGAAAGGTAGCTCTTATCCGGAAAGAGGATAAAGATCTCCTTACATCGCTGGAAGCCATGGATGTTCCCGAAGAAACGGTGATCGTCAATCCCGGAGGAACAAACGAAAAATTCGTGAAGGCCAACTTCAAAAAGGCGAACGTAGTGGTACACCCCAATAATGCTGAAATTCCCGGGCTTATCGCGGAAGGCGAAGGGGACATCATGATTACCGAGGTCTACGAGGCGGTACTTTATTCTCGTAAGGACACCAGGCTTTATGCGGCCTTTACGGAGAAACCCCTTACGAAAATCAGTTTTATGGGCTTTCTGATCCAGAAGGATGACCCGGATTTTCTGCGTGTCATGAACTACCTCTGGAACGACGCAAAACTACGGGGAGATCTGGAAATGCTCTCCGGAAAATGGTTGAAATAAAAAAGTAAGCGACACAAGATCACGAAATCCTACGAAAAGCGTATGAATCTCAAAATTGAGATTCATACGCTTTTCCAACTTCGGCGAAAGTTATCCACAAACCCTTTAATTCCAAGGCTTTAGAGAAAAGCCAAGGCACTACAACTCCCTTTTGGGAATCTGCAGAGCCTCGGCTTTTTATCTTTCCAGGATATTGTGAGCTTTCCTAGGTTTCTCCGGAAATTTCCTTTTGCCTCCTCGAAACTTCCTTTACGAAAACGACGCAGGAAACGCCTGAGAGAGGGAATCTCCTTCGGAGTCGTGGAGTAACTCAATCCCAGGCTGGAGAGAAGCTTTTTTCGTAAGGCTTTCCGGACGCTTGGAAAAACGATAGAGCTTCTTGGTCTCCCTGTCCCGGATGAGAGTGGACTGTATGCCCAGAAGGGCCTCTCGAATCTCTCCGGGGCTCAGGGGGAAATATGACTAATCGAATGAAAAATACGCTTGTTTTTGGAGCTTTTTGTATGGGCATCGTGGTGGGGATGATTTACGGAGCCATGCTTATGTATGGTCACATGCTTCGTGTTTTTAATGGCTGAATATTTCCCGGTGGCGTCCAGGTGGCGTCTAGGCACGAAAAAGGGGTTTCGGCATTTTGCCGAAACCCCGGTGTTTTCAATGGTGGAGCTGGGGGGATTCGAACCCCCGACCTCTTCCATGCCAAGGAAGCGCGCTCCCTCTGCGCCACAGCCCCAAGTGCAACGTTGAGCATTATAGAGATCCTGGAAGAAGATGTCAAGCGAAATTTTTATCCTTCCCCGGCCTAAATGCCGGAAATCGCAAGAATTTGAAAGGTTTCCCCCTTCAAAGGTCAGGCATTGTTTTGCTGCAATCCCCGAAGCCATTCAAAGATTCCCACCGCCGCTGCGGCGCTGACGTTGAGAGACCCCGTGGCTCCGCGCATGGGAAGGGCTATAAGCTCGTCGCACCGCTCCCGTATCAGCCGGGAGAGCCCCTTTCCTTCGGAGCCAAGCACTAAGGCCAGGCGAGGGGGAAAAAGGGTTTCCCTCCAAAGGAGGTTTTCCGAGGAAGGCTCCAGCCCCACGATCCAAAAACCCAGATCCTGCAAATCCTGGAGGGCCCGGGAGAGATTGACTCCCCGCAAAAGCGGTACCCTGAGGGCCGCTCCCGCACTGGCCCGCACTACCGCTTCGGTAGGAAGAGCTCCCCGGCGTTCAGGAAAGAGCACTCCCTCGGCTCCCGCCACTTCTGCGGTACGGATAATAGCTCCCATGTTCTGAGGATCCTGGATGTGATCGAGGACCAGCACGAGAGCCGGAGCACCACTGTTTTTTTGCGTGCCCGCCCAATGATCGAAAGCGATGGTGGGAACCGGGAGCATGGATGCCGCCATGCCCTGATGCTTGACATCCCCCAGAAGCTCGTACATCTCCTGCCGGCTGAGAAGGGTGCAGGGCACGTTATGCCGGGAAGCCACCTCGAGCAATTCTTTTTCTCTCTCCTTTTTTTCTTCCTGGAGATAGAGCCGTTTTATGCGTTCCGGAAGCTCCTGAAGCGCATGGATTGCATGTTTTCCGTAAAGAAGATCCTCCCGGACTTCTTTGTCATTCGGATTATGCCGTTTTTTCTTGGTCATGTTTTTTCCCCTTTTTCCGTATTGCGGATGTGCCGGGAGAGGCATTCCTGCCCAGGCTTTCAAGATATTCCTTTAGATAGGTTCCCGTATAGCTACAGCCGGAAAGAGCCACTTCTTCGGGAGTTCCCGAAGCCATAATGGTACCTTCCTTTTCTCCTCCCTCGGGCCCCAAATCGATGATGTAGTCCACCGAGGCGAGGACATCCAGATTGTGCTCGATCACCACCACGGTATTTCCCTTATCCACCAGCCGATTGAGCAGAATCAGCAGTTTTTTGACATCCCCGTAATGGAGCCCCGTGGTGGGTTCGTCCAGGAGGTAGAGAGTTTTTCCGTGAAAGCGCTTGCTGAGTTCCGTGGCGAGCTTTACCCGCTGGGCCTCTCCTCCGCTGAGGGTGAGAGAGGATTGTCCCAGCCGGATGTATCCCAGCCCCGCATCCTGAAGGATCGAGAGTTTTCGGGCAATTCTGGGATGATTGGAAAAAAGTTCCAGCGCCTCGTCCACCGTCAGGCTCAGTACGTCTGCAATGGAATGCCCTTTGTAACGGACCTCCAGGGTTTCCGCATTATAGCGCTTTCCTCCGCAGACATCGCAGGTAACGTAGACATCCGGCAGGAAGAGCATGGAGACCTTGATCTCCCCGTCCCCTTTGCAGGCCTCGCAGCGCCCTCCCTTGACGTTGAAACTGAAACGCCCCTGGTTGTATCCCCGCATCCGGGCTTCCGGAAGCTGGGCAAAGAATTCCCGGATGGGAGTGAAGAGCCCCGTGTAGGTGGCGGGATTGGATCGGGGACTTCTTCCGATGGGATTCTGGTCGATGAGCACCAGGTTTTCCACTTCTCCGGCACCTTCTAGGGAAGAGCACGTGGGCAAGATACTGCCCGCTCTCCGAGGATTGAGGGAGCGCTTGAGATTCTGGTAGAGCACGTCGAACATGAGGGTGCTTTTGCCGGATCCCGAAATGCCGGAAAGCCCTAAAAAGAGCCCCGTGGGAAAGGAGACGTCCAGATCCCGAAGGTTGAATTTACGGGCTCCCCCTATACGGATCCACCCCCGGGGCTTGCGCCGTTTTTTGCCAAGCACCACGCCGCTGGTTTTTCCCTGCAGATACAGTCCCGTGGAGGAACCTCCCTCGATGATTTTTTGGGGAGATCCCGAGGCCACAAGCTCGCCTCCCTTTTCTCCCGCTCCGGGACCTAACTCCAGAAGATAGTCCGCAGCCATCATGGTTTCCCGGTCGTGTTCCACCACGAGAATGGAGTTCCCCAGATCCCGCATCTCCCGAAGTATGGAAAGAAGCCGCTCCGTATCCCGGGGATGCAAACCCACGGTGGGCTCGTCGAGGACATAGAGCACCCCGGTAAGCTTGGAACCAATCTGGGTGGCCAAACGAATGCGCTGGCTTTCGCCACCGCTCAGGGAATCCGCTCTTCGGGAAAGGCTGAGATACCCCGCCCCGATATCCCTCAGACATTCCAAGCGTTTTCGAAGTTCTCCGAGAACCCGCTCGGCGATGGCGATTTTACTCTCCTCCAACTCCAGAGAATGCAGAACGTTGCAGAGATCCTGGATCGGCATGGAAACCAGGTCCCCTATGGAATAAGACTGTATGCGCACCGCCAAAGCCTCGGGACGAAGCCGCAAGCCTCCGCAGGTTTCGCATTCCTCCTCCACCCGAAAGACTTCCAGCTCTCGCCGGACCGCTTCGGATTCGGTTTCATCCCAACGCCGTTCGAGCCAGGACAGAAGGCCTTCATAACGCCCCTGATAGGTTCTTTCCCGGTTCTTTTCCCTGAAAACGAGCTCCAGTTTTTCCGAAGATCCGTAGAGCAACTCCTCCTGAATTTCCCGGGAAAGCTCTTCGTAAGGCTTCGAAAGATCCCATCCCTTTTTCTCCGCAAGTTTTCGGATTTTCTGCAGCATGTAATGCTTGGTCTTCCAGGGGAGAAACGCTCCTTCCAGAACGGATTCCCCGGGGACGATAGCCCTATGCGGAGAAAAGTAGGAACGGCTTCCAATGCCGGAGCATGCGGGACAGGATCCGTGAGGATTGTTAAAGGAGAAGAGATTCGGAGTTATTTCGGGAAAAGGGAGATCGCAGTCGGGGCAAACAAGGTGTTCCGAGAAGGAAATTTTCTCGGGTTCTTCCTCTCCCTCGGGATGTATCAGGAAATCCACGTATCCCTCGGACTCTCTCAAAGCGGTTTCCACGGATTCCGCAAGGCGGCTTCGATGCTCTTCCCGCAAGCTCAGGCGGTCCACCACTATCTGGAGAGTATGCTTTTTCGTTTTTTCGAGGCGGATCTCCTCTTCGAGCCAGTAGAGTTCTCCATCCGCCCGAACCCGAAGGAATCCTTTTTTGTGAAGCTGGGTCAGCACGTTTTTGTGCTCTCCCTTTTTATTGCGGATAATGGGAGAAAGAATTTCCAACCGTCTTCCCGAATAGGTCCGGAAAACTCCCTGAACGATTTCATCCACCGAGGAACTCTTCAGAGGCTCTCCGCAACGGGGACAACGAGGCTCTCCCGCCCGGGCGAAAAGCACCCGGAGATAGTCGTAAATTTCCGTTACCGTGCCCACGGTGGATCGGGGATTGTGGGAACGCCCCTTCTGCTCTATGGATATGGCGGGAGAAAGCCCCGAGATATCCTCCACTTCGGGCTTGGAAAGCATTCCCAGAAACTGCCTGGCGTAGGAGGAGAGGGATTCTATGTAGCGCCGCTGCCCCTCCGCATAGATGGTGTCGAAGGCGAGACTCGATTTTCCCGATCCCGAGGGGCCGGTAATTACCACCAGTTCGTTTTTGGGAATTTCCACATGTATGTTTTTGAGATTATGCTCTTTTGCGCCGCGAACGACGATTTTCTGCAACACGTTTGTAGCTCCTCTCGGGGGCTTTGCCCAAAATATTGCGATATTCCGCAGCGGCCTCGAAATCCAGTTTTTCCACCGCCTGCCACATGAGTTTTTCCAAGGTTTGTGTATCCAGCTTCTCCAGGGATTTTCGGGAACGATCTCCCGGGGTCTCCTCCGAAAGAAGCTCCTCGGGCAAGAGGGAAAGAATGGGTTTTTCTATGGAAACCGGAGTTATACCGTGTTTTTTGTTCCACTTCTCCTGGATAGTTCTGCGCCGGGCGGTTTCGTCCCTGGCGTAAATAATGCTGTCCGTGAGGCGGTCCGCATAAAGAAAAACTTCTCCCGCACTATGCCGGGCGGCTCGCCCTATGGTCTGCACCAGGGATTTCCCCGAGCGGAGATACCCCTCCCGATCCGCATCGAGTATGGCCACGGTGGACACCTCGGGAAGGTCGATCCCCTCCCGAAGAAGGTTTACCCCCACCAAGACGTCGATATGCCCCTTCCGCAACTCCGTAAGCAACTCCGCCCTTTCGAAGGCGTTGAGCTCCGAGTGGATGTACCGCACCTTGAATTTGAGGGTTTCCAGATATTCCGCAAGATCCTCGGAGGAGCGTTTCGTAAGGGTGGTAACGAGAATACGTTCCTTTCGAGCCACCACGGAGGTTATCTTGTCCACGATATCGTCTACCTGGTTTTGGGCCGGAAGAATGGTAACCCGGGGATCCAAGACTCCCGTGGGGCGTACGATCTGCTCCACCACCTGCTGCGAGTGTTCCAGCTCCCAATCTCCCGGGGTGGCGGAGATAAAGAGAGCCCGCTTCATGTACTCCCGGAACTCATCCCATTGAAGAGGCCGGTTATCCAAAGCCGCGGGAAGCCGGAAACCGTATTCCACCAGGGTCTCCTTTCGGGAACGATCTCCCTTGTACATGCCCCGCACCTGGGGAAGGGTTATGTGCGATTCGTCCACCACGAGAAGAAAATCCTCGGGGAAGAAATCCAAAAGAGTTCCCGGAGGCTCCCCGGGCTCCCGGCCGTCAAGATAGCGGGAATAGTTTTCGATACCCGAACAGTATCCCACTTCCTGAAGCATCTCCATATCGTAGGTGGTGCGGGAACGAAGCCGCTCCGCCTCCAAGAGGCGCCCTTGCCCCTCCAGCTCCGTCACCCGGATTTTAAGATCCTCTTCGATGGTCTCCATGGCCTGGGCTACGGTAGAGGAATCCGTCACATAATGTTTTGCGGGAAAGAGAGCTCCTTGGTCTTTGGTCTCCAGTTTTTTCATGGAAACCGGATCCACCTCGGCGATCTCCTCGATTTCGTCATCGAAAAACAGTACCCGAAGAGCGGTGTCGCTGTAAGCGGGATAAATATCCACCACATCCCCCCGAACACGGAAAACTCCAGGGGAAAACTCTATATCGTTTCTCTGGTAGTAATTTTTCAAAAGCCAGGAAAAAAACTCTCTCCGGGGGAAGAAATCGCCCCGGGAAAAACGGAATACCGCTTCTTCATAGTTTTTTCTCTGCCCCAATCCATAAATGCAGGAGACGCTGGAAACTACGATAACGTCCCGGCGTTCCAGAAGAGCCTTGGTAGTGGCAAGCCGGAGCTTCTCGATGTTTTTGTTGATGGAAGCATCCTTTTCGATGTAGGTATCCTGGGCGGGAAGGTACGCCTCGGGCTGATAGTAGTCGTAATAACTCACGAAATAGTTTACCGAATTCTCGGGAAAGAAGGTCTTGAATTCGCTGTAAAGCTGGGCAGCCAGAGTTTTGTTGTGAGCCAATACCAGCACCGGACGTTGGTAAGCCTGAATGACGTTCGCCACCGTAAAGGTTTTACCGCTCCCCGTCACTCCGAGAAGGGTTTGAAAAGCATGATGATTCTCCAAAAGCCCCTTGGAAAGGCGCTCGATGGCCTTGGGCTGGTCCCCCCGGGGCTCCCAGGGAGCATGTAGCGAAAAACTGCGTTCCATGGGCTTCTCCTCCTCTCGAATAGATCAGGATACCATGAAACAGCGCCAGCTATATGAAAACATATAACTGGCGCTGAGGCGTTTATTTTCGTGCTCTCTTCACGTTCTCTCTTTTCGGCAAATTCAGGCGAGGAAATCTTTTTCCCGATTTTCCTCGTCCTTTTCTTCTTCCGGATCCTTTGAAGGAGACGGCTCTTTTTCCACATTATCGGAAGGAACCTCTTCAAGTTCTTCTTCGGAAGAAACCTCCTCCTTCGGAGATTCCTCGGAAGTTTGCTCCGTATTTTCCGGAACGTCCTCTTCACTCTTCGGGGCCTCTTCGGATTCTTTTTCTTCCGGCCGAGGCCTTCCCATGAAGGTGCCATCCAAAATAGCATCCAGCTCTTCCGCCTCGATAACCTCGAGATCCAGAAGATTCTTGGTTATGTTCTCCAGAGAATCCCGGTTTTCAGTAAGAAGATCCCGCACCGAGTCGTAGGAACCCTCTATGATGGAGCGGACTTCCTGGTCGATGGCATACGCCACTTCTTCGCTATAATTCCGATCGTCCACGATATCCCGGCCAAGAAAGACTTCATGCTGCTTCTTGCCCAAAGTCACGGGCCCGAGGCGATCGCTCATGCCGTACTGCGTTACCATCTGACGGGCAGTATCCGTGGCACGTTCCAAATCGTTCTGCGCTCCCGTGGTGATATCTCCGAAAACGATCTCTTCGGCAACCCGGCCTCCAAGAAGAATACATATCCGGTTGAGGAGCTCCTTTTTGGAGATGAGAAACCGATCCTCTTCGGGAAGCTGCAGAGTGTACCCCAAAGCCTGATGTCCCCGGGGAATGATGGAGATCTTGTGTACCGGATCGCTCCCGGGCAGAAGTTTGGCGATGAGAGCATGTCCACTCTCATGATAGGCGATAATCTCCTTCTCCTTGGCACTGATAAGGCGACTCTTCCTCTCGGGTCCCGCCAGAGTACGATCGATGGCTTCTTCGAATTCAGCCATTCCTATGCACTTTTTGGAACGTCGGGCCGTAAGAAGGGCCGCTTCATTCACCACGTTTGCAAGATCCGCTCCGACAAATCCAGGCGTTCTCCGGGCTACCACCCCGAGATCCACATTCTCCGCAAGTTTTTTCTCCTTCGCATGCACTTCGAGAATAGCCTGACGTCCCTTTACATCGGGGCGATCCACCACGATCTGCCGATCGAAACGCCCGGGGCGCAAAAGGGCGGGATCAAGGATATCCGGACGGTTGGTAGCGGCAATGAGGATAATCCCCGTAGAAACATCGAAACCGTCCATCTCCACCAAAAGCTGGTTCAAGGTCTGTTCCCGCTCGTCATGTCCGCCTCCGAGACCTGCTCCTCGCTGACGTCCCACCGCATCGATCTCGTCGATGAAAACGATGCAGGGCTGATATTTCCGAGCCTGTTCGAAAAGATCCCGAACTCGGGCAGCTCCGACACCCACGAACATCTCCACGAAATCCGAACCACTGATACTGAAGAAAGGTACGTCCGCCTCTCCTGCGGCAGCCCGGGAAAGAAGGGTTTTCCCCGTTCCCGGAGAGCCCAGAAGCAATACGCCTTTAGGAACCTTGGCTCCAAAGTCGGTAAAGCGGGAGGGATCTTTTAGATATTCAATAACCTCCTGCAATTCTTCCTTAGCTTCGTCACATCCCGCCACGTCATCAAAAGTCACCTTGGGGCGGTTATCCAGAAAGAGCTTTGCCTTACTTTTGGCAAAGTTCATAACCTTGTTGCCTCCCCCCTGCATGTGGTAGATGATGAAGATCCATGCTCCAATGAGAAGAAGGGTAGGGAAAAGAGTGGACATGAGGCTCGCCCACCAAGGGGGCTTCTCCGGAGGAATAACGGTAACCTCTATGTCCTTGTCCACAAGCTTGGGCGCCAAATCGGTGACTCCCAGGGCATGGGTGGAAAAGTCGTTCCCGTTGTCGAGCTTACCCTTTATGCCGTTTTCATCAATAACAACGGATTGAACGTAACCTTCCTCCACGTAATGCATAAAAGTGCTGTAGCTCAGCTCCTGTCCCTCCTGGGCGTGCTGCCCCGGGGAAAGAAACGCATTGACGATGCTCACCACGAGCACAATCAATACAAGATATAATCCCAAGTTCTTGACGAGTCGGTTCAAGTTTTTCTCACTCCTAGTGCGATGAATTTATTTCCATGATCAGAGGGTACGCATTTTCTCTCTCTTTTGCCGCGGGAGGTTCTTTCGCTCTCCCGAATCTCGACAAATCTCAGGATACTCCGAAGGTCAAGATGTGTGAAGCACAAAAACCTCTTCCAGGTTCCGCCATCGCTCCGCATAATCCAATCCATATCCTACGACAAATTCGTCGGGAATTTCAAAACCCCGGTAATCTACGGAAACCGGCACTTTTCTTCTCTCGGGCTTATCCAGAAGAACGCAGGTCTTCACCGAAAGCGGCTTGCGTTCTTCAAACAGTTTAATGATGTAGGAAAGGGTAAGCCCCGTATCGATGATATCCTCCACGATAAGTACATGTTTCCCTTTGATGTCGAGATCGAGGTCCTTGTTGATTTTTACGATGCCGCTGGAAACCGTGGAGCTTCCGTAAGAAGAAACGCTGATGAAATCGAAATGCAGGAAGACCTCGCGATTCACCTGGCGCACCAGATCCGAAAGAAACAAAACCGCTCCCTTGAGCACTCCTACTACGACAAGCTCCTGCCCCGCATAATCCTGGGAAATTTGCTCTCCCAGAGAGGCAATTCGTCTCACGATTTCTTCTTTAGAGATAAGAACCTTACCTACCGTATAGGCCATGGTTTCACTTCCTTCTCCAAGTTTTTTTCAAAAAACCTCAAATTTCTTCGTTTTCGCCTCTCCTCTTCCGTAAAGAGGTTAGAGAAGGACGGCATAGCAACCGGGCCATTGTAACATGATTTTCTTCAGAAAACGATGCCATCTCGGAACAATCCGGCTCTCCCCGCCCCGTCCATGGAATCCAAACTCCTTTTTCTCCCCAAAGAATGACGGGCCACAAAGGACGAGCCCACCACGGAATACCTTTACAGAAAAGGAGAGCTTTTTCTGCCGGAATTCTATTTTTCCATTCCTCCAAGGAAGAGATGCTTATTTTTCCGTATTTCCCGAGCCTGACCAAGGCTTCGCAGCTTTCCAAAACATCCTTTTCTGTAGAAGAAGGGCGTTTTTCCACCTTGAGAGACCAGGAACCACATGTTTCTTCCAAAACCCCAAGTTTCCCCGGGGAAATATCCTTCGAAGAAACGGAAGAAAGCTCCCCTGAATCCACCCAGGAAAGAAGGCCAGAACCGCAGAGAAGTTCCACTTTCCCCTTCCATTGAAAACGCCAGCGCCCGGAAGTGCGGATAAGCTGTTCCAATTTTTCCAGGCGCTTTCTGGAAAGAGGGGGGATGTTCAAAAGACGGGCCTCCTCCATGAGGGCCATACGAAGATCCCAGGAGGAAAGCTGCCGTGCCGAGAGGAGATCCCAGGATACCAGGGAAAGGGGCATTTTTCTTCTCATACGGGAGACAAGCTCTCCGTAGAAAGCTTCATCTTTTTTCCGGATGACCTGAATGTCCGAAGCGAGGTTTGCAAGATGTTCTCCTGCCCGGGCATTGATATGTTCTTCGATTTGGGGGATTAAAATTTTGCGGATGTAGTTTCGGGTATAGGAAGTATCCTCGTTGGTGGCATCTTCTTTCCAGGAAAGCCCGTTTTCCCGAAGGAAATGCCGAAGCTCCTCCCTGGAGCAGTGCAGGAGAGGACGAACGATACGCCCTCGCCGAGGCGGAATGCCTCCAAGCCCCCGGATGCCGGTGCCCCGGAAGAGGTTGAAAAGCACCGTTTCCTGGACGTCGTTCCGGGTATGCCCCGTAGCGATCCAGGCGTTATGGTACTTGAGGGAAATTTCCCGAAGAAAATCGTAGCGAATTCTTCTTGCGGTACTTTCCAGGCTTTCATGAAGATTTCGATGCTCTTCCGTAATGACGTGCCGGCACTCCAGGGGAAGGCCCAAAGTCTTCGCAAAGGATTGTACGAACCGGGCATCTTCAAGAGAGACCTGCCCTCGAATGCCATGCTCGAAATGAGCCATCACCAGGCGTTCTCTAGGAAGGAGCAAGAAGGCGAGAAATACCAGAGCCACGGAATCGCTTCCTCCGGAAATCCCGAGAACCAGGAGTTCCTCTCCTTCAATCCACCCCTGTTCCGTTCCGGCGGTCTTAAATTTTTCGCGTAATACCTCGGGAACACGCCATTTTTCAGAATCTCCCAAGAGAGAGCCCTCCCAAAACGAACGAAGGCACACCCGCTCTTTCACGATGTGTGCCTTGGCTATTCTATATTCAAAACAATTTTTCCGTTTAAGAATCTCTAACATGGTGGCGGTGAGTGGATTTGAACCACTGACCCTACGGGTATGAACCGCATGCTCTTGCCAGCTGAGCTACACCGCCAAAAATTGGTTGCGGGGGCAGGATTTGAACCTGCGACCTACGGGTTATGAGCCCGTCGAGCTACCGGACTGCTCCACCCCGCTATAAGAAGGTTATTCTATCGGATGCGGGATACCGGGTCAAGACTTTTCTCGTGCGGGAAGGCGCGAGGCCCGGATCAGCCGCGCAGCATGCCCCGTTCCCGGAACACAGACTTGGCCCGGACAGTGATGTCGGTGCTCAGACGTTTCTCGTGGCGGTGGTCGTAAACGTAGCACTTGACC
>Ga0116163_1001925_pt1 | contig 12493 bp, 7 predicted proteins | sample AD_UKC107_MetaG_FD_89889 | JGI IMG/M metagenome (GOLD analysis project Ga0116163, IMG submission 89889) | Active sludge microbial communities of municipal wastewater-treating anaerobic digesters from Hong Kong - AD_UKC107_MetaG | ecosystem: Engineered > Bioreactor > Anaerobic > Digestate | place...
AGAAAAACGAATAAAAGGGATGTCCTTTTTTCCATGAGCCTCTCCAATCCGCAACAGCAAAGTAAGGAAGCGGTTCGACCACTTGAGGAGCAGAGGGGACACATAAACGGAGACTCCCATGTTTCTAAAACCGCTCTCATTTCAGGAAGCTATTCGAGGAGGCAGAGAATATGGCAACCCTTTTGAAAAACATGATCCTGGTGGACGCCCTCAAAGGTGCCAGGCGGGGAGATGTGCTCGTCCGGAACGGCCGGATTTCCCTTGCGGGGGATTCCTCCTCGGAGGAGGCGGAGACCTGTATCGACGGAAAAGGGCATACCGCCCTTCTTCCGGGATTCGTGAACAGCCATACCCATGCGGCCATGGTGCTTCTCCGGGGACTCGGAGAGGATATGGCGGTGCTGGACTGGTTGAACCAGAAGATCTGGCCCGTGGAAAACAATTTGAACGGAGAGCGGGTCTACTGGGGGACCTGCCAGGCCCTTCTCGAAATGGCCTCCACCGGTACTACCTGCTTTGGGGACATGTATTTTTTTATGGATCAGGTAGCCCAGGCCTCCCTCGATATGGGAATGCGTGCGGGGCTGAGCCGGGGTATTCTCTGGGACGCTACTCAGGAGGAGCCTCCGGTTTCCGTGAAGGAGCAGCGGGAGCTGGCGGAGAAATGGCACCGCAAGGATGGGCTGATCAACGTTTTGTACTCTCCTCACGCTCCTTATACTGTATCCCCGGAACATCTGGAATTTCTCGCTCGGGAGGCTGGAGAGAAGGGGCTTGGAGTGCACGTGCACTGGCTGGAATCTGCCTGGGAGCGGGAGTTCATGGAAAAGGAGCTCCGGAGGGATCCCATAGGTTTTCTTGAGGAAACCGGGCTTATGGATGCTCCCCGGCTTTTGCTTGCCCATGGAGTCTGGTTTCCTGAGGATCGAGTGGGCGAACTGGCCCGGAAGAACGTGACGGTGCTTCATAATCCTGGGAGCAATCTCAAGCTGGGGAGCGGTATCGCTCCGGTTCCCGCTATGTTGGAAAAGGGCGTGCAGGTGGCCCTAGGCACGGATGGTGCCGCCAGCAACAACCGCCTCGATCTCTGGGAAGAGATGCGTATGGCCGCACTTCTGCACAAGGGGGCGCAAAAGGATCCTCTGGCGGTTTCCGCATCTCAGGCTCTTGCCATGGCTACCCTCGAAGGGGCTAAAGCCCTGGGTTTTTCCGAGGTGGGATGTATCGAAGAGGGCTGGGAGGCGGATCTCTTTCTGGTCAATCTGGATCAACCTCACTATAATGGCTGGAACGAAGAAAACCTGGTACCCTATATCGTTTACGCCGGAAGCAGCGCGGATGTGGAGGCCACCATGGTCAAGGGGCGCTGGATCTGGGGGAAATACGGTTCCTCCATGGAGAGGGAGAATCTGCTTTCCCAGGCTCGGCGGTGTCGGAAGGAGCTCGTGGAGGCCTGAAGAGGCCTGGTGAAAAACCGGAGATTTCCTGTGGAATTTTCCTGAGTCCTTCGGAGTGGGAAATGTGAGGAATTTCCGTATTTCCCCGGAGGATCGTAGATAGAACTACCCTGATAGCGGAATATGATGTGCGTATTCCCAGGAGGAGGGCGTATAGAATTATGAAATGGCGTAGCGGCAACGAATTGCGGGAAATGTTTCTGAAGTATTTCGAGGAGAAGGGATCGAAACGTTATCCCAGCTTTCCTCTGCTTCCGGAGGATCCTACCATCCTTTTTACCATCGCTGGCATGGTTCCCTTCAAACCTTACTTTCTGGGTATCCGGACCCCCGAGGTTCTTCGGGCCACCACGTCGCAGAAATGTATTCGCACCAACGACATCGACAACGTGGGACGTACCGCCCGGCATCATACCTTTTTCGAAATGCTGGGGAATTTCAGCTTTGGAGATTATTTCAAACGGGAGGCCATTCCCTGGGCCTGGACCTTTCTCACGGAGCACGTAGGGCTGGATCCGAACCGCCTCTACGCTACCATCTATTTGGATGACGACGACGCCTTTTCCATCTGGCACAAGGATGTGGGGCTTTCGGAAAATCATATCGTCCGCTTGGGAGAGGAAGATAATTTCTGGTCCGTGGGCCCTGTAGGGCCTTGCGGCCCCTGTTCGGAGCTGATCTACGACCAGGGAGAGGCTTTTTCCTGCGGATCTCCGGATTGCGCCGTGGGATGCAGCTGCGATCGGTATCTCGAAATTTGGAATTTGGTGTTCATGCAGTTCAACCGGAACGAAGCGGGGGAGCTGCATCCTCTTCCCAAGCAGAATATCGATACCGGCATGGGCCTCGAGCGTCTCGCTTCGGTGGTGCAGCAGGTGGAGACGGACTTCGAAACGGATCTCTTCCGTCCTCTCATCGATGCCTTCTGTTCTCTTGCGGGAATTTCCTACGGCTCGGGCAAGCAGGAAACCATGGCTGCCCGGGTGGTTTCGGATCACCTCCGGGCGGTATCCTTCATGATCGCCGACGGCATTCTCCCCTCCAACGAGGGGCGGGGCTACGTGCTGCGCCGGCTTTTGCGCCGGGCCGCCCGGTACGGCAGAATCGTGGGAATCGAGCGCCCCTTTCTGGTGGAACTTCTTCCTTCTCTTCTTTCTCTCATGGGAGAGGTTTACGAAGAATTAGGAGCCAATCGCTCCACCATCGAACAGATTATTCAGCTCGAGGAGCAGCGATTTACCCGAACCCTCGATCAGGGATGCCTTCTTCTGGACGAGGAAATCAGGAAGCTCGGCCAGCGAGAGGAAAATCTCCTCCCGGGAGAGATGGCCTTCGAACTGTACGACACCTATGGATTTCCCCTGGAGCTTACCGAGGAAATCTGCCAGGAAGAATCCATATGTTTGGACCGGGATGGTTTTGCCCGGGCCATGGAGGCCCAGAGAGAAAGAGCCCGAGGAGCCAGCAAACAGGCCTCTTCGGTAATGCGGGGAGACGTTTTTACGGAGCTGCACAACAAGCTGGGAGACACTTCCTTTGAAGGATATCTTTCCGAAAGCTGCACTTGCTGCAACATCACGGGGCTTTTCCGGGAGGGAGAACCCGTGGAGGAGCTTCAGGAGGGAGAAAAGGGTGAGGTGGTGCTGGATCGCACGCCTTTCTACGCCGAAAAGGGCGGCCAGGTGGGAGATACGGGGATTCTCGAAAATCTTTCCGGGCGTTTCGCCGTGGAGGATACCCGGCATCCTGCGGGAAATCTCATTCTGCACCGGGGAAAACTTCTTTCGGGAACTCTCAAGGTAGGGGATGTCCTCAACGCCCGGGTCGACCTGGAGCGGCGGAAGGCCATTTCCCGGAATCATACCGCTACCCATCTGCTTCATGAGGGGCTTATCCGCCGTCTCGGGGAGCATGTGCGCCAGGCGGGATCCCTCGTGGCTCCGGAGTTTTTGCGTTTCGACTTTACTCATTTCGAAGCTTTGAGCAGGGAAGATCTCACATACGTGGAGGATTTCGTCAACCGGGTTATTCTCCAGAATCTTTCGCTGGAAAGCACCGTAACCACCCTGGAAGAGGCGAAAAGCCGAGGAGCCAAGGCCCTTTTCGGAGAGAAATACGGGAATGAAGTCCGGGTGGTAGCCATACCGGATACCAGCGTGGAACTCTGCGGAGGTATTCACGTGGCCGCCACGGGGGAGCTGGGGAGCTTCAAGATTCTCCGGGAGGAGAGCGTAGGTTCCGGAACGCGCAGAATCACTGCGGTTACAGGTATAGAAGCCCTCAAACATCACCGGGAATTGCAGGATATGGCGGAGGAACTGCGCCAGGGACTGGGATGTGACGCCTCTTCCCTGAAAACCAGGGTGGAGGAGCTCCAGAATGCTCTCCGGGAGACCGAAGGGCTTCTCAAGAAGGAACGCCTCCAGGGAAGCCTGGATAAAATAGAGCCTCTTCTCGAAAAAGCCGTGGAAATCGAGGGCATCTCTCTCGTGACTGGAAGTTTCCCCGAAGGGGATACGGAGGTGCTTCTCCAGGTAGCGGATACGGTGCGTCGTCGCCTGAGCCCTGTGGTAATGGTGTTTGCAGGAGTTTTCGACAACCGGGTACAGTTCGTGGCGGTGGGAGATGAGGAGGCAGTCTCCCGGGGAGCCCATGCGGGGAAACTCATCAAGGAGACCGCGAAGATCGCCGGTGGCGGCGGCGGAGGCAAGGCGAACATGGCCCAGGCAGGGGGCAAGGATCCCTCCAAAGCCGAAGAAGCCCTGGAAGCCGTTCCGGATCTGCTCCGGAATCTTCTGCGTAAAGGATAAACATGGCAAAGCGTATCCTGTGCCTTGATATCGGTGCGGTTCGTATCGGCGTCGCTCTCAGCGATCCCCTGGGTATGTTCGCCCAGGGGGTTGCTGTGTTGTCCGCCAAGGGAAAGTGGAAGATCGAACTGGACGCCCTCATGGAACGGCATGAAGTGGCCCTTCTTTTGGTGGGGCTTCCCCTCCGTACCGACGGTTCCCGGGGGCCCGAAGCCAGACGGATTCTCGATATGGTTCACGCCCTGAAAGAGCGCTATCCCTCGGTGGAGGTCCGCACCTGGGACGAGCGGTACAGTACCGTCACCGCCCATCAGAGCCTGAAGGAGCGGGGCTTCTCGGAGGAACGGCGCCGGGGGATGGTGGATAAAACCGCGGCGGCGGTGATTCTGCAAAGTTTCCTGGACTCCCGGCAGTCTTGAGGTGCGCCGAGAGAATTCAGGAACCTGAAGGAACGTGAATGGCGATATGATGGAGGAAAGGAGGATACGGTGAGCGTTATTCCCGAGGATGTCAAAAAAACTCCCATGCTGGAGCAATACTGTTACTGGAAGGAGCGCTACCCCGATTGCCTTCTTTTCTTTCGCATGGGGGATTTCTTCGAAATGTTTTTCCGGGATGCCGAAGAAGCTTCTCGGGTTTTGGATATTACCCTCACCGCCCGGGATTCGGAAAAAAAGATTCCCATGGCGGGAGTTCCCTGTCATGCGGCGGAAACGTATCTGAGCCGCCTTGTGGAGGCGGGATATCGGGTGGCAGTCTGCGACCAGGTGGAAGAGCCGGATGGAAAAAAACTGGTGGATCGCCGGGTAATCCGGGTGGTGACTCCCGGAACCTACGCCTCCTCCGACGGCCGTTCCGACGGTCGCCTGGGATCTCTGCTTTCCCGGGGAGACTTCCTGGCCTTTGCTCTTTTGGTGCCTTGTACCGGAAGTTTCGAGGCCGGAGTGCTTCCTCGAGGCGAGGCCCTGGCGCTGCTTCGTTCCTTCGAGCCCGGTGACATTCTCTGCTCCGCTTCGGAAGAGGCGTTGTTTGCCAATCTGTTGGAGCCCTCTCTCGTGAAAAAACTGGTTCCCCGGGAGCGGGGGGAGTTCGATCCCCGGCGGGGAGAGGCCTATCTGGCTCGGTCTTTTTCCGTGGCTACCCTGGAGGGGTTCGGATTTTCCCGGGGAGATCTCTCTCTGGGATGCGCCGCTGCGGCCTTGCACTACGTAGAAGAGACCCAGTTCTCCCTTCCTCCTCACATCCGCAGCCTTCGCCCGTATCAGCTGAAGACCTTTCTCTATCTTGACGGAACCACCCGAAAGAACCTGGAGCTTTTTTCCGGGGAGGGAGAAACTCTCTTCTCCGTCTTGAACCGGTGTAAAAATCCCATGGGAAGACGTACTCTCCGGGAATGGATTCTCCGGCCTCTCCGGGATGACGAGCGCATCCGGCATCGCCAGGATCGGGTAGAGTACGTGGTGAATAACCCCGCTTTCTCTCAGAAAGCAGCTCTCCTTTTCGGAGAGTGCCGGGACGTGGAACGGGCCCTGGGGCGGCTTTCTCTTGGAGTGGGAACTCCCCGGGATCTGGGAGCTCTGCGGAACACTCTGGAAATACTGCCTTCTCTGAGAGAACTCGTAAAGGAAACCCCCTTTGAGAATTTTTTCCCCGAATCTCCGGAGCTTGGGGAGCTGGGGGAACTTCTTTCTAGGGGGTTGGAACCGGAGCTTCCCGCTTCCTGGAAATCCGGAGGCGTTATCCGATCTGGCTACGACGAGGAGCTGGATCGTTACCGGAGAGCTCAGGAGGAAGGGGAGGCCTGGCTTCGGGACTATCTCGCCCGGGAACGAGAACGTACGGGAATACGTACCCTTAAGATCGGTTCCAACAAGGTCTTCGGATATTACCTCGAAATGAGCCGCTCCGGAAGTGCTTCGGTGCCTCCGGAATACCTCCGCAAGCAGACCCTGGTTTCCGCGGAACGATATATTACGGAGGAGCTGAAAGAATTCGAGGAGACTCTTCTGGCCTCGGAAAGCCTGGGAGAACAGCGCGAACGGGCTCTCTACGCCGAGCTCTGTTCCAAGACCATGGAACGGGCGGAAAAGCTTCAGCGAATAGCCCGGAAGATCGCCGAGGCGGATGTGCTTCGCTCTCTCGGAGAGGTGGGATGGGAGAGAAAATACGTCCGTCCCCTGCTTTCCTCCGAGGAAGTTCTCGAGGTAACCCGGGGGAGGCATCCCGTGGTGGAGGTAGCCCTGGAATCCCGCCCCTTCGTCCCCAACGATTTGGTGCTCTCCCGGGAGGGAAGGCGTATCGCCATCGTTACGGGGCCCAACATGGCGGGTAAATCCACCTATCTTCGCATGGGAGCCCTTCTTATCCTCATGGCTCACATGGGAAGTTTCGTCCCCGCGGAATCCGCCCGAATTCCCCTGACGGACCGCATCTTTACCCGCATCGGGGCCCGGGACGAACTGGATCGGGGAAACAGTACCTTCATGGTGGAGATGGTGGAGACCGCCAATATCCTTCACAATCTTTCCTCCCGGAGTTTCGTGGTGCTCGATGAAATCGGCCGGGGGACTTCCACCTACGACGGCATGAGCATCGCCTGGGCGATTCTGGAGTATCTTGCCCGGTCGGAACATCAGGCGAGGGTTCTTTTTGCCACGCACTACCACGAGCTTACACGGCTTGGGGAGGAGTATCCGGAAATCCTGAACTTGAGCATGGCCGCCGAGGAAACCGAGGAGGGCATCACCTTTCTGCACAAGGTGGTTCCCTATCCCGCAGATCGTTCCTACGGCATTGAGGTAGCTCGGCTCGCGGGAATTCCCGAGGCGGTACTCCGGCGCTCCCGGGAGCTATTGGAGCGTTTCGAAAAGGACCGGTCTCCCGAGGGTATCCCCGGAAGCCCGCCTCCGAAGATGGAAGCTCCCGCTCAGAAAAAACTCTTTCCCCACGCCGAGGGGCAGGCTCTTTTGGATGACCTCGCTTTGCTGAACCCCGATGACATGACTCCTCTCAAGGCGTTGGAAATGCTTTATCTTCTGAAGAAGCGCAGTATGCAGGTTTTGGAGGAACAAAAAAATGATACATAAACTTCCGGAATTTCTCTCTTCCCGCATCGCTGCGGGAGAGGTGGTGGAACGTCCCGTATCGGTGGTGAAGGAACTCGTGGAAAATGCCCTCGATGCGGGAGCCGCACGCATCGACGTGCGCTTGGTGCAGGGAGGAAAGGTTTCTCTCGTGGTGGAAGACGATGGAGAGGGGATTCCCTTCGAGGAACTGCCTTTGGCGGTGGAACGCTATGCTACGAGCAAGCTCTCCTCTCTGGAAGACCTCTACGCCATTCACACCCTGGGATACCGAGGGGAGGCTCTGGCAAGCATCGCCTTGGTTTCCCGCCTGGAAATCCGGAGCCGCCCTTCCGAAGAAGAGGGGGGAATGCTTCGGATGGAGGAGGGGGCATGCACGGCTCATCAGAGGATTTCCCGCTCCCGGGGCACTTCCGTGCAGGTGGAGGATCTCTTCTGTTCCATTCCGGCGAGGAAAAAATTTCTCAAGTCCGGAGCTGCCGAAACGAGACGTATTTCCAAACTTCTCCGGGAGTATGCCCTGGCCTATCCGGAGGTGGCCTTCATGCTTTTCTCCGAGGGCAAACCTCTCTTCTCCTCCTTCGGAGACGGAGATCGCCCGGGGCTTCTGGCGCACCTCTGGGGGGATTGCCGGATCGAGGAATGCCGGGAGGAGCAGGAGGGATATGCGGTGGAAGCCTATCATCTTGCCCAGGAACATGCGGAAAAAGCGCATGTAGTCTCCTTCGTGAATGGCCGCCGTTGCGAGGACCCTCTCTTTTTCTCCGCGGTAAAAGCAGGAAGTCCCCGCCCAGGAGGGGAGTGGCTCTTTCTTCTTCGGGTCCCCGAGGACGAGGTGGATGTAAACGTGCATCCCGCCAAGATCGAAGTGCGTTTCCGTCAGCCCCGGCAAATTTTCCGGGTGCTTCATCGGGCGGTACAGCGCCTGGGAGGAGATGCGCATCCTCTCAAACCCCTTTCCGGAGAACTCCGGGAGGAAGAAGAAAAAACGGGCGGAGCCGGTTTGCGAGAGAGCTTCTTTCCCTGGGAGAAGGAACAGATGTTCCGCTCCTTCACTTCCCGAAACGACGGAGGAAGCCTTTTCCCCGCCAGAAAGCCGGATCCCTTTTCTGCATCTCCTCCTTTTTCTTCACCCTCCAGAGTGGCATCCTCCGGAATTGCCCCGGAAAAACGAGGCGTAAAGGAACCTTTTCTCAAAGAGGAGATGCCGGAGGTCCTGGGGAATCCTTCTTTGAGTTCTGCGGGAACGTTTCCGGAGCCTCCCCGTTTTTTGGGGCGCCTCGGATCGGGGTATTTGCTCTTCGATCTGCGCGGAGATTTGGTGATTATGGATCCTCATGCGGCTCACGAACGGGTGGAATACGAAGCTCTCACGGAAATGCATTCCCGAGAGAAATCTCCTCAGAAACTTCTCTCTCCTCTCGGGCTTCCTCCCAGTCTGGGAGAGCGGGCTCTCGAAGAAGCGGCACGATTGAAAAGTCTCGGCTTTTTGTTGGAAGAGGACGAAAGCGGCCCCGCCTTATCGGGTATCCCCGACTCCTTCGGGAGATTGCGGATCTCTCCCGTGGAAGGGCTTCGAATAGCCCTGGAAGTCCTTGAGGATCTTCAGGAAGAGGACTCGGAACATCTCTGGAAAGCCTGGGCTTTCAAAGCTTGCAAGAGAGCGGTGAAACTTACGGATTCCCTTGATTCTGCGGAGGCTCTGGAGCTTTGGAGAAGGCTTTTCGCCTGTGCTCATCCCGGATCGTGTCCTCACGGAAGGCCTACAGTGCTTTGCTACGGAGCGGATTTCCTGGAAAAAGAATTTCATCGGCATTGAAAAAAGTGGACAGCCGGGAATTTTCTCTGTATAAGATAAGGGAAAGGAATTTCTCAAGGAAAAAACATTGAATGTACAGGAAGAAGTGAAAAAAGAAACTCTTCCCTTTATCGGGATCATAGGCCCCACGGCGGTGGGAAAAACCTCTTGGAGCCTTCGTATGGCGGAGGCTTTGAATGCGGAAATCGTTTCGGTGGATTCCCGCCAGGTTTATCGCTATCTGGATGTGGGGGCGGACAAAATCGACGAAGCTACCCGGCAACGGATACCCCATCATCTCCTGGATGTGGTGGATCCGGATCAGCCTTTTTCGGCGGCGGATTTCGGAACTCTCGCTTCCCGGGCTATTCGGAATATCTGGCATCGCCGTAGAGTACCTCTTCTCGTGGGAGGAACTCCCTTTTATTTCCGGGCTCTTACGGACCCTCTTCTCTCGGAGGATCTTCCCAAATCCTGGGAAATACGGAAAGAGCTTGAAGAACGAGCGGAAAAGAGAGGAAAGGAATTTCTGTACGGGGAACTTTTTCGTATGGATCCCGTCTATGCGGGAAAAATTCATCCCCATGATTTGCACCGGGTTATCCGCGGGTTGGAACTCTGGACTCTTTGCGGAAGAACCCCTTCAGAGCTTTTCCTGGAACGGGATAAAAAACAAAGAGCTTTCTCTCCTCTCTATATCGGACTCTGGAGAGAGAGAGAGGATCTTTGCCGTACCATCGCTCTTCGAGTGCAGCAGCAATTTTCTTCGGGATTTGTGGAAGAGGTTGCACATCTTCTCGAAATGGGGTATGATCCGCGCCTACCCGCCCTTCAGGGGTTCGGATATCGGGAGCTTGTATGGTATCATCAGGGGCGCTGTTCTCTCGATGAGGCTCTTGAAGGAGATATCCGGGCTACCCGGGCTTTTTCTCGCAGACAAATGACATGGTTTCGGAAATTTTTTCCAACTTTATGGTATCATGTTTCCCGTCTCGGAGATGAAAAGGTCTTCTCGGATTTGCTTTCCCGGTGCAAGGCTTTTCTTGAAGGGGGAAAACCATGAAGTGTATCATGGCGGATCCTACGGGCCTCTGTTTCGGAGTGCGCCGGGCTATCGATCAGCTTGAGGAGGCCCTGGAGGAGCATTGCAGGGTATATGCCCTGGGAAGCCCCATTCACAACCCCCAGGAAGTGGGGCGCCTCGAAAAGAAGGGGCTTGAAGTAGTGCAAAGTCCCCAGGAAGTTCCCGAAGGAGGAGTGGTTTTTATCCGGGCTCACGGAGTGCCTCCGGAGGACCTGGAACTTCTCAGAGGGAGGCGGGCGCATCTCGTGGACGGAACCTGTCCTTTTGTACGCAAGGCTCAGGAACAGGCGAGACGGCTTTCTCAGGAGGGGTATTTCGTAGTTATCGTGGGTGATACGGATCATCCTGAAGTAAAGGGTATCCGGGGACACGTGGAAGGAAACGTGACGGTAATCAACCCCGCCCTTCCGGTATATACGGATTTTCCTCCGGCATCCCGGGTGGGGGTGGTGTGTCAAACCACGCTTCGGGAGGAATCTCTTATAAAGATTGTCTCTCATCTTCTTATCCGGACTGAAGAGTTACGGGTATGTAATACTATTTGCAGGGCTACGGTGCTTCGGCAGGATTCGGTAAAAAAACTGTCGAGAGAAGTAGATGGTATCATCGTCATGGGAGGAAAAAACAGCGCTAATACGCATAAACTGGTGCAGATTGTCCAGAACAGCGGAACTCCCGTGCAATGGATAGAACAGGCGGAGGATCTTGACTGGAGGTGGGTAGAGGGTAAAAATACTCTTGGAATCGCCGCCGGAGCAAGCACCCCGGATTGGTTGATCCATGAATTGCATCACATATTAGAATCAAGTCGGTTGTCAAAGGGGATGGATGGTTAATGATGGAAGTACACGGAGAAAAAAACACAATGGAAGAAACGCAGGACATGCAGCAGGAATCCATGGAAAACCAGGAAATAACCGCTTCTGAAGAGAACGATTATTCCGATCAGGAGAGCATGGAAACCATGGATATGGAACGTATGATGGAAGAGTATGAAGCCCAGGAAGTACATCGCGGGAAGAAACTCGAAGGTGTTATCGTGGCTGCAAATGACGATGGCTGGCTCGTGGATGTGGGCTACAAATGTGAAGGATTTCTGCCCAAGCGTGAATGGACTCACCGGGTTCTCGTGGAAGACGCGGAAGAACCTTCCGTGGGTGATACCATCAGGGTTCAGGTGGTCAACGTTACGCAGAACGAGGATTCCCAGCTTACCGTAAGCCGCTGGCGTTCCGCTTTCGACGAACGGTGGAACGCAGTGGAGGAGGCCCTCGCAGAGGATGCCCCCATTACGGTGAAGGGGCTTCGCAAGGTAAAGGGCGGATTGATCATAAATTGCTGCGGTATCGAAGGTTTCGTCCCGGTATCCCATCTTGCCGAAGAGGGACGGGGAGTGAACCCCGGGAAATTTGTGGACGAAACTTTGGATGTCAAACTTCTCGACAAGGATCGCAAGAAACGCCGCCTGGTCTTCTCCCGGAGAAACGTTTTGGAAGAGGAGATGCAGGAACAGCGTGGCAGCTTCTATGAGGATGTTTCCGAAGGAGATGTTCTTACCGGTGTCGTGACGAGCCTCACCTCTTTCGGCGTTTTCGTCAGCCTTGGTCCCGTGGAAGGCCTCGTACATCTTTCCGAGCTTTCCTGGAAACGGAACGCCAAGCCCAAGGAAATGGTAAAGAAGGGCGACGAAGTTCAGGTCAAGGTTATCGGTATCGATAAAGAGGAGAATCGAATCTCTCTCAGCATGAAGCAGACTCAGGAAGATCCCTGGGAGAGCGTGGCGGATCGCTGGAACAGTGGCGATAAAGCCGAAGGTACCGTTACGAATTTGACGGATTTCGGAGCTTTTGTGGAAATCGAGCCCGGCGTGGAAGGGCTTGTGCATATTGGAGATCTCTCCTGGACCCGCATCAAACATCCCAAGGAAGTTCTCCGTAAAGGCGACGTGGTGGAAGTGCAGGTTCTCGATGTGGATGGCGAGCGCCGCCGCATCAGCCTTGGATATAAGCAGCTTCACGATCCCTGGGATGGCGTGGAGGAACGGTATCAGGCCGGCCAGGATGTGGAAGTTAAGGCGGTGCGTCTTGCGGAGTTCGGCGTTTTCGTGGAGCTTGAAAAAGGCGTGGAAGGCCTTATCCATATCTCTCAGCTCAGCCGCGAGCGGGTGGAGAAGCCCGAAGACGTTATTGCCGAGGGAGCCGAGGTTACCGCCCGTATCCTGGAGGTAAACCCCAAGGAGCGGCGCATCCGCTTGAGTTTGA
>Ga0116163_1001927_pt1 | contig 12484 bp, 8 predicted proteins | sample AD_UKC107_MetaG_FD_89889 | JGI IMG/M metagenome (GOLD analysis project Ga0116163, IMG submission 89889) | Active sludge microbial communities of municipal wastewater-treating anaerobic digesters from Hong Kong - AD_UKC107_MetaG | ecosystem: Engineered > Bioreactor > Anaerobic > Digestate | place...
ATGAGCTGCCCCATAACATACTCGAGGTCGGCATAGGTGCCGTGGAGGGAGGTGGCGACGTCGATGGCAACGGTGCCGGAGATGGCGATGGCAGGATGTGCGCCGTCATTTTCGAAGGTGAGGATCTCGAAGTCGCGCATTCCGACATAGCCGCCGGTCATGTCAGTACCGCCATTCATCCACGTGACATAGGAGTTGCCGGTGGAAGGACTTGCACCACCAAGGCCGTCCGAATCGCCCCAGGACGCATAACCCATCTCGAACTTGTCGATCATCACGTTCAGATCGAAGCTCACACCCTGGGCAGTAGACGAAACCCCATTGGTGGCATAGATGTCAACATAGCTCCACGGATTGATGTAGATCTCCATGGCGCCGAGGTTCACCGACCCCATCTCCTGGTTCAGAGAGACAGCAGCGGCAGCCGTGCCTGCGGCAGAGTCTGACACGCGCTCGCCGAGGGCTACGTCAAAGGACATCGCACCCAGGCTGATCTGCAGTGCGCCAAGGCCGAAGCGGACAAACGTAATGCCGTCCATCCAATCCTTGTCGTTGTTCGCATCGCCGGTGGCCACATCGATGGTGATGGGCTTCAGGAACAGCGTGGTGTAGCCGTTGTAGTCGTCACCGGTCTCGGTGCGGGCACGAATCCTCAGGTTGGCGATATTGAACCCGGTAACACCCACATAGCCGCCAGCCTGGCTGGTCGTCCAGGGGTTGAGCGGGCCCTTGTTGATACCGTCGGCATCGCCCCATGCCAGGGTGCCGAGTCCGATGTCCATCGTGATGTCGGCATTGATGTTCACGCCGGCCTGGCCCGTGACACTCGAAAGATCAGAATCGGAAACAGGCGTCATTGCCCATACAGTGAGGGGCAGCAGTAGAATAGCCAGAATCGTCAATACTCTCTTCATAACGTTCCCCTATACAAGTTTCAGAATGTGTTAAACCATGATTGAGTCTACCCATGTGCCGATTAACATATTTTGAATAAAAAGGTTTCTTCTAAGAGTATCCCCGGATATCACCTCCTTTCCAGATCAAGTTATAGTCATGACATTTACAACGATGACATTCCGAACTAATTGATAGTATTATTTTCTGCGACCACTTCAGCACTATATAACCTCATATGAGCCAAACAAACAATTATAAGCACTAACCCAGCATGAATTAAAACTATATTTAAAATATAATAGATGTTATAGATTTTATGCAATAAAAGTACCATATTGATTTTTAAAAAATATCAGCACCTTGGTACTTTGAACGAAGAACCTCCTAACCTACGAAAGAAAAAAATTGCTTATAGTATGAAATGATTTTCATACTATCGTGCCACCTCATGAATTGAAAGAGTATCAACACCAACTACTCACCCTCTTGCAATCGACGTTGGAGTGGAGGCAATAAAACATGTACTGCAGCGAGTGCAAAATATATCATTAATCCCAGTACAGACACTGTTAAACTCCAGAGAAAGTAAGGGGGTGCATATGTTAACTTTATTGTGTGGTATCCTGGTTCCAAGAAGAAACCAATGAATCCGATGTTACATAATCGAGGTGCAATTGTTGTATTGTCTATAACTGCTCGCCAGCCCTTGTCAAAAGGGATACTAAAAAATAATATCTTGGGTTCACCTGTCATAATTGTACCTTCAATGTCATTCTGGCTGAAGTGAATGATATTGAATATGTTGTGATTGAGCTCGGCAATATCGTGAGCATAGGAGTCTGTTGTATAATTCTTTGAAAGGTTGACAAGGTCGATGAGCTTTAATGTATGCTTGATCTCAGGAGGGATTGGTTCTTCAAGCACGACAGCCTTTTGTAACACGATTTGTTTCTGAATATAAGAGAGTGACCGGAATTTGCTGGCTGGTACATACTGGTCATACGTATAACCCAAGGGCAGGAAATTACTGTTCTGATATATTGCAATATTACCTATCGTCTTAACAGGGTTGAAACCCAGTTGTAGAAGCTCCATCGGCTCGTGGTGCGTCCCGATATAATATTTTATGCTGGCAAATGACCATAACAAAGGTCGAGTCATCAATCCGTAGCAAAGCCTTGTCCCCCCATCATAACCTTCCACTAATGCATCTAGTTCTTTCAGAAAGCGAATATAATGCTTCTGGTTGAAGGAATCATAGCAGGTAGTGCCGAAGTAACCTTGAACCTTTGCTTTATTCAGGAGGAATCGGGTATCGGAAACAACTTCCGGGTCCATGTTTATGCGATAAAAACCTTTATCTGCAACCTGGATATGGCTGACGGCATCTTTTGTGCATCCATCGGTAAAAGCTGTCATATCCCAATCGGATAATGCTGCCCTGCTATTTAAAGAGGTTGCATTCATGTATCCTATCTCTATTGTAACTACAGCTAATAAAAGAATATTGACCAAAGGTCTTAGGCGGATAAATTTAAAAAGAAAAATAAATACAGTATATGTAATAAGCAGAATGCTGATTGCGAAACGCTGTGTCGGATTAATAGAAATCATCCTGTTCGTATTTTGATGAAAGGCAACTGTTCCATCTGAAATATTAATATTAGTGATATTTGCATGGTAGGGAAAATATATGATCACCATGGCTGTAAGAAATGTTCCAAGCAAGATGTACACGTTGACGGTGTTCCGATTTTCGATTTCCTTGAGGGCAATGAGACCAAGGAAGAGAAAGGAAAGTGATGTAAAAAAAGAAAATGCACGGTAATAATCTCCGGAAAAAAGAAAAAATGCATATCGGAAATAAGGAAAGATGATCGGTATGATGAAAACCGTGAAAAAAGAAATATAAACAATCAACCGTCTTAGCTTGAAGAGTGTGAATATCTGCGGCAGAAGGAGTAATGGAAGCAAACCTATATAGAACAAGGGTGCTTCAAGATAGTTGTGCCATCCAGAATATGTTATTCCATTACCCATCAAATCATTGGAAAAAAATCTTAGTAGAGCTGTGATGTAGTGTTCGGGGTGTTCCAAAGAAAAGATTGGTGTTGATTGTAATGCGTGAAAATATGAAAAGTCATCGCCGAATCGTGGACTGTCGATGATTCGCTGGATGTTTGCCGTTAATAAGAAACAACTCATCATAATGCCGAGCAATCCTAGAAAGAACATCTTAGTTAGGAGAGAAAAAAATATGTTTGCCTTAGGTTTTTCGGATGAAAAATGTCTGAAAAGGAAGTAGACAAGTAAAAATAACGATGAGGTGTAAAGTTCGAAAGGATTATGTGTTGCTATCAGTGCAACAGCAAGCGGGAATAGGTACCACGAGTTCTGACGATATAATTTTTCAAAACTTAAAAGAAGTATGGCAAGAAAACAGCCTTCTGTTGAGAATACCCACCATTGACCTCCGACAAACATGAATCCACTGAAGCAATAGAGCAGCGTACCAATTATCGTTGAGGCAGTTGAAAAATCCCAGAGTTTAAAGAAATGGTAGATGGCCACGGCAGTCAGTATTATCTTTACGATCTCCATCCAGATTACTGAATATGGAGCATTTGCATCCCCTGCAAGATACACGATCCAGTAAAATGGGTCAGACAGGCTTGCAGCCATAATATTCTGACCTAGACCTTGAGCAAATGACCACAGGGGGAATCCTTCGGTGCGTAGAAACCTTGAAACATACAGGGCATTAGGAAAATTGCTTAAGATTGAATCTCTCGCGATATCATTAAATAGATAGTAAAATCTGCCTGTTATAAAATTATGAAAAATAAATAATAACAACAGGGTAACAATCCCCAATGCAATCAAAACACCATGTCTATTGATTCGTATATCCTGTAATGTGGTATCTGTGTCTGTCTTATCAACAATGATATCGTGGTTCTTTCTTTTCGATTTTTTCATGCAAATATACTCGTTAAATAAAAACATAAATTAAATACATATAGAATACCAGTTAACATGGACGACACTTTCAATTATATCCCCATTAAAAATAAAATGAAATAATCCATATACAGTAAGACCATGAAAGGTGTACTAACTGAAAACAACCTAATGTTGGCATAAAATAATAAACATTGTTATAATGATACTGGGATGGTTGTATATGGATGTTTCAATTGTTATTCCTGTCTATAACAGTGACGCCATTCTCATGGACCTTGTTGCAAGGCTTTATCCCGTCCTTGTGGCAAACTATGATTTATATGAACTTATCCTTGTGAACGATGGGAGCAAGGATGACAGCTGGGGAGTCATATGCTCGCTTGTAGAAAAATATCCTTGGATTCGTGGAATAAATCTCATGAGGAATTTTGGACAACACAATGCATTGCTGTGCGGTATTCGGCTTGCCAGATATGAGGCAATAGTGACAATAGATGATGACCTGCAACATCCCCCGGAAGAGATCCCCAACCTGACGGACAAGTTGAACCAAGGGTTCGATGTGGTTTACGGACCGCCCATGCATCAGCAACATGGCTTGTGGAGAGATCTTGCTTCAATAATTACAAAGACGTCTCTCCAGGCCACAGTAGGAGTTGAGACCGCCCGGATGGCGAGTGCTTTCAGAGCATTCCGTGCTGAAGTACGAAATGCATTTGATGATTACCGTGGATCTTTTGTATCACTTGACGTACTTCTCACCTGGGGAACATCACGTTTTACAGCTGTCCATGTGAGGCATGACCCGAGAAGGGCTGGGATCTCGAATTACACTTTCTTGAAGTTAGTTCATCATGCCCTGAACATGATAACTGGATTCAGCACACTGCCTCTGCAACTTGCGAGTATTATCGGGCTCTCGTTTACATTCTTCGGGCTCATGATACTGTTATATGTAATAGGGAACTATTTTATTCATGGGGGCAGTGTTGCAGGATTCACCTTCCTTGCAAGCATCATAGCGATATTTTCAGGTGTACAGCTCCTCATGTTGGGGATCTTTGGAGAATACCTTGCCAGGATCCATTTCAGGTCAATGGATCGACCCAGCTGTGTTATTCGTGAAATACGAGAACCAAGTGAAATAGGCGACAGAGGAGAACAATGAGACAAGGGTTACCATCTATTGAAATTTCAGATATTGATCATGATCGCTTTGGTGTTAAAACCGCAAAGGTAACAGAAGTTAGACCTGGTGACCTCGAAGACATCATGAGGTTTTGCCGAAGGAATAAAGTAGAGTTTCTTATAGCCCGCTGTCTGACGATTGATCTGAAACTTGCACAGGAGATGGAAAGCAGGGGTTTTCAACTCATGGATACTCTCATATATTATTCATGTAACCTCGAAAAGGATCCTCCCCCTGATACCGTATCGGGAACAATGATCCGACCTTTCAGACACGGAGAAGAAACCATAATCAGCTTAATTTCCGCTGAGGCTTTTGAAGGGTATCAAGGACACTACCACGCAGATCAGAGACTTGATAAGAACAAATGTGATGATGTTTATACTGACTGGGCTTACAAGTCATGTATCTCCCGCAGTGCAGCGGATGAAGTATTTGTTGCAGAATACGAAGGAAAGATTATTGGATTTGGAACGGTAAAGATGGAAAGCTCAGGTCAAGGGCATATCATTCTCGCTGGTGTTCTGAAAAAATACCAAGGACTTGGTGTATATCGATCGATATTTATTCATTGTATGAAGTGGTGCCTTCAGCAGGGATTATACTCCGTACTTACATCTACCCAGATAACAAACCTGGCAGTCCAGAGAGTATGGATTCGCCTTGGATTTGAACCATGTTCTTCATACTACACCTTCCATAAATGGTTTGGTGAGGTTGGTAATTATGGTTAGTCGTCGAACATTCCCTGAATAAGAGACGTTAATGAAGTACTTGTATATTATCGGAACAATACTATTTACCGTTTATGGCCAATTGATCATAAAATGGCAGATGGCCAATGTAGACACCTTGCCGTCTGCCTGGTTTCATAAACTATCCTTTCTCTTATCCATGTTCAGAAATGTCTGGATTGTTTCAGCATTCCTCTCCGCATTCCTTGCAGCATTGTGCTGGATGGCGGCCATGACGAAATTCGATTTGAGTTTTGCATACCCTTTTATGAGCATGTCGTTTGTTCTGGTACTTGTATTCAGTGGAATTATTTTCCATGAGCCCATCAACCTTCCCAAAGTTATCGGTATCACGTTTATCATGTTGGGGATACTGGTAAGCGCTCAGGGATAATAGGAATCAGAAAGGAAATCATGAAAAGAAGCATCATTCCCTATAACAAGCCATTTGTTGCTGGTAAGGAGTTATATTACATTGCTCAAGCTGTTATCAAAGGACATATTTCAGGAGACGGAGCATACACGAAACTCTGTCATTCATGGCTTGAAGATAAGCTCAAATGCCCCAAAGCCCTCATCACCCACTCATGTACTGCCGCCATCGAGATGTCGGCTATCCTGTGTGATATTAAGCCTGGTGATGAGGTCATCATGCCATCGTTCACCTTTGTATCTGCTGCGAATGCTTTTGTACTAAGAGGGGGAGTGCCTGTATTCATAGATATTCGACCTGACACGCTCAACATGGACGAGAACAAGGTCGAAGATGCTGTCACGGAAAAGACGAAAGCAATTGTTCCCATGCATTACGCGGGAGTTCCATGCGCCATGGATGAAATCATGAATCTTGCAGGAATATACGGTCTCTGCGTTATTGAAGATGCTGCGCAGGCCCTGCTGTCTACATACAAAGGAAGATATCTCGGCACAATAGGACATCTCGGTTGTCTGAGTTTTCACGAAACCAAGAATATCATCAGTGGCGAAGGCGGGGCACTCCTGGTGAATGATGAGACATTCCTAAAACGAGCCGAGATTATAAGGGAAAAGGGTACTGACCGGGCCAGATTTTTCAGAGGGGAGGTTGATAAGTATAGTTGGGTGGACATTGGCTCTTCTTATTTACCTAGTGATATCATATGTGCGTTCCTCTATGCACAAATGGAACAGGCGGAGCAGATAATTGCAAGACGGCGGAACATGTTTAATCTGTATTATTCCCTGCTGAGGCCACTCGAAGAAAAGGGCATGATCAGACTTCCATATGTTGATAAAGACTGCTCAGGCAACGGTCATATATTCTACATGATAACCGGGTCACTTGAAGAGCGTACTGGACTCATAGACTATTTGAAGGAGAACGGTATGATGGCGGTATTTCATTACGTTCCTCTGCACTCATCACCAGCAGGAAAAAGGTATGGGAAGACGGGTGGAAGCATGAGGGTCACTGAGGACCTCAGTGAGAAGTTGCTCAGGTTGCCGTTGTTTTATGAGTTGAGTGTAGATAATATACATTGTATTGTTGAAAAGATCAGTGAATTCTATAGCAGATAGGCTATTTACTCATCAGAGAGGATATACAGTTGTTAGATGGTGTTCCAGTAGATAGAGCATCCTGTCTTTTAGTGAATGACATGGGATGTGAAAAATAAATAATGAGTAAATTCAAGTTATATTATGGGGTTTTGATATCATCTCTGGCAAGTAGATCATTAAGGAGTTCCATGTACTGTCCAGGTTATGGGAACAGATCGATTTGTAGAAGATTGGTTATGACAATGATCCAGAAAGAACCCTGATGACCGACAAAAGATATATCGTGAAGCGCTTTGCAGGTTATAAGATAGACATTCTCGCCATTCTTTCATTTATAATTCTAATTGTTCTCATATACTGGCAGGTAAACGATTTTGAATTCATATCCTTGGATGATTATTTATATGTTGTAAATAATGATCATGTACACAAAGGGTTATCAGTAGAAAGCATTTCATGGGCATTCAGCCTTTCCAAACAGGGAGAAGGGACCAACTGGCATCCCCTTACCTGGATTTCCCATATGATGGATTATCAGTTCTTCGGGCTGAATCCAGGAATGCATCACTTGATGAATGTATTTTTCCATATCGTAAATACCATACTCTTGTTTACTGCTATGAGAGTTATGACAGGCTCCTTATGGAGGAGTGCCTTTGTCGCAGCGCTTTTTGCAGTACATCCGGTGAATGTAGACTCGGTGGCTTGGATCGCCGAGCGGAAAAATCTTTTAAGCACTGCATTCTGGTTTCTCACGATGATTGCCTATTTCTTCTATGTTAGAAAGCCAGATATAACGAAGTATGTGCTTGTCATTGTTCCATTCTGTCTTGGTTCCCTTGCAAAACCGATGTTGATGACCCTGCCGTTTGTTCTTCTGTTACTCGATTACTGGCCGCTAAGCAGGATAGAACTGCCGAAGCCGGGAGTCGGTATGAAACATTGGCGAACGTTCTGTCATGATGTGACGCGACTTGTGATTGAGAAGGTACCATTGTTCATTATTTCGTCAATCTTCATCTATGCCACCGTGCTCTCACTTGAATACTCCAAGACCATTGCAGCTACACAAATAACCCCCATCGACCTTAAGATAAAAAATGCCATAGTTTCGTACATTATCTACATGCAAAAAATGGTCTATCCTATAGATCTGACAGTATTTTACCCATTTCCTGATATGGTCCCTATGTGGCAGGTCATGGGATCGTTGACTTTTATCGTTATCATAACAACAGTTGTCATGATCAATGCGAGGAGATACCCCTATCTCATCGTAGGTTGGCTCTGGTTTCTTGGCTCTCTATTGCCGGTAATCGGAATCATCCAGGCTGGACTGTGGCCAGCCATTGCCGAGAGATGGGCATATATCCCCTATATCGGGCTGTTCATCATCTGTGTATGGGGGTGTGCAGATGTTATGCAAAACATGAGGTACCAGAAGATAATCATCCCCATCACTGTTCTAGGGATAGTATCGGTTTTAGCCGTTATGGCATGGAGACAGGTTGGATACTGGAAAAATGACATTACTCTTTTTTCCCACAGCCTTGCTGTCGATCCGGATAATTATGTAGCCCATGTGAATCTTGGGAATGTTTATGCACGCAACAGGGCGGAAGGGGAGGCCATTTTTCATTATCAGGAAGCATTGCGTATACATCGGAATGATGTTTTAGCACTGAGTAATCTTGGTCGGTTGTATAACGAAATCGGGGAGAAGGGAAAATCGATATGGTTTTACTCGGAGATCCTGCATTACGATCCAAGTAATATAGATGCCCATTATGAACTCGGATCCATGTATGCCCAAATTGGTAGATTTGATGAGGCAGCAAGCCATTTCTCATCAGTGGTTCGATTTGATCCATCCGATGCGCGGGCATACTATAACCTTGGAATCATATATACAGAAAAGGGGGATCTCAATATGTCAGAGAAGTATTTTGCCTTCTCAGCAAAGTTGGCCCCCGAAGATCCTGAGGCCCATTACTCCTACGGTTTAGTCCTTATGAAGAAAGGTAAGGTGCGTGATGCCATCAATCAGTTTGATCTGGCCTTGAAATTGAATCCTGATCTATCGGAAGCTAAACGGTATAGAGAGCTTGCACATACGCATCAAGATAAATTAACACAAAATATCAGACAATTAGAAAAGAAAAAGGCTGTGAGCCCCAATGATCCTGTCACTCTTCATAGGCTTGCGATACTCTATTCTTCCAACAATGAAAATGAAAAGGCACTCGACGTGTTATTTGCATTATCAAAGGTCAATCCAGAACAACCTGATGTTTGCTATAATATTGCATGTATCTATGCGAAACAGGACAGAGTGAATGAATCAGTCCAGTGGTTAATGCGGGCTGTTGAGAAGGGATTCAGTGACTGGAATCTGCTGAAAAATGATTCTGATCTTGAGAACATAAGGAATACATCTTATTATATAAACTTGGTAAAGGATCATTAAGGTCTAAGCATGGGTGATACTGTCGCTATAGCAGTTATTGCATCCAGTAAGGATGATAGCTTTCTTTGAGAACAAGCATTCTATCATCCATGAATTGTTCAAATATATCTGAGAGGTAGATGAACCCATAGATATCGTTTATTCGCGAGCAGAGTTTTTGAGCTCTGGGCCGGGATGCCTCCACCAGTGACGACATGGCCCCGCCTATTTTCAAATATCTTCCCAGATCATATTTGGTAACCATGGCACCCATATGAAAGTCCTTTTGCAGGTACAGGATGCCATTCTTTGCATTGGCGTAGACCGGTACAGCGCCGTAGTGAGTGGCATGATGGCGGATGTCGAGCAGGTTGTCGCAATCGTTGATCATTTCGCTGATTCTGATGTAGTCCTTATGTTTATTAAGCTTGAGCCAGTACCTCAAGTCTGAGGGACTCATGGCAATGGGTTTGGTGCGATCCACCTTGATAGGGGTATATGTTTCACGGTTCAGCAGCATGAAGAGTTCGTTGGAGATGGCGCATACTGATTGGTAAAGGTCACCATGCAGGGCGTCGAAAGCCTCCTTAGCTTCTAAGACCCGCAGGTCAAGGCTGGAGTGATCGTTCAAAGGAGAGGAGAAAAGTCGCTCCATAATCTCCATCTGATAAAAGGCACCGGCAAGCTTCACCTCAACCGTATAATGAACGAGCTGGATGTAGGCTATTTCCCTCTCCTGCTTCTGTGTAAGCTCACCACCATCGGTATTGGCATAGTTGGCGAGATCAAAATCGGCTGCGAGTTCACGCAGGCCCCACCAATAGTCCAGGGCAGTAAGGTCCTTGTACTTCTCCTCTTTGTCTTTGCCATGGCACAGGTGGCGGTCAATGATCTGCGGTTTTACCATCCGGATCTCTCTTCGGGAGGCAGAATAATTTCAGGATAAATGTACCCCCTTATTATCTCCAATTTATAGGGAAAGGTGCTTCGGCGCAAGAGAATACAAAAACAAGAATAGTTCATTCACACGTAACCGGGAAAGTGCAATTTGTATATCGAAACAACCATAATGCGTATAAGACCCGAGATATAGAGATCAAGAAACTCCCGTACACTTCTTGACTGTATTGCGGTATATGGCATACTTGCATATGTTTTAGAGGCGAATACTGTGTTGTTCATCTGATGGGGACCTATAATGAGAAGGGGGAGGTAGTACGTGAACGAGGCATTCCGAAGCATCCCCAAGGTGGATGCCGTGCTCAGGGAGCCCGCGCTCCAGGGGCTGCCGTATGATCCTGAGATCGTCAAGAGGATGCTCCGGGACAGGCTCGACCTGATCAGGGCCTCCATCGGCAGGGGCGCAATCGGGAAGAGTCCCGGCGCACCCGAGCTGGCGCGGGAGATTGCCGCCGAGGTCCGCGCGGTCATGGAGACCGGCCTGGTGCGGGTCATTAACGCCGCAGGGGTGGTGGTGTTCACCAATCTCGGCAGGGCCCCATTGGCAGGGGAGGCCGTTCAGGCGGCCATGGACGCGACCCTGGGCTACACCGACCTCGAGTTCGACCTCGACCGGGGATCCAGGGGATCGCGGCAGGATCACATCAGGCCCGTCACGAAGGCCTTCTTCGGGGCCGAGGATGCCCTGGTGGTGAACAACAATGCTGCCGCGGTCATGCTCGTGCTGGCAAGCCTGGCCAGGGGCAAGGAGGTCATCGTCTCCCGGGGCGAGCTCGTGGAGATCGGCGGTTCCTTCCGCATGCCCGACGTCATGACCTTGAGCGGGGCGATCATGCGGGAGGTGGGCACCACCAACAAGACCAGGATCTCCGATTACCGCAATGCCGTCTCCGACAACACGGGACTCATCATGAAGGTGCACCGGAGCAACTTCTCGGTGGTGGGTTTCACCGACGAGGCACAGATCGATGAACTCGCCGCACTGGGAAGGGAGTTCGGCATCCCGGTCTTCGTGGACATGGGATCGGGCACCCCCTTCGACCTTGCCGTACACGGGATACCCGGCGAGTGGACCGTGCCCTTGTGCCTGCAGCAGGGGGCCGACGTGTTGTGCTTCAGTGGGGACAAGGTTCTGGGAGGGCCCCAGGCAGGCATTATCCTGGGAAAGGCCGACCTGGTTGAAAGAATGGCCCGCCACCCGCTCCACCGGGCGGTGCGTGTGGACAAGTTCACCATCGCCTCCCTGGGGGCTACCCTGAGATTGCTGGCCCAGGGGAGGATCGGAAGCATCCCGGTCCTGAGGATGATCACCGAGCCCGAAATGGACGTGAAGAAGCGGTGCAGGAAACTTTTGAGGCTCATCGGAATCAAAGGCGCCCGCGTCGTTCCCACCCGCGCGGTCATTGGGGGCGGTTCGGCACCCACCAAGAGCTTCGGATCCTTCGGAGTACTCGTCAGGACGCCGGAGGCCGTAGAGATCCATGCACGTCTCAGGTCCTGCCGGCCCTCAGTACTCTGTCGTATCGAGGAAGACACCCTCGTCTTCGATCTCAAGGCCGTGGACATGCAGGAGGTGTCGATACTTGCCCGGAAGATCAAAGAGGTGACGGGAAGTGACGCGTAAGGTCGGGGTCATCCTGTTAGGAAATGGAGTCAGAGTCGTTTCCCCTTCACCTCCTTGGGATTGACGGCAAAGGGTGTAGATAATCGACCCTGGATCTATTCATCATTTCGCCGATACTGGGTACGGGGGGG
>Ga0116163_1001938_pt1 | contig 12447 bp, 9 predicted proteins | sample AD_UKC107_MetaG_FD_89889 | JGI IMG/M metagenome (GOLD analysis project Ga0116163, IMG submission 89889) | Active sludge microbial communities of municipal wastewater-treating anaerobic digesters from Hong Kong - AD_UKC107_MetaG | ecosystem: Engineered > Bioreactor > Anaerobic > Digestate | place...
CAACCGTTTGGGCGGCGACGACTTCGACAACCGCATCATCGACTGGATTGCCGACAGCTTTAAGAAGGAAAACGGCATCGATCTCAAGAAAGACCGTATGGCGTACCAGCGTTTGAAGGAAGCCGCCGAAAAGGCCAAGATTGACCTGTCCGGCGTGATGAGCGCATCCATCAACCTGCCGTTTATCACCAGCGATCAGAACGGTCCCAAGCACCTGGACATGACCCTCACCCGCGCCAAATTTGATGAACTCACCGCGGATCTGGTCGACAAGACCATCGAGCCGATGACCAAAGCACTCAAGGACGCAGGTCTGACCGCCAACGATATCGACAAGGTCATCCTCGTGGGCGGCTCCACGCGCATTCCCGCCGTGCAGACGGCCGTGAAGAAGATCACCAACAAAGAGCCGTTCAAGGGCATCAACCCTGACGAGTGCGTCGCAGTCGGCGCGGCCATCCAGGCCGGCGTACTGGGCGGCGAAGTGAAAGACGTTCTGCTTTTGGATGTCACCCCGCTTTCGCTGGGTCTGGAAACCGAAGGCCACGTATTCACCAAGCTGATCGAGCGCAACACCACCATCCCCACCACGAAGTCGCAGGTATTTTCCACCGCGGCCGACGGGCAGACCACCGTGGAAATCCACGTGCTGCAGGGCGAGCGCCCCATGGCGTACGACAACAAAACCCTCGGCCGCTTCCAGCTGACCGGTATCCCGGCTGCGCCGCGCGGCGTACCGCAGATCGAAGTCACCTTCTCCATCGACCGTAACGGTATTGTGAATGTGTCCGCCAAGGACAAGGGCACCGGCAACGAGCAGAAGATCACCATCACGGCATCCACCAATATGTCCGAGGAGGAGATCAACCAGCGCGTCAAGGAAGCCGAGCAGTTCGCCGAGGAAGACAAAAAGCGCAAGGAAGAAGCCGAAGTGACCAACCAGGCCGACAGCCTTGTCTACGAAATGGAAAAGCAGCTGCGTGAAAACGGCGACAAGCTGGGCGAAGAGGACAAGGCCACCGTGCAGTCCGAGCTTGAGGCATTCAAGAAGGTCAAGGAGACCGGCGACGTCCAGAAAATTAAGGATGCCATCGAACCGATGACCCAGAAGGTGTACGCAATCTTCGGCAAGCTCTACCAGCAGACGCCTGAAGGCGCGCCGCAGGGCGGCCCCGATATGGGGCAGTCCGGCCCCGTGGAAAATGACGACGGGACTGTGAACACCGACTTTGATGTAGAGTAACCCACGTCTATTCAAAATCGCCTCGGCAGAGCGTGTAAAAACCCCTGCCGGGGCCTTTCGCAGAACTACGAAAAGCAGGTGAACTATGGCCAAACGCGACTATTATGAGGTCCTCGGCGTTCCCAAGGATGCGTCCGACGACGACATCAAAAAAGCATATCGGAAAAAGGCGAAGGAGAGCCATCCTGACCTGCATCCAAACGATCACAAAGCCGAAGAGCGTTTCAAGGAAATCAATGAAGCCAACGAGGTCTTGTCCGACGCTAAGAAGCGCGCGCAGTACGACCAGTTCGGCCACGACGGCCCCAACATGCAGGGCTTCGGTGGCGGTGCAGGCGGATTCCAGGGCTTTGACGGCTTTGGCGACATCAACGACATTTTCTCGTCGTTTTTTGGCGGCGGTATGGGCGGCAGAGGCTCTCGCAGAGACGGCCCCGTGCCCGGCGACGACCTGCGCTACGATATGACCATCACCTTTGAGGAAGCCGCCTTTGGCGTGCAGAAATCCTTCGAGTTTTACCGCAACGAAAACTGCGATACCTGCGGCGGCTCCGGCGCTAAGCCGGGAAGCACCACCAAAACCTGCCCCACCTGTAACGGCGCGGGCCAGGTGCGCTCAGGCGGGGGCTTTATGGTGACGGTGCATACCTGTCCCACCTGCCACGGCGAAGGCAAGATCGTATCTGAAAAATGCCAGGACTGCTCTGGCTCCGGCCGTGTGCGCAGAAAGCGCAAGGCGACCATCAAAGTTCCCGCGGGCATCAATCCGGGCCAGACAATCGTACTCAACGGCAACGGCGAGCCCGGCAAGCGCGGCGGCCCCAACGGTGACCTGTACGTGCGGATTTCCGTAAAGCCGCATCCCGTATTCAAACGCGACGGCACCACGCTGATGATGGAGTTGGATATCACCATGGTGCAGGCGGCGCTGGGCGCAGACATTGAAGTACCGACGCTCAAGGAACCTGTGAAGTACCGGATTCCCGAAGGCACGCAAAGCGGCACCGTATTCCGGTTGAAGGGTTACGGCATCCCGCACCTGCGCGGCTCTGGCAAGGGTGATTTGATGGTAACGGTGCGGGTGAATATCCCCAAAAAAATGACCAACAGACAGAAAGACCTGCTGCGGCAGTTTGCTTCTGCGGGCAAATCTTAATGTCATAGGCTTTTCTGTAGCGGAAAAGCCGTTTTCTATGGAGGGATTTTCAATGCAATGGATTGAAGCGGTCGTACATACAACCACTGCGGGCAGCGACCTTGTCAGCGATCTTTTGGTGCGCAACGGCGCGCTGGGAACGCAGGTCATGGATCGCAAGGACGTGGATGAGATCAAGCGCGGCGAAAGCGCATGGGAGCTGTTTGACGAGAAGCTGATCTCGGAAATGCCCAGAGACGTGCTGGTCAAGGGTTGGTTTTCCCAGGAGGATCAGAAAAAGCTTGATACGCTGGATGCGCAGCTTGGTACCCTCCGGGAGAAATCCCCCGGAATCGATATGGGCTTGCTGACCACAGACGTATCCGCCGTCGCCGACGACGATTGGGCGGAGAGCTGGAAACGCTATTATAAGCCGTTTCGTGTTGGCAATCGGCTGATTGTCAAACCGTCGTGGGAGCCCTTCAAGCCTGCCGGCAAGGATCTGATCATCGAGATCGATCCCGGCATGGCATTTGGCACCGGAACCCATGAAACCACGAATATGTGTATGATGCTGCTGGAAACCTATTTGGAACAGGATATGCGCGTCATGGACGTGGGAACGGGCAGCGGCATTCTGGCAATCGCGGCGGCGAAGCTTGGCGCGGCGCAGGTGCTGGGTATCGATGTGGATGCCGACGCTGTGAAAGTCGCTCAGGAGAATATCCGTCGAAACGGCGTGGAAAGCATTGTGACCGCCGTCAAGGGCGACATGGTACGCGGCGAAGCGATCGACTGCGATTTGGTTGTGGCCAACCTGGTCACAGGCGCGATTGCGATCCTGGCCGAACCGGTCAAGCGATATTTGCGTGTTGGCGGGTATTTCGTAGCCTCCGGCATTATCAGGGAACGCGAGAAGGACGCGCTGGATGCGATCACACAGGCCGGATTCGTGATTCTGGAACGTCTGGAACAGGGCGATTGGGTCGGGCTGTGCGCCAGGAGAATGGAATAAATGCACCGATGCGTTATCGACGCGGCGGCGCCGCCTGCGGTGGGGGATGCTGTCGCGCTCTCCCCGCAGGAGAGCGGCCATATGATCAAATCCCTGCGCATGAAGACGGGCGACCCGGTGCAGCTCATTGCGGCGGAACGCCTGTTTCTTGCAGCCATTGAGTCGGTTGAGGACGGGATTGTGCAGGTCCGGATCGTGGATGCGTTGCCATCACCCGAACCGGGTGTAAAAATCACGCTTATGCAGGGTCTCCCCAAAGCGGACAAGCTGGAATGGATCATCCAAAAGGCTACGGAGCTGGGCGTTTTCAGCATACTACCTGTGGAAATGTCGCGGTCGGTAGCCCGGATCGGCGAGAAGGAAGAAAAAAAGCGCGAACGCTACCAGCGCATCGCGCTGGAAGCTGCCAAGCAGGCCGGACGCGCGCATATACCGGATGTACTTCCGGCACTGCGCTTTCAGGACGCGATCAAAACCATGCAGGGAAAGGTTGTTTATGTTGCGTGGGAGGATGAAAACTCCCTGCGCCTGTCCCAGGCAATTGCCCAGGATCAGCCCGGAGAGATAACGATCGTGATCGGGCCGGAGGGCGGTATCGCAACGGATGAAATTGAGCAGTTGCTTGCGACCGGCGCGCAAACCGTAACGCTGGGCAGGCGCATTCTCCGCACAGAAACGGCTGGGCTTTGCGCGCTTGCGGCGGCCCTTACGGCGTTGGGGGAGATGTAATATGCCCAGGACCGTACGTTTTTATACGCTGGGCTGCAAGGTGAATCAGTACGATTCCGAGGCCATGCTCGAACGATTTTTGGAAAAGGGATATGTCGCCGCCAGGCAGGGCGAGGCGGCTGACGTGTATGTGGTGAACACCTGCATGGTGACCGGTACAGGCGAAAACAAAAGCATGCAGGCAGCGCGCCGTTTCAAGCGGCAGAACCCAAACGGTGAGCTGATTATTGCGGGCTGCCTGGCGCAAAGCAAGGGCGAAACCCTGCGCGATACCGGGGCACGGCTCGTGATCGGCACACAGTTCCGCGGTGAAATTGCCGAACTGTTTGAACAGGCGATTGCGGAAAACAGCCAGATCATCGCAGTCGACAGCCTGAGCCGCGCGGCGTTTGAACCGCTGTCCATCCACGGGCATCAGGGGCACACCCGCGCGCTGATGAAAATACAGGAGGGCTGCGACAACCGCTGCACCTTCTGCATTGTGCCTACGGTGCGCGGCGGTATCCGTTCCCGCACGCTTGCGGATATCCGCGTTGAGGCCGGAAGGCTCGCACAGGCAGGCTTCAAGGAGGTTGTTCTCACCGGCGTCCATCTGACAAGCTATGGGCGAGATCTGGAGGATCGGCCGTCGCTGCCCGATGCTATCCAGGCGGTTGCGCAGACGGACGGTATCGAGCGCATCCGGCTTGGCTCGCTGGAGCCCGTCATCGTGACCGATGCCTTTATCCGGGCGATTGCCAAGATTCCCAAGCTCTGCCCGCAGTTCCACCTGGCGCTGCAGTCCGGCAGTGATGCGGTATTGCGCCGCATGAAACGCCGCTACAATACCATGCAGTTTTTAACGGCTGCAAAACGGCTTGGGCAGGCGTTTGCGGATGTAGCGCTGACCACCGACATCATCGTCGGCTTTCCGGGTGAAACAGAGGAAGAGTTTCAGGAAACGGTCGACTTTTGCCGCAAGATCGGGTTTATGAAAATCCATGTGTTTCCCTATAGTCAGCGGGCGGGTACGCCTGCGGCAGTGATGGACGGTCAGGTTCCAAAACATGTCAAGGATGAACGTGTGCGCGAGCTGATCGCTGTAGGGGAGGCGCTGTCTGCCGATTACCGCAGCCGGATGCTACAAACCGTGCAGCCGGTGCTGATTGAAGAAAAGCAGCACGGCGGCCTCTATGCGGGGTATACGCCGCAGTATGTTCCGGTGGTCTGCGAAAAAGGAACAATCGGCGATATCATCCCGCTGCGGCTTACGAGCCTCACCAAAGAAGGAATGCGCGGCGAGCCCGCGAATGCATAATGCTAAAGGAGCTGAACGCAATGGATAACTGTCTGTTCTGTAAAATCATCAGCGGCGAGATTCCCTCCAAAAAAATCTACGAGGACGAGCTCACGTACGCGTTTCACGATATCAGCCCGCAGGCCAGGGTGCACGCGCTTGTCATTCCCAAAAGGCATGTTTCGGGGCTTTCGGCAGCAGATGAGCTGACCGATACGCAGCTTGCCGCATGCCTGCGCACCTGCCAAAAGGTCGCCGCGGAACTGGGGATTGAGGCAAGCGGATACCGTGTGGTGTCCAACTGCGGACCCGACGCCTGCCAGACGGTGAATCACCTGCATTTTCATGTGATCGGCGGCAATGAGATGTCCGCAAAGATGGCCTAGCGCATTCAAACAGTTAAAATCCCCGTAAAATGTAAATTCATGGTTGACGCAAAACGCGCAACGCTGTATAATCAATCAGTAACAGCCTGTTTTCTGTACGCCACATTGCGTGGAAAATCGGCGAGATGAGCGAGGGGAGGGATAGCAGTGTCCGAGGTACGTATCCGAGAAAATGAATCCCTGGAAAGCGCTCTGAAACGGTTTAAACGTCAATGTGCTAAGTCAGGTGTTTTGGCGGAGGCGCGTAAACGCGAACATTACGAAAAGCCCAGCGTGAAGCGCAAGAAAAAAGCCGAAGCCGCGCGTAAACGCAAATACTAGAATTAAAGAACCCTTCCCGGACTGCCGGGGAGGGCTTTTTATTTGTTTTGTTATCCGGCATATGATAATCGGTTGACAAAAGCTGGGTCTCGTGCTATTGTGCAACTAGGGTAAGTAATTCATTTATCATCCGTCTCGTGAAGCGAGGAGTCTTCTTGCAGTATGCCTTTGCCATAAAACCGCATGCGAACGCCCGCTACGCTCTTTCGATGGATAAGCTCGCCCTGATCGAAATGCAATGTATGTTGCATGCGCTGAACGCACAGGCAACCGTTACACAGGAAAAGCTCGCAGGTACGCGATTCATCTTGATTGAGACAGAACCCATAGACGAACAGGGATGGAGATGGCTCTCCGGCCATTCAGGCATTTGTTTTGCGGCTCTGAAGGACGGGGAATGGCTCAAGCCCCTTGAGCTTCGACAGGCTGCGTATATGGATGACGATCTCGCACAGGTGCTTAAGTACAAGGGGAAAACAAACCCGGACTTTACCCAGATGATGATTCACTGTGCCCTTGCAGCATCCGACTTTGCCTTCAGCTTAGATCCTTTACTGGTGCTGGACCCGCTCTGCGGCCGCGGAACCTCCCTCTTTTGCGCTTTGCAGGAGGGGCATCATGCGGCAGGCGTGGAGATCGACAAAAAGGCCGTTCACGAAGCGGATGCCTATTTCAAGCGCTATCTGCAATACCATCGCTATAAGCACAAGCGGGAAACGGGTTCCGCAACTCTGCCGGACAGCAATAGTGCGGCGGAGATTCGCTACGGCTTCGCCACCAGCGCCGACGCCTATAAGGCGGGGGATACCCGCAGCCTCCGGCTGTTCCAGGGCACTGCGGCGCTGGCAGACCGTATGGTCGGTGCCGAAAGCAGCCACCTGATCGTGTGCGATCTTCCCTACGGCGTGCAGCACGCGGCCAGAGACGACCAGGGCATGGCGACCATGCAGCGCTTGATGCACGACAGCTTTCCCGCATTTCGGCGGGCGCTGAAAACAGGCGGCGCGGCGGCAGTCTCGTTCAACACCTACACGCTCAGGCGGGAGGCCCTGTGCGAGGCAATGGGAAATGCAGGCCTCCGCGTACTTACCGACGCTCCATTCAACGATTTTTCTCACTGGGTGGAGCAGGCGGTCAACCGCGATATGGTGATCGCCGTAAAACGATAACCGGAAAACATAGTCTGGGCGGCGCTTTTTTCAGGCCGCAAGCACCGAATTTGAGGAGGAATTACAATTGTTGTCAAGCGATTTGCAAGCGATGACAGTCGTCCAGTTGCGCAAGCTGGCAAAGGAAAACAATATTAAACTGGCAGCCGGTGTTGACAAGGCGACGATCATCCAGAAGGTCGCCAAGGAGCTTGGCGTAAGCCATGCGCCTGCCGGCGGACAGAACGAGGCGCTGCAGGCTGCGCCCCTTGCGGCGGACGTAACATCCGTAGAGCCTAGGGGCGATCTGGCTGAAACATACCGTTCTGCCTACCAGCAGGTGCGACAGGCCCGTACAAACCTGATGAACAGACCCGGTCTGAAAAACACACTCAACAGGGAGCCGCAAGGCGTCAATCCCTCGCGCTTTGGCCCGCGGGCTAATTATTCCACACCCGCGCCCAGTACGGACAATGCATACGGCATGCGTCAGCCGGAACAGCCGCCGTTGCCCCAGAAAACCATCGACGGGTATAAGCTGGGCTACCGTGCCGCACAGCCGCGCGAGTACGGCAGGCAGGAGTACAGAAGCCCCAACCGCATGGAGTATCACCGCCCGATGTACCCGTCCGGGTCCAACACACACACGCCGCAGCCAAACCGCAACCCGGAAGTTTATTACAACGATGCCGTGTATAAACCGGTTCGCGATTCGAAAATTATCGAGAGCCTCGAAAACGGCGAAATTCCGGACGCCCTCCAGGCCCAGGAAGGCGAACCCGGGGAGGGCATTCTGGAGATTTTGCCGGACGGCTTTGGCTTTCTGCGCTCCCGGTCGCTTTTACCGGGCCGCAAGGATTTCTATGTATCGGTCGCCACCATCCGCCGTTATGATCTGCGGACGGGGGACTTCGTTGCGGGCAAGGTGCGTCCCGGCCGTGACCTGGATAAATTTGCGGCGCTGATGTACGTGGATACAATCAACGGAAAACCCTACGACGCGGAGGCGGAGCGTCCGCTGTTTGACGAGCTGACGGCAATTTACCCCAATCGGCGCATCAAGCTGGAGAGCTGCGGCACCGAAAGCAACTGGCCTATGCGCATCACCGATCTGATCGCGCCGATTGGCTTTGGGCAGCGGTCGATGATCGTCGCGCCGCCGGAAAGCGGCAAAACGATCATGATGCAGGAAATCTGCAAGGCAATCAAGCAAAACGATGAAGACGCCGTGCTGATGATGCTGCTGATCGACGAACGGCCCGAAGCGGTGACCGAGGTGCGCGACGCACTCGACGGCATTGCCGAGGTGTTCGCCACAACCTTTGATGAAGCGCCCGACGCGCAGACCCGCGTTGCCGATACCATGCTGGAACGCGCCCAGCGCCTGGTGGAGCAGGGCAAGAACGTCATCGTTCTGCTCGACAGCCTCACCAAGCTCACCCGCGCCTATCAGGCGGCGGCCACCCAGGGCAGCCGGACGATGACCAACACCGTGACGCCAACGGCGCTGGTGAAGCCAAAGCGCTTCTTCGGCGCGGCCCGCAACACCCGCGAGGGCGGCAGCCTGACGGTGATCGCGACCATACTGACCAATACCGGCTCGCGTGTGGACGACATCATTTTCGAGGAGTTCAAGGGAACGGCGAACATGACCCTGTGGCTGGATACGCCAGAGGCCAACGAGCCGATGTTCCCCGTGATTGATATGCGCAGGTCCGGCACCAAGCGGGAAGACATGCTTTTGGAGCCGGAGGCCATTGAAAGCCTGAAGGCTGTGCGCATGGTGCTGGGTTCGGCCACCAACCGCGAAGCGCTGGTGCAGCTGATCGACATGATGTCCAAAACCACCTGCAATGCCGATCTGTTCGTTCGGCTCAAGGACTGGGTTGCCCTCTGGGAGAAAAGCGGGTTTCTAGCAAAGAAATAAACAAATCAATCATGCCGCCCGGGCAACGGGCGGTTTTTTCATGCCTGCAATTTGATGCAGAGAAAATACAAAAAACAGGCATATATGCCCATAAGCATGGGGGAGAAGCGTTTCCCAAGCAAAGAATCGAGAAATTGTCAGAAAAATGTCAAGCGACAATTGACTTGCTTTACAAAATCAGATATCATGTTATTTGTGGGAGATTGCTGATTCTTTATCGGCAAGAAACGGAAATGGCCTCGCGTACAGGCAATACGACTGAAAAGGAGATACGGTTATGAAGTATGAGGTACTGCTGAAGCAAAAGATGAGTGGTGAGAGCTATGCAAAGCTTGAAGCGCTAAAAAACGACAAGGTAATGGATTTTGTCGGTTTTTTCACCGAACATTGCCAGCCGGAATCCATCTACGTATGTACAGATGATGAGAAGGACGTGCAGTATGTACGCGACCAGGCGCTGAAGCTGGGTGAGGAACAAACGCTTGCCCATTCCAAGCAGACCATCCACTGGGACGGTTATGGCGATCAGGGCCGTGATACCAAAAATACCAAGTTTATGGTCGTCAAGGAAAACCTTGAAAGCATGAAAGAATACGGCGCCGTGGAATACGAAGAAGGCTATGCGGAAATTCTGGAGATTTCCAAGGGCATCATGAAGGGCAAACAGGCCGTCGTGCTGTTCTTCTCCGAAGGCCCCACCCAAAGCCCCTTCACCATTCCCTGCGTGCAGTTTACCGACAGCTTCTACGTTGCCCACTCCGAGCATATTCTGTACCGTTCGGCGTATAGCCACTTTATGAAGATGAAGGATGCTGAAAAGGGCGACTTCTTCGAATTTATCCATTCCGCCGGCGAGCTGGACGAGAACAACAACACCAAGAACCTGGACAAGCGGCGCGTGTTCATGGATATGCAGAATAACAGGGTTTACTCCATGAATGCCCAATATGCGGGCAACTCCGTGGGCCTTAAAAAGCACTCCATGCGCCTTGCCATTGCCAAATCCGGCAAAGAGGGCTGGCTGTGCGAGCATATGTTCATCATGGCGGCAGTCAACGAAGATAAAAACCGTAAAACCTATTTTTCCGGCGCGTATCCCTCGGCCTGCGGCAAAACCTCAACCGCGATGATTCCCGGCGAGAAGATTGTCGGCGACGATATCGCCTATTTCCGCAACATCAACGGCGAATTCCGCGCCGTGAACGTGGAAGCGGGCATGTTCGGCATCATCCAGGACGTTAACGCCAAGGACGATCCCGTCATTTTCGAAAACCTGATGATCGACCAGGAAGTCATTTTCTCCAACGTCCTCATGGGTCCGGATAAAATGCCCTATTGGCTGGGCATGGGTGTGGAGACCCCGAAGGAAGGCCGCAATCACTTTGGCGCCTGGCACGAAGGCGTAACTGACGCCAAAGGCAACGTGGTGAAAGTCGCGCACGGCAACGCGCGCTACACCATGCGTCTGGATTACCTGGCCAACATCGACAAGGAAGGCTTTGAAGACAAGAACGGCGTCAAGATCGAGGGCGTGCTTTACGGCGGCCGCGACAGCGACACCACCGTTCCCGTAGAGGAGTCCCCCAACTGGAAGGACGGAATCCTGCTCAAGGCCTGCACGCTCGAATCCGAAACCACCAGCGCTACGCTGGGCGCCGAGGGCGTCCGCACCCCCAGCCCCATGGCCAACATGGACTTCGTTTCCTACCCGCTGGGCCGCTATACCATGAACAACATCAAGTTCGGCGAAGGCGTGAAGGATACCCCCAAAATCTTCTCCAACAACTATTTCATGCGCGGCGCGGACGGCAAGTTCGTGACCTCCAAGCTCGCCAAGAAGGTCTGGCTGCACTGGGCGGAAGGCCGTATCCACGGCGAATACGACGCCTACGAGACGCCCACCGGCAAGATTCCGATGTACGCCGACCTGAAAGCGCTGTTCAAGAAATACCTCAACGAGGATTTCACCGAGGAAACCTACACGTACCTGTTCACCTTCCGCTGCCAGAAGTGGGTGGAGAAGCTCGAACGCGCCAAAGCCTTCTTCAAGAAGATGGATGCTGCGACGCCCGCCGAGATTTTTGAATACTGGGATGCGACCATCGCCAAGATCAACGCCGCCAAGGACAAGTACGGCGACCAGATCAAACCCGGTGTTTATACCGCGTAGCGATTAAAGCATTTTTTTCCTACCACACAGATTGTGCCCGGATGCGCTCCCAGAGCGCATCCGGGTTTTTTTCTGCCGCGCCTGCAGCCATTCCAGATGGTTGTAAAAGATTGCAAACGCTGTCCATTTCTTTGTTTCAAGTGTTGGTATTATGGTGTAAATATGTTATAATCAAGGCTAATGGTTTGCCATTGAAAACGCAAATCATGTGGCATACATGCCCAGGATCACAAGGAGGACGGACGCTTGAAGAAATCACAACGCGGTATGATGGGCTATGTGGTGTTGATCGCCGCATTCATCCTGATCGCAATGGTATTGAATGGCGGTCTGGGTCAAACGGTGAATCTGCGAATTGAGTACCCCGCTCTGCTTACCGCGATCAAGGATGATCAGGTCAAAGCGGTGGCGATTCGCGGCACTTCCTTGGTCGGTTTATATAACGATACCAAAATCGCGTCGACCGACTTCCCCGACCGCAGATATGACTTTGAAACCACCATCGGTGCCGATTTTATCGAAACTGTACGCCAGATTACGGCAGACAAGCTTGGTAAACCGCTGGATGAGGTCAGCGTAAGCGACTTCTCCTTTGAGGTGCAGTATCGCGCGCCGCTGGTTACCCCCTGGTATGTGGATCTCCTACCGCTGCTGTTTATTGTTGCGCTCAGCATGGGGCTATGGTATTTCCTGATTATGCGCCAGGGCGGCGGCAACAATAAGGTGATGAACTTCGGCAAAAGCCGGGCACGCATGAGCGACCCGACAAAGGTGAAAGTAACCTTTAAGGATGTCGCAGGCGCCAAAGAGGAAAAAGAAGAGCTTGAGGAGATGGTCGATTTCCTCAAGAACCCTAAAGCATACATTGCCATGGGCGCTCGCATTCCCAAGGGCGTTCTGCTCGTAGGCCCTCCCGGAACCGGTAAAACGCTGCTTGCCAAGGCAGTCGCCGGGGAAGCCAACGCGCCGTTTTTCTCCATCAGCGGTTCGGACTTCGTGGAAATGTTCGTCGGCGTTGGCGCAAGCCGCGTTCGCGATCTGTTTGAACAGGCCAAGAAGGCAGCGCCCGCGATTATCTTCATCGACGAGATCGACGC
>Ga0116163_1001940_pt1 | contig 12435 bp, 10 predicted proteins | sample AD_UKC107_MetaG_FD_89889 | JGI IMG/M metagenome (GOLD analysis project Ga0116163, IMG submission 89889) | Active sludge microbial communities of municipal wastewater-treating anaerobic digesters from Hong Kong - AD_UKC107_MetaG | ecosystem: Engineered > Bioreactor > Anaerobic > Digestate...
CCGGAAATTCTTTTTTCTACCTGATACTGTTGGATATCAAGGGCAATAGTGTTAAAATATATCAATCAAAAGATTAGCGAAAAAAGCAAGGGGTTTTGATATAACAAAACAGAACACAGAAGGAGTCATCAAACAATGAATGATGCAGACCTTACAAAATATATGAACGACTCGGTGAAACTTCTGATCCGGGATATCATCAAAAATACTTTTAACGATCCGAAGGAGACAGCATTTTTAGTGAAATGCCGCAAGCAGGCGCGAAAGTCGATGAAACTTAGAACGGAGCAGGAAAAAAAAGGACACCATATACCACCGTTTCTGATCGCCAGCATTACAAAAGAGTGTAACCTGACTTGCGTTGGTTGTTATGCCCGTGAAAACGGGATCTGCAGAGGGGATCAGCCTCCCGATCTTATGACCCCAAGGGAATGGGCGGGATTGTTTGATCAGGCAGGTGCATGCGGTATACAGTTCATCCTTCTTGCGGGAGGTGAACCTCTGCTAAGAAAAGAGGTACTGGAACAGGCCTCGAAATTTCCCGACATGGTATTTCCGGTTTTTACAAACGGGACCCTGATTGATGATGAATATATAAAATTCTTTGATCTTTACCGCAATATGGTGCCGGTTTTGAGTATTGAAGGCGGGGAAGAGACTACGGATATCAGAAGAGGCAGGGGAACTTACCGAGTATTAAATGAAAAGATGAAACTTCTTAAAGACAGCAGACTTCTTTATGGAACATCCATCACTGTGACGCAGACGAATCTCGATGAAGTCACAGGTGAGGATTTTGTTGCCAAATTAGAGGATAATGGCTGCAGGATCGTGTTCTATGTTGAATATGTACCGATAGACAGCTCAACCAGAGAAATAGCACTGTCAAATCAAGAGCGGGACAGGCTTGCCGGAAATCTGCTCAAACTCAAAAGGGAACATCCTTCTATTTTCTTTTTTGCTTTTCCCGGAGATGAACAGGCTATGGGCGGCTGCCTGGCTGCCGGCCGGGGATTTTTCCATATCAGCCCGACAGGCAATGCGGAAGCATGTCCCTTCGCACCCTATTCGGACATGGATCTTCGTCATAACACTTTGATTGAGGTCCTGCAGTCTGAATTTTTCAGTAAACTGAAGACTGAAAATCTGGTTGGGGCTGAGCACATCGGCGGATGCACATTGTTCGAAGAACGGGATAACGTGGAGAAGATCCTGAAAGAGATAACCCGCTGCTGACCCACATACCCTGCGCATTTTCCTTAAAAAGTCTTTTGATCTTCCGGATTAAGCCCGGTGCCGGACAAATCTTCCCATATATTAAGAATTTTCTTATTTTATTGAAAAAAACGGATAAAAACATTATAATAAAGGAACGAAGTTTATGCCGCAGAACGGAGGGAAAAGCATTATGGATTTAAAAGAAGTTATGGATCAGAAAAAATTCGTTATTGTGGGCGATACTCTCAATGAAGAAAAGTACGCAAGTAAAATAAAAAGAAAAATGACAAAAAACGGTTACGAAGTAAGTGCCGTAGGAAAGGAACTTGAGTCCATCAATGATGTGGGAGGTGATATCGATGTTATAGATCTCTGCATCAATCCCGTCAAAGGTCTGAAGCTCATGAAAGAATGCAAAAAAGATTTCAAGACCGTTGTTATACAGCCCGGAGCCGAAAGCCCGGAATTAACAAGCTATCTAAAAGAAAACGATATAGAGTATCTCGAAGGATGCCTTCTGGTTGGTTTAAAGTTGTACAAATAAGGAGATTTATGAAAAACATCCCTGCAGATGACAAGGATCGCCTGATACTGGAAGAGCTGGAAACTACTGAGGAAAGGTTCAAGATAATAGTTGAAAATGCGCCAATCGGACTAAGTGTATGGGGCACGGAGACTTTTAATTGCTATGAAATAAATCAAATGACCCTCGATATAATGGGAAGAACAAAAAAAGAGGTCATAAGGGAGTCATGGGCAAGGTTCACTCACCCTGACGATATCGAAGAAAATATTGTACTGCTTGATAAAATGGTCAAACGCGAAACAGACAAGTTCTCGCTGGAAAAACGTTTTTTCAGGTCTGACGGTACCATGGTGTGGGCCAGGATCACAAATGTCTTTTTCGGATACAGCAAAGGCGGAGATCATCTTCATCTTACCATGATGGAGGATGTGACAGAGAAAAAGCGGATCCATGACGAACTCAGGGAAATGAGCTACAAAGACCAGCTGACCGGCCTTGGCAACCGCAGATATTTTGAAGAACTTTTCGTTAGCATGGATAAGCCTGAAAATCTTCCGCTGACACTGCTTCTTGGGGATGTAAACGGGCTCAAACTTACTAACGATACTTTCGGTCATGAAGCGGGAGACAGACTTCTGCAGAAGGTGGCCTCGGACATAGAAAGTATCACCAGGAACATCGGCAAAGCAGCCAGAATAGGCGGGGATGAATTTGTTGTGCTTCTTCCGGGCTTTGGGGAAGAAGAGGGCAAGTTGGTGGCAGCGGAGATCATTGCCCGGATAGCCGGAGATAAAATAGATGAAACAATAGTATGTTCGATTTCCATTGGCCGGGCAACGAAGACAAGACCGGAGCAGAGTATGAAGAATATATATAAAACCGCAGAATACAAAATGTACCGTAATAAACTGGAAGAAAGCCGCAGGATGAGGGGCAGGACCATAAGGGAAATAGTCAAAAACCTTAATGAAAAGACTTCCAGAGAAAAGGAGCACAGCGAAAGAGTGGCATTTCTTTGCGGAGGAATTGCGGACACGCTGGGATTCAGCAACAAACAAAAAGCGGATCTCAATGTGGCGGCTCTTCTGCATGACATAGGAAAGATAGGGATAAGAAAAGAGATCCTTGACAAAGAGACACCTTTGACTGAAGAGGAATATGAAGAAATCAAAAAACATCCCGAAAAGGGATATCAGCTTCTCCGGGGCACCAATGAATTTTCCCATCTGGCAGAAGCGATACTTTCCCATCATGAAAGGTTCGACGGCAAAGGCTATCCCAGGGAAATAAGCGAGCAGGACATACCTTACTACGGCAGGATAATATGTATCGCAGATGCCTATGATGCCATGACAGGCTACAGGCCCTACAAAAAAAGTATGTCCAAGGAAGAGGCAATAGAAGAGATAAAAAGATGTTCCGGCACGCAGTTCGATCCGGAGCTTGCAGAAATATTTATAGGGTATATCAAAGAGGTGGATAGATGAAAAGGTTGGTGACTGCATTAACGGCAGTTGTTCTTGCTTTCTGTTTGTCGTTGCCGTCCGGTGCAATCGCTGCGTCCGATGAGCAAACAGGCAATGAAAAAAACAGAATATCAATAATGTTCACAGGAGACATGCATTCGCATCTTGACGAACATAAAGGACAGGGCGGATTTGCACGACTCAAAACAAAAGCAGATGAAATAAATCAAAAATACCCGGAATCATTTTTCTTTGATGCGGGTGATTTTTCTATGGGAACTCCCTTCCAGACCATATTCGAAAGCGATGCTTCAGAACTTATGATGATGGGAGAGCTGGGATATGATGCAACGACCCTGGGTAATCACGAGTTTGACTACGGAGCGGGAGGCCTTGCAAAAATGCTTCAAAAGGCCGCAGAAAATGTTGAAACAATAACGGAGATCACAAGAGTATATGATCCGGAAACATACACTTACAGCACCCTGACAACACAAAGGCAAAGTATGCCGGCTCTGGTTCAGGCAAACATCGACTGGGATAAAACCCTTTCCGGCAAGAAAACAAAAGAAGATGGACAAAAGCTGAAAAAGGCCATGGATAAATACGGGGCCCAGGACTATGCCGTGATCGAAAAACAGGGAATAAGCGTGGCAGTATTCGGGATCATGGGGGAAGACTCCGTAGATATGATGCCCGAAGGCGGTGTCAAATGGAAAGACAGGATCAGCAGAGCCAAAGAAATAGTAAATGAAATAGAAAGAAACGGTGAAGCCGACATGATAGTTTGTCTTTCTCACGGCGGGTATTATGAGAGCCTTGGAAAAGACAGCGAAGACGTAGAACTGGCAAAAGAAGTAGAAGGTATCGATCTTATCATAAGCGGGCACAGCCATGAAGCTACGGAGACCCCCATAAGGGAAGGCGATACCGTAATTGTGGCCGCCGGCATGAATGCAGAGAACCTTGGACATATAGTTCTTAAAAAAGCAGGGGACGCATATGATGTGGACAGTTACAGATTGAATTCTCTCAATTCAAATGTGGAAGAGGATTACAGCATCAAATCGCTGGTCAGCAGTTACAAGAATCAGGTCAACTACCGGTATCTGGCGGATTACGGATTTACCTATGATGAAGTCCTGGCAGAAAACGAATATGATTTCTCATCCATCGATGGATTTGTAAACAACTACGGAGAAGACACTCTGGCGGATCTGATGACAGATTCATATATATATGCTGTCAAAGAAGTCGAGGGGGACGACTATGAGAAAGTCGATGCGGCGGTTATTCCCAGCGGCATAGTAAGAGCATCTCTCGAAAAGGGAGATATAACCACGGCCGATGCCTTTGCTTTGAGTGCTATCGGGATGGGAGCGGACGGTACTCCCGGATATCCTCTTGTCAGCGTTTACCTTACAGGGAAGGAACTGAAGGCCCTGGTTGAAGTCGATGCCTCTGCTTCCGATGCGGAGGACGGAACTATACTTCATTTTGCAGGGATAAATTATTCTGTAAATAAGCACAGGATAATAATGAACAGAGCAACAGACATAGAGCTTTATACAGAAGACGGCAAAAAACAGGAAATCGAAAAAGGAAGACTTTACAGGGTAGTTACAGATCTTTATTCCTGTCAAATGCTGGGGCTTGTTGACAAAAAATCTCACGGGCTTCTTTCGGTCATGCCCAAAGACAAGAAAGGAAAGAAGATAAATAATTATGAAGAGCATATCATCAAAGATGGCGATGAAGAAGTGAAAGTATGGTATGCTGCTGCCAGTTACATTGATTCCTTCAAGAACGGCAAAGTGCCGGAGGAATACAGCAGGAATCAGGGAAGGGAAGTTACAGACAATACCTTCAATCCTTTTGCACTGCTCAAACAGCCAAATACGGTGGGACTCATGCTTATCGGGGTAATATTGATACCGGTAGTAATAATAGCAGGTCTCATAATAGCCCTGAGAAAAAGGATAATCAGAAGAAGAGGATATGATAAGAGCATTTTCAAGAAGAAAACCAGAAGAAGAGACAGACCCAAAATGAAAATGAGAAAAATGAATATAAGCAGGAGCAGCCGCTGGAACAGAAGGAAAAAATACTGATATGGAAAGGATCGTTGCAGCCTCACGTAACAGAAACAAAATACGTGAAATAGGAAGGATAACCGGGAAATTCGGAATAGAAATCATATCAAGAGATGATGCCGGAGTGCCAAAAACAGAGATAGAAGAGGACGGCACCACATTTGAAGAAAACTCTTACAAAAAAGCATTTGAAATAATGAAACTCTGTGGAATGCCCACTCTGGCAGACGATTCGGGCATTGAAGTTGACTGCATAGGAAAAGCACCCGGAGTATATTCGGCACGTTTTGCACAGCCGGAAGTTTCAGAGACCGGAGAGAAAGCCGAGGATGCCGACGCTGAGATGCCGACGAATGACCCACAAGAAATCCAGGATAAACTAAACAACAAAAAACTGATAAGCATGATAAGGGATTTTTCTTATGAGGAAAGAAGAGGCCGTTTTGTCTGCGTAATTACCATGGTATGGCCCGACGGAAGAAAACTGACAGCCAGAGGAGAAGTCGAAGGACATATATTACTTGAGGAAAGAGGAGACGGTGGCTTTGGCTATGATCCGCTTTTTGTCCCTCTGGGGCATAATAGAACCTTTGCGGAGATGTCTTCAGAAGAAAAAAACAGTATGAGTCATAGGGGGAAGGCGCTGACGGAACTGGCAAGGCTGCTGTCGGCACAGTACAAAAAATGAAAAAACGATTTTTCACAATGCTTACTTTGGGGATAAAGCAGTTCAGAGATCCTTATTATCAGGGATTTGCAGGGCAGCTTTCGTTTTATTTTATGCTTTCTCTGGTGCCGGTCATAATCCTTATTTCTCAGATACTTGGAGGTATATTCGGATCCTCTCTGGATCTGGCCGTAGACTGGATATTGCAGTATACAAAAGGAGTGGTGGCAGAAGAATTAAACAATCTGCTTTCGTATGAATTTGCCACAGGAAACAATATACTGCTTCTCCTGATCGCACTATGGGCATCTTCAAGAGCTCAATTCGCAATGATGAGGATAACAAATTTCACCTTTACTGAGGGCAGATCCACAGGAAGGGGTTACTGGAGGGAACGTTTCAGAGCCGTGATAACCATGTTCCTCACTCTTCTGGCAATAATATTTTCACTTCTGGTGCTTGTATACGGAGAACAGATACTTGGACTTGTATTAGGAGGGATCGGGGCTGAAAAAGGGGCCGCTGAAATATGGCTGAAACTGAGATGGCCTGTAGCGGCGCTGCTTTATTTCCTTATGATAAGTTATAATTACTATACACTTCCGACTCAAAAGATAAAATTCAGAGAAGTTATACCCGGGAGTATTTTTGCTTCCCTGGGCCTTTTGATAGTGACTCTTATTTTTGCCACTTATGTGGGAAGGATAGCGGCTTATGACATACTCTACGGATCTCTTGCCAGCATTGTTGCTTTGCTTTTCTGGTTTTATTTTCTGGCCTGGGTACTCTGCCTGGGAGTCCTTTTCAACAAGGTATGGAGAGACACAGGGGAAAACGGCAAAAATAATGAGGACAATTTTGTCTGAAACACGTCCTTATCCTCATATACCGATCCCAATATACTGATTCTCCTGATTATTGTTTTATTACTCTTATCCTTATTATCCCTTCAACGTTAAGGGCATTTTCAAGTGCCTCTTCTGTCACATGGGCATCTATATCCATAAGAGTGCAGGCATAATCATCTTTGCTTTTGTTTGTAAGGTTTCTGATGTTTATGTTCTGATCCGCCATTATGCCGGTTATCTTGCCCAGCATGGCCGGAATGTTTTTATTCAGTATGCATATCCTTGCTGTGGCATCGGGATCCAGTCTTCCCAGAGAACATGATGGATAATTCACTGAATTACTTATGTTTCCGTTTTCAATGTAGTCCATGAGCTCGTCTGCGGCCATTACTGCGCAGTTGTCTTCAGCTTCTTTTGTGGAGGCGCCAAGATGGGGAATAAGGATTATCTTATCATTATTGATCACCTTGTCATTGGGGAAATCGCTGACATAGTATTTGAGTTTACTGCTGTTTATGGCTTTTACAAATGCGTCATCTTCCACGATCTTGTCTCTGGCAAAATTAAGAAGCACTGCTCCGTCTTTCATGTGGTCGAAACATTTGTCATCTATCATATCCTTTGTATCTTCTGTTACAGGTACATGGATGGTAACATAATCGCAGGTGGGAAGCAGGGTGATAAGGTCGTTTACCACAGGTATTTTGTGGGAAAGCTCGTGGGCGGCCTTAAGGGTTATATAGGGATCATATCCCACAACTTTCATACCCAGTTTTTGTGCGGCATTGGCCACCAGTACTCCAACGGAGCCCAGACCTATGACACCAAGGGTCTTGCCTTTGATTTCTGATCCGGCAAAATTGCTTTTGCCTTTTTCCACAGATTTGCTCACGTCTTCCGAAAGAGTCCTCACCCATTTGATACTGGCGGGGATATTCCTGGCTGCCATTATCATTCCGCACAGAACCAGTTCTTTTACGGAATTGGCATTGGCTCCCGGAGTATTGAAAACTACTATGCCCTTTTCTGCACATTTTTCTGTAGGTATATTGTTGACTCCCGCACCGGCTCTGGCGATGGCCATAAGGTCATCGGAAAAATCCATATCATGCATCGGATGGCTTCTTACGATTATACCTTCTGCAGTCTGTGGATCATCGGTTACGGAGTAGCACCCGGTAAACCTTTCAAGTCCCACCGGTGATATTTTGTTCAATGTGGCTATTTTATACATTTATTTATTCCCTCACTTGTGCTCTAACCTTGATATATCAATAGTAACAGCGCCATTATAACACTTTACCAAAAATCCGTAAAGTGTTATAATAAATACTTGAAGTGCAGACGGAGGTGACAGAATTGAGTAATAAAAGAGCATATAATTTTTCGGCAGGACCATCCATGCTTCCGCTTGAAGTAATAGAAGAAGCAGCAGCAGATCTTGCGAATTACAAGGGATGCGGTGAATCGGTAATGGAAATGAGCCACCGTTCCCGTGAATTTGCAGCCATTCTTTCTGATGCGGAAGCAGATCTCAGGGAAATAATGGACATACCGCAAAATTACAGGGTAATGTTCATCCAGGGAGGTGCGACGCTGCAGTTTTCCATGGTCCCCATGAACCTTATGAGAAAATCAAAAAAAGCGGACTATCTTATAACGGGATCCTGGGCAAAAAAGGCTGCCAAGGAAGCAAAGAAGTTCGGCGATATCAAAATAACAGCATCTTCCGAAGAGGATAACTTTTCATACATACCCGAAGTCACAAGGGGAGATTTCAGGGAAGATGCGGATTATGTACATATAACTTCCAACAACACGATTTACGGAACAAAGTTCCCCTACATACCCGATACAGGAGACATCCCGCTGGTCAGCGACATGTCTTCATGCATACTTTCGGAGAAAATCGATGTCAGCAGATTCGACCTTATTTATGCAGGAGCACAGAAGAACATAGGACCTGCAGGCGTGACCATTGTCATAGCCAGGGAAGATCTTCTGGGATTTGCAGATAAAAACATTCCTGTTTATCTGGATTACAAGACACATTCAGATAACGGCTCCACATATAATACTCCGCCATGCTTTGCCATATACATCGCAGGGCAGGTTTTCAAAAAGATAAAGAAGGACGGAGGGATATCCGTCATCGAGAAGAAGAACAAAGCAAAGGCAAATAAGTTGTACGGATTTATAGATTCGAGTGATTTCTACAAATGCCCCACCAGGGAGAAGGACAGGTCTATAATGAATGTGGTTTTTGTCACCGGAGACGAAGAAAAAGACAAGAAATTCGTTTCGGAGGCAAAGGCTCTGGGTATGCATAATCTTAACGGACACCGCTCCATAGGCGGCATGCGTGCCAGCATATATAACGCGATGCCGAAAGAAGGAGTAGATACACTTATTGAGTTTATGAAGAAGTTTGAGGCAGAAAACAAATGAAATATCTGATTCTTGTTCCCGATGGAGCCGGGGACGAAAAAATCGAAGAACTGGGAGGCAAAACTCCCCTTGAAGAGGCACACATGCCGGTGATAAAAAAACTGGCGCAGCTGGGAGAAACAGGTATGGTGAAGACCATACCCGATGGCGTTCCTCCCGGCAGCGATGCGGCAAACCTGTCTGTCATGGGATATGACCCCGCAGTTTTTCTTACGGGTCGCTCTCCTCTGGAGGCTGCCAGTATAGGCATAGAAATGTCTGATACAGATGTGGCTTTTCGGACAAATCTGGTCACCCTGAAAGGTGAAGGCAACTACGAAGATCTTATCATTTCCGATCACAGTGCCGGAGACATATCAACGGAAGAAGCCAATCAGCTCATAAAGGCGGTAAATAAAGAATTTGCAGATGAAAATATAAGCTTTTATACCGGAGTAAGCTACAGACATCTGATGATAGTTCATAACGGTTCTACGGAGATGGAATTGACTCCTCCCCATGATCAGCTGGGCAAAAGAGCCGGAGATCATCTTCCCAAAGGCAGGGGCAGCGAATTTATCGCTGATATGATGAAGAAAAGTTATGATATACTTGATGATCATCCGGTAAACAGAGCCAGAAAAGCAAAGGGTCTTGGCCCGGCCAATTCGATCTGGATATGGGGTCAGGGAAAGAAGCCCTCTCTTTCTTCCTTTACAGAAAAATACGGTATAACAGGCACAGCCATATCGGCTGTGGACCTTATCAAAGGCATAGGCATATGTGCGGGACTTTCCACTGTGGATGTCCAAGGTGCCACCGGCACAATAAACACAAATTTTGAAGGGAAAGCCCGGGCGGCCATAGAAGCTTTCAGAGACGGAAAGGATTTTGTATATCTTCACATTGAAGGTCCTGACGAATGCTCTCATCAGGGGGATATGGAAGGCAAGATAAAATGTCTTGAGATCATAGATGAAAAGGTACTAAAGCCCATATTGGAATATCTGGAAAGCAGTTCAGAGGATTTCAGCATACTGGAAGTTCCGGATCACAGAACGCCCCTGTCCATAAGGACCCACTCTTCAGACCCGGTGCCCTATGTGATTTACAGGAGCGTTGAACAAAAGCCATTGGACGAATCAAGGGAATTTTCCGAGAGATCCGGAGAAAAGGGCCGGTTTTTCGGAAGCGGCTTTGCTTTGGCAGATTATTTTTTTCAAAAATGAGAAGCATTAGAAATTATATGAAAAGACTGGTTTTGATAATTATCATTCTGGCACTTTCTTTTACGCAGACAGTGCCTGTTTTTGCTATTGATGAAGAACCTGAAACGGCTTCCCGTGCAGCTATCCTGATGGATGCCAAAACAGGGGAAATCATTTATGAAAAAAATGCGGACCGGGTAATGGAGCCTGCCAGTATAACCAAAGTAATGACCTGCATGCTGGCCATAGAAAATCTTGACCCGGACCATAAGGTAACCATAAGCAGAGATATGGATCTTCTTGGGCATGTAATGTCTCTAAAGAAGGGAGAACAGCTGACAGTCAGACAACTTCTTTATTCGATGATGGTGTGGTCGGCAAATGATGCGGCAGTTGTTCTGGCGGAAGAGGTTTCGGGAAGCGTCGAGGAATTTGCGGAACTTTCCACCAAAAGAGCCCATGAACTGGGCGCAGAAAACACATTCTACAAAAATCCCAACGGTCTTAATGATGTGACAGGGCATGTGACAACTGCAGAGGATCTGGCGCTGATATGCCGGTGGGCAATGGAAAACCGGACTTTCAGGGAAATTGTCTCTACGGTAAGGTACAAAGTGCCTGCCACAGAGGTATCTGAAGAAAGAAAATTCAAAAGTACCAATAGGCTGCTTTATGATGAAAAAAATGAAATAAATGTTAACGGACGGGAACGTTTCCCAAAGTACAAAGGTGCCATCGGCATCAAAACTGGGCAGACGGGCACGGCGGGATACTGTCTTGCCGGATGCGCCAAACGCAAAGGGACGGAATATATCGCAGTGATACTTTTTGCCCCCGACGATCTTTCCAGATTTTCCGACTGCATAGAACTGCTGGATTTCGGATTTGATAATTACCATACCTACAGGGCATATAAACCGGGAGAGCCGGCAGGCAGGGTAAAAATCAAAAACGGCAGCAAACTGAAAGTGGATGCAGAAGTGAAAGACGGAGCTTATGCCACGCTTTCCAATGAGGGGTCGGATTCTCTCGTTTCCGAAAAGATCGTAATGAGAGATGATTTGAAAGCACCTGTCAAAAAAGGCACAAGGGCAGGAACGGTCAAGCTTTATGTGGATGACATAAAAGTCGGGGAAGCGGAACTGGTGGTTTCGGAGTCTGTCAAAAAAGGCGGTCCCTGGACGGCCATCGGTATTTCTGATCTGGCGGCATTTATAATACTTATCCTGCTCATAATTCTTTTCATAGCATTGCTTATTATACTGATACGCCGGGCAAACAGAAAAAAGGCAGAAAAAGCAAGAAAGAGAAGAGAAGAAGAAGCGAAGAAAAGAAAAGAAGACGAAGCAAAAAGACGAATGGCAGAAGAGGCAGAAAACAGAAGACGCAGAGAATGGCCCTATTAAAGGCGTAAAAATGTTTGATATCGAAGAAAACTTAAAAAAACTCCCGGACAAACCGGGAGTTTATATTCATAAGGACAGACTTGGCAACGTTATATATGTGGGAAAGGCTATTTCCCTGAAAAAACGTGTCAGGCAGTATTTTCGTGCATACAGAAACACGGACCCGAAGGTCAGAGCCATGGTTTCCTACATTTCGGAATTTGAATATATCACCACGGGCACAGAGATGGAAGCGCTTATACTTGAATGCAATCTGATCAAAAAGTATATGCCCAGATATAACGTCCTGCTCCGCGACGACAAAACATATCCCTTCATAAAAGTGACCACCACAGAGGAATTTCCCAGGATAATGAAGACCCGCAAAATAGACAGGAAAGGCGACAAATATTTCGGACCTTATACCGATGCGGGAGCAGTGGCTCAGATGGTGGAACTTTTGAACACTATATATGTATTAAAAAGATGTCCAACATCAAAGTTTGCCAAAGGATCAAGACCGTGCCTGAATTATCATATCGGGCAGTGTCAGGGCATATGCAAAGGCGGTGTGGACAGGGAAGAATACATGCAAAC
>Ga0116163_1001941_pt1 | contig 12432 bp, 9 predicted proteins | sample AD_UKC107_MetaG_FD_89889 | JGI IMG/M metagenome (GOLD analysis project Ga0116163, IMG submission 89889) | Active sludge microbial communities of municipal wastewater-treating anaerobic digesters from Hong Kong - AD_UKC107_MetaG | ecosystem: Engineered > Bioreactor > Anaerobic > Digestate | place...
GGAGGGGGATACCACCCGGGGCGGCAAAATTCTCCGGAACTTCGGCATCGACGAAGCCCGGTTCCTCAAGGTGCTCCACGAGGTACGGGGACGGGTGCAGGTTCAGAGCGACAATCCCGAGGAAACCTACGAGGCCCTGGAGAAATATGGTCGGGATCTGGTGAAGATGGCCCGCACGGGAAAATTGGATCCCGTGATCGGCCGGGATGAGGAGATTCGCCGGGTTATTCGCATTCTCAGCCGGAAGACCAAGAACAACCCCGTGCTCATCGGAGAGCCCGGAGTAGGAAAAACCGCCATCGTGGAAGGGCTGGCCCACCGGATCGTCCGGGGGGACGTGCCTGAGGGATTGAAGGATCGAACCCTGGTGGCCCTGGATATGGGGGCTCTCATCGCGGGGGCCAAGTTCCGGGGAGAGTTCGAGGAACGCCTTCGGGCGGTACTGAACGAGGTGAAGGAGCAGAACGGCAAGGTGCTCCTCTTTATCGACGAACTCCATACCATCGTGGGGGCGGGCAAGGCCGAGGGCTCCCTGGATGCGGGGAACATGCTCAAGCCCATGCTGGCCCGGGGAGAGCTTCACTGTATCGGCGCCACCACCCTGGACGAATATCGGGAGCACATCGAAAAGGATGCCGCCCTGGAGCGGCGCTTTCAGCCGGTGGTGGTGGATCAGCCCACGGTGGAGGATACCATCTCCATTCTCCGGGGGCTCAAGGAGCGCTACGAGGTGCATCACGGAGTCCGCATTCAGGACAATGCTCTCGTGGGGGCTGCCACGCTTTCGAATCGCTATATTACGGATCGCTTTCTGCCGGACAAGGCCATCGATTTGGTGGACGAAGCCTGTGCCATGGTGCGTACGGAAATCGACTCCATGCCCGCAGAGCTGGATGCTGCTTCCCGACGGGTGATGCAGCTCGAAATCGAGGAGGCCGCCCTGGCGAAGGAATCCGACAAGGCGAGTAAGGACCGTCTCGGGGCACTCCGGAAAGAGCTTCAGGAGGTGCGTGCCCAGGCGGAGGTTCTTCGGGCTCAATACGAGAAGGAAAAGGAAGCCATTCGAGAGGTTCAGGAGCTTCGGGGAAAACTGGAATCCCTGCGCCTCGAGGTAGAGAGGGCGGAACGCCAGTACGATCTTAACCGGGCTGCGGAAATCCGGCACGGAGAACTTCCCCAGGTGGAAAAAGCCCTGGAGGAGGCCCAGCTCCGGATGGAGGAGAGAAGTGCCCAAAGCCTTCTTCGGGAAGAGGTTACCGAGGAAGAGATTGCCCAGATCGTGAGCCGCTGGACGGGCATTCCCGTCACCCGGCTCGTGGAGGGAGAGCGCCAGAAGCTGCTTCGCCTGGATGACGTGCTTCACGAGCGAGTGGTGGGGCAGGACGAAGCGGTGCGGGCGGTAGCGGACGCAGTGCTCCGGGCCCGAGCGGGAATCAAGGATCCTCGGCGTCCCATCGGCTCCTTTATCTTCCTCGGTCCCACGGGAGTGGGAAAGACCGAGCTTGCCCGCACTTTGGCGGCGGCTCTCTTCGACAGCGAGGATAACATGGTGCGTCTGGATATGTCGGAGTACATGGAAAAGCATGCGGTCTCCCGCCTTATGGGAGCGCCTCCGGGTTACGTGGGATACGAGGAGGGGGGGCAGCTCACCGAAGCGGTGCGGCGGAAGCCCTACAGCGTGGTACTTTTCGACGAAATCGAAAAGGCCCACGGGGATGTGTTCAATATACTGCTCCAGATTCTCGACGATGGGCATATCACCGACAGCCACGGCCGGAGGGTGAACTTCAAAAACACCGTGATTATCATGACCAGCAATATCGGGGCTCCCTATCTCATGGAGGGCATCACTCCGGACGGGGACATTACGGACAACGCCCGGAACGGAGTTATGCAGGCCCTTCGAGGGGCCTTCCGCCCCGAATTTCTCAACCGGGTAGACGACGTGGTGCTTTTCAAACCTCTGCGGATGGCCGAAGTGGCTCGCATCGCGGGGCTTCTTCTGGAAGAGTTGGGTCATCGCCTGGAAGCTATGGGGATGACCTTCAAGGCCACTCCCGAAGCCTTGGAGTTCATCGCCCGGGAAGCCTATGATCCCGCTTACGGAGCCCGGCCCCTGAAACGTTATCTTTCCCGGAACGTGGAAACCAAGCTGGCCCGGGAGCTTGTGGGAGGAGAAATTATGGAGGGAGCCGCCATTGCCCTGGAAACCTCGGGGAACGCCCTGGAAATTTTGTGGAAAGAACCGGAGCCCGAAAAAGAGCAGGCCAACGGGGATGTGGTGGAAGGGGAAATCGTGGAATAGTCCGGGAAGCCTTTCCCGTGAATCTTTTCCGGTAAAACGATCGAAGCTGTTTCATATACGAAAGGAGCTCCCCGGGGAGCTCCTTTCGTATGTCTTTTGCCCGTGAAAACTACTGGAAATTTTCCACGGTTTCCCGGAACGTTTTTTCCAACTTCAGAAAGGCCTCTACCACCACGGGATCGAACTGGGTTCCCTTCCCCTCCTGAATGATAGCCACCGATTTCTCGTGGGAAAAAGCGGGTTTATAGCAGCGTTCCATCCGGAGGGCGTCGTACACGTCCGCCACCGCCATAATGCGGGCGCTTAAAGGAATGGCTTCTCCCGCGAGCCCTTCGGGATAGCCCCTGCCGTTCCACCACTCGTGATGAGATCGGGTGATTTCCATACCCATGCCGATGAAGGCGTTGTTGGGATAAGCTTCCCGGACGGTCTGGAGGGTTCGGGCTCCGATGAGAGTATGATTTTTGATCTCCCCGTATTCCTCGGGAGAAAGAGTTCCGGGTTTTTGCAGAATGCTGTCCTTGATGCCTACCTTGCCGATGTCGTGAAGAGCGCTGGCGTGATAAATGTTTTCCACAAAGCTTTCGTCGATTTCTCCGGCGTAGGGAGAGGAGTTCCGCAGTTCCCGGGCGAGGTTGCGGCAGTGGATTCGAACCCGTTCGATGTGTTTGCCCGTATCTCCGTCCCGTTCCTCCGCAAGTTTTGCCAGGGCGATGATGGTGGAAATCTGAGCCTCCGAAATTTCCCGTATCTGTTTGCGTATCCGCTCCTCGAGGTTTTCGTTGTGATTTTTCAGGGTTTGCCGTATCTGCCGCAGTTCGAGGTGTGTACGCACCCGGGCCAGCACCTCTTCGAACTGAAAGGGTTTGGTTATGTAATCCACCCCTCCCAGGGAAAAGGCCCTGGTTTTATCCTCGGTTTCGTTCAGGGCGCTCAGAAAGATTATCGGAATATCCGCAAGGGAGGGCTCCTGCTTGATTTGCTGACAAACCTCGTAGCCGTTCATCTCGGGCATGTTGATATCCAGCAAAATCAGATCCGGAGGGTTTTTCAGGGCTCCCCGAAGAGCGAGGGATCCCTTGGGAAAGGCAAAAACCCGGTATCCTTTGCGGCGGAGCATGTTTTCCAGAAGCCGCAAATTTGCGGGAGTATCGTCCACCACCATGATGGTGTTCATGGAGTTTTCCCGTTCCATCATATGTAACCCTCCTCTCTTTGCTTCTCTTTTAAGGTAGCATACTACAGAGGGGGAGTCAGGACAAGAGAAAAGCCTCTTTTTTAATTATATTTTTGGGTTCTTCGGATTTTGAAATAAGTGGGAAAAGCCGGATTTTTCCACGATGGAAGTCTTTTCCGATATGCTCTATCATATGGTAAGGTGGAAAGGGCCTATAAAACCCTCTTGGCCTGAGAGAATCGAGAAAAACAAGGACTTGCATGACAATAAGAGTAAAGGTTTGGGAGAGAGATCATGCACACAGGAGCGAAAGAAAAAAGCTCGTTTGATATGCCTCAGGGAGAGTATTTTTTTTCTCGCCTGGGAAAGGCTTTCAGTATGGTGCTTTTCGTCAATTCTGAGGGAATGGTGGAGAAATGGCTTGCTCCTTCCCGAAGATATGGAAGTTTTCTTTCTCCCTTGGGAAAATCCTTTTCCTTGGAAGACCTTCCTCTGGAGGATCCGCCTCTCGGGAAACGTCTTCTCCATAGCCTTCGGAAGAATGAAGAGATTTCTTTTTTCTGCTCCTTTCCACGGGAAAACGATCAGCTTCATGCTCAGGGATGGATATACTGTTTTTCTTCCGGCTTGCGGGTAATTGCTTTCCAGGACCGTACTCGACAAAACAGGCTTGCCCGAAAAACATATTTTCTCTCTCAGAGAATACGGAATATCCTTGTGGCGGTGCAGAGCGCTTCCATGGGCTTTTGGGAGTGGGATCTCGAGTCCGGGATTTTTTCCGTATCCGGAAATGGCGGGATGTGATGGGGTTTTCCACGGAATCGGGAAAAGGGAAATGGTTGTTTCCCCTTTTACCGGAAGAGCGGGAAAAAACTTTGCCGGAAAGGCTCCGCAATATTGTGGCTGCCGAGGATTATCCTCCTGTGCCGGTGGTTACCGCTAGCTTCGGAGTGGTGGAATTTCGGGAATATCACCAGGGGCTGGGATCTCTCGAGCAGGAGGCGGATATGGCTCTTTATCGTGCCAAAACTTCGGGTAAAAATCGTGTGGAACTCTACGGACCCGACTTCGGCAAGGAATGACGGAATGTTTTGCGGGGCACCCCCCGCGTTTTAATGAAAATTTACGGGAAAATAATCAGACTAAGGAGGCCCGATAAATTTATGGCTTTTGGAAAAAGAGAGAACAGTGCGGAAAGACCCGTGGTGTTGGTTACCGGATCTTCCCGGGGAATCGGAGCGGCTTTGGTGCGGCATTTTGCCCTTAGAGAATGTCCGGTGGTGCTTAACTATCGCAGCTCCCTCGAAGAGGCCCGGGGAGTATGCGAAAAGGTGCGGCAGGAGTATCCCCAGGCTCGGATTCTCCCGGTTCAGGGGGATGTGGGAACCGAATCGGGGGTAAGGGGGCTTTTCGATGCCGCCGAAGAACGTTTCGGCGGGGTGGACGTGCTTATCAACAATGCGGGGCGCAATTTGGACGGTGCTTTTACGGAGATGTCCGAAGAGCAGTGGGATGCGGTGCACCATGCGGTATTGAAGAGCGTTTTTCTATGCTCCCGGGAGTATGCCCGGCGGTACGAAGGATCCCGGGGGTGCATTCTGTCGGTGGCCTCGGGTACCGCTTTTCATGGCCGTAAAAACGGTGCCAACTACTGCAGTGCCAAGGCGGGAGTGGTAAATCTCACAAAAGATATGGCCCTGGAGCTGGCTCCCCGGATTCGGGTGAACTGCGTGGGGCTGGGGATCATCAACACCGACGAGGTGATGACCCGCTATCGTCTTCGGGAAGAGGAACCCCTCCGGGAAATGCTTCGGGCCATTCCCCTGGATCGCCTGGGCACTCCCGAAGATGTGGCGGACTGCATGGATTTTCTCGTATTCCGGGGAAGCTATATGACGGGGCAGACCATCTTCGTCAATGGAGGCTGGTATATGCATTGATCCGGGGAGAAGCCGGAATGTTCTGCTCTTGGTCGAACCATGACAAGATTTTCATGAATTCCATGCCTTTGCCCCGATAGAGCTTATTTCAAGCTTGCTCTAATGCCTTTTTGCTATTATCCTGGTTTAGGATCTTTGGGGTAATTCCGAAGGAGAGTTGTCAACTCTTCTTTATTTCGGAATTTCAGATAAAGGCTCAAAGAAAAATTGCGGAAGGAGAATGATTATGCCAGAATTTGGGAATCCCTTTTCGGGAATGGCTAAAGACAGGAAACTGACGGAGGAAGAACTTATTCGGGCGATCCGCTTTATGGTGGCTGCGGAGTACGAGGCGATTCAGCTTTATATGCAGCTTGCGGAATCCACGGACAACAAGCTTGCCATCGAAGTGCTCAAGGACATCGCCGACGAGGAACGGGTTCATGCGGGAGAATTTTTGAGACTTCTCCACGAACTTGATCCTGATGAAAAGGGCTTTTACGATGAAGGAGCGAAGGAAGTAGAGGAAGAGATCGCTCAAATGAAATAGCCCGTTTCGGAAAAAGAATGCAACCTTCCTGCCCGGAGATTGCGCAGGAAAACGAGAGAGGCAAAAGGTTTTTCGTGATTTTGTAGTGAAGGAAAGCCCTGCTTTTGTAAACAATCCCAGCATAAACTCCGTTTTTATCTTGACAGCTTTATGGGAAATTCTGTATAATCCGCCGCAAGCTTGTTTTTAACGTTCCGGCGTAAAAATTCCCGAGAAGGAGGAGCTCCCATGAGAAAAAATGTTCAGGTTTTTTCGCCAGTAGTTTTCGAACTTACCATGGCTATGTGCGGCGGCCCTCCTGAAGGGACCGGCGTTTAGCGGCGCTATGGGTAACTTCGGGCCAGGGTCCTTCAAAAGAGGATCCTGGCCTTTTTTTTATGCGTTTCATCATCTTGAAGGAGGTTTTTTGTATATGAACAGGGAAAAACTGCGCATGAATCCCCAGGTGTTTCAGGAGATCAACGATTATCTCGTATGCAGAGAGAATCCTCTGACGGAAAAACTTTCCCGTATCGTGGGCAAGTACGGCTCTCCCGAGGCTATCAATCGAAAAGCTCGAGAAGCGGGGTCCCTGGATTCCCTTCTCTATCGGCTGGAGAAAATGGGCTCTCCCTACCTCAAGGATTTGCGTTGGCTCGAAGAGCAGCGCGACAAGGGAGCTTTTATCTCTCTTTCCGAATACCGTGCCCGGGTTTTCGGAGAGGAACCGCAACCCCTGAGTTTCGATGAGGCTTGCGCAGTTACCCTGGAAATAAGTGCCCTCCAGTATTTCCCCTGGCTCATCCGACAGGCGGAACGGGCCATTGACAAGGGGGAACTCTTGGCGGGGCGGTATATCCGGGTTCGGAAAATGAAGGAGCAGGAAAAGGATCAGGGGGATATCCTGGCGGTGGCGGCGGCCATGCGGATTATCGGGGCGAGCTACGTGGAAACCCTGGATACCAAAGGAACCGACGGTTCCAACGTGCATCTCGGGGGGCCCGAAACGATCACGGGGTACTTCGGAGGCATCGGAGAGCCTAACGATCACGCCCTCAACTGGGTGGACGAGTACCTTTACTACTACACCAACTATGGCATCAGTCAGGTGCTGAATATCAATCCCGGTACGGTGCTTCTGGCCTACATGCTCTACCGCCTGGGAGTGGATATCAAGTTCAAGATCTCCGTCTTCATGGGAAACGATAATCCCTATTCCGTATTCTGGACCCTCATGATGGCCAAGCTCTTCGCCCGGGAGGACGGTTCCGTGTCGTTGGAGGGATTCAACATCTCCAATTCCATCGATACGAAAAACCTCAAAATCATCGGCCAGATCCGGCGGGATCTCGGTTTGGAGAACCAGGTCCGCATCGAGCACCACATTACGGAAACCTACACGAGCATCGTACGGCAGCCTTATCTGCGGCGGGATCAGCTTCTGGAAGTGGCCCGGGAAGTGCCCAACATCTCCGCCAAGCATGAAGGAGGAGATCCCCAGGAGGAATCCGGGCTGGAGCATTCCTCCAGTATCCTCGATTACTTCCGGGATAAGGAGGAAGTGGAGAGCTCCGGCGCCATGCCCCTGCTCCTGGATAACTTTTTGCTCAAGCATGTGGCGGTAAACCGTACCGCCGAAGCCCTTACCCGAAAGGGACTCTCCTTTCTGGCGGCGTCCCGGCTTCATAGACGGTAAGAACTGCGGCGAAAGGAGATATGTTTCGTGAAGATTGCGACGCGAGTGGAACAACTTGCCGGTGAAGGGGCCTTCGAAGTGCTTTCCCGGGTGGAGGCTCTGCAGGCCCAGGGGAAACACATCATCAGTTTCGCCATCGGAGAGCCCGATTTCGATACGGAGGACCGGATAAAAGAGGCCGCATGCCAGGCTCTCAGGCAGGGGGCCACCCACTATACTCCTTCCGCGGGAACGAGGCGTTTCCGGGAGGCCGCAGCCCGCTACATCTCTCGAACCCGGAAGGTGGAGGTTTCTCCGGATTGTGTTATTGCCGCTCCCGGCGTGAAGCCCCTTCTCTTTTATTCCATTCTCACCTGTGTGGATGAAGGGGACGAAGTGCTTCTGCCGAGCCCGGGATTTCCCACCTACGAATCCCTGGTTCGCTATGCCGGAGGAGTGCCCGTGCGGCTTCCTCTCCGGGAAGAGCTCGATTTTTCCTTTTCTCCCCGGGAAATGGAGGAGTTGGTGTCGCCGAAAACGAAGATGATCATTCTCAACTCTCCTCACAATCCCACCGGAGGGGTCCTGGAAAGAGAAGCCCTGGAGGCGGCGGCCCGAATTTCCCGGGAGCGGGATATCTGGGTTCTTTCGGACGAGGTCTACAGCGCCATGGTGTACGAAGGGGAATACCAGAGCTATTTTTCCCTGGAGGATGTGCGGGATCGGACGATTCTCGTGGAGGGCTTCTCCAAAACCTGGGCCATGACGGGATGGCGCCTGGGGTTGGCAGTGGTCCCCCAAAAGCTGGTATCTCCCTTCTCCCGGCTTATCATCAACAGCGTGTCCTGTACCGCCGCCTTTACTCAGGAGGCGGGAATCGCCGCGTTGGAGGGGCCCCGGGACTATGTGGAGCACATGATGAAATCCTACGAGAAAAGACGTCGGCTTCTCACGGAAGGGCTTCAGGCCATACCAGGAATCCGCTGCTCTCTCCCCAAGGGAGCTTTTTACGTATACGCCAACGTGACGGAGCTTTGCGAAAAGAAGAATTGTCCCCATGCGGAAGCTCTGCAGCATAAACTTCTGGAAGAGGCGGGGGTGGCGGTGCTCGGCCGGAGCTGCTTCGGTGCCCCCTATCCCGGAGAAAAGGAGGAATATCTCCGGTTCTGCTACGCCACATCGGAGGAGAACCTCCGGGAAGGACTCCGTCGAATCCGGGAATTCGCTTCGTGGTGACAACCTAATTTCAAAGACTTCAGATGAAGAAAAGCCCCCCGCATTCTCGCAAGGAATGCGGGGGCCGCTTATGGCCCGGGGTTTTCTTTCTCGCTCCTCTCCATGACGATTGGCTCTTCTCCGAGGGATTCCGCCGTATCTTTCGAAAAATGCACGGTACTTCCGGTTTCCGCGGAGGAGGCGGCGGTGCGGGAGATCATCTCCAGGGCCCCCATATCCACGCCGTCGAATTGGGGCCTGGGTACTCCCCGCTGATCTCTTTCCGGGATGGTGAGAATTCTTTTCCCGAAGGTATGTGCTCCCACGCTCAATCCCGCATCCAGAGCGGAACTTCCCGCACCGAGGGCGCATGTCGACGTGGGGCCTCCGTTATTTTCCAGAGCTCCGAGGCGGGGATTTTCCGAAGTGTTTCTCTCTCCCTGAAGATCTGTAACGGAACAGGTGATGGTAAGGGGGGTGGGGGCGTATATTTCTCCTTTGCCGGTTCCCCAGAAGATGCTGTTTGTCACGAACCCGGCTCCCCGATAGTTGTCGTGATGACAAAGGCTTCTCCCCAGTGTTTCCGCTTCGTTGGCGTGGAAGGTGCAGTTTTGCAGAAGGAGATCCCCCGTGTCGTAGGCCTGGCTGTAGATGCCTCCTCCGAAGGCCCCGGCATTGCCGTAGACGGTGCAGTTGGTCATGCGGAGGGCGCTCTCGAAAGCGGCGATTCCTCCGCCGCATGGGTTGGTGTCGATACCGTTCCAGGCGGTATTATGTGCGATGGTGCAGTTAGTTATTTCCAAGGTATTCCTCTCCCGGGCAAAAATCCCTCCTCCGGAGTAGAGGGCGGTGTTTTTCATGACGGTGCAGTTTTTCATGATGAGAGAGCTTTCTCTGCCGAGATAGATCCCTCCGCCGTTGCGATTGCTTCCATGTCGGATAAACAGGTCGTTCAGGGTAACCCGGAGGCCTTCCCCGACGGTAAGTACCGAGGCGTGGGAGACGCCTCCCGGAGTTTTCGAGGTTTGGAGAATTCCCTCTCCTTCGGAAGGTCCCTGGAGGGTGAGATTTTTTTCTATGATGTATCCCGAAGCACAGGTATAGACTCCTTCGGCAAGGAGGATACTATCCCCCGAAGCGGCGGCATGAAGGGCCTCCTCAAGAGTGGGGTAGTGCCCTTCGTCAGAGCCCGTAAAAAGAACTGTCCCCTCCGCCCGAGGGAGGAGCCCTCCCGGGAAAACGGCGGTAAAAACCGTAAGGGCCATAAGCCCCGCCAAGCATAAAAGCAAAAGGCTCTCGGAAGGTGCAAAAAAAGAAAATCGAGCGTCAGGTTTCTTTCGTTTTCTCATGAGAGCTGCCTCCTTTGGGGAATCCCGATTTTTTCTTCAAGGAAAGAATACCACCAAAGGCCTCGGGGAGGTTTTGCTTTCCTCGTAAATGCGTAAAACCCGGGTTGCAGTTTTTGGAGGATGCCGTTATTCTGAAAGCTCCCGGGGTTTTTCTTCCCGAGAAATTCCCTTTCTGCCGGTTCGTCCAAAGGCAGGATCATTGTATCGGAAGTATGGAGGTGTTTCATATCTCATGCATAATAAAGGAGCGAAATCTATGATTTTGTGGTTTGCGGTTGTAACGGCGGTTCTCCTGGTTCTGGGATCAGGCTTGTGCGGTATGGCCCGGGCGGAGGATCGGCGTCCTCCCCGGATTCCCCTGGAGGACTTCTTTCGGCTTCCCGAAAAGGCGGGGTTCCAGATCTCCTTCGACGGAAAGTATTATGCCTTTCTGCAGCCCTGGAAAGATCGGCTCAATATCTACGTGCAGGCTTTGGAAAGCTTGGAGGAACCGGTGCGGATCACCTCGGTGGAGGAGCGGGATATCCGCAGCTACACCTGGGCCAACGACGAACGGCTTCTCTATATGCAGGATACCGGAGGAGACGAGAACTATCATATCTTCGGAGTGAACCGGGATGGCTCCAATTTCAAGGAACTTACTCCCTTCGAGGGGGTGCGCACGGGGATTCTGGATATTCTCAAGGATGATCCGGAACACGTGCTCATGGTGATGAACCGGCGGGATCGGCGTTTCTTCGATGTCTACCGCATGAACGTCTCTACGGGAGAGCTCGTGCTGGTGGAGGAGAACCCCGGCACCATCGCGGGATGGGGAACGGATCACGACGGCAAGGTGCGCATCGCCTACGCCAAGGAGGGACTGGAGCGGAGCGTGCTTTATCGGGATGAGGAATCTCAGCCCTTCGAGACCATCATTACCACGGATTTCACCGAGAAGGTTCTTCCCGTGGGATTTACGCCGGATAACCGGGATCTCTACGTTTTTTCCAACCAGAGCCGGGATACCCTGGCGCTTCATACCTTCGATCCCAAGAAGCGGGAGCTCGGGGAGATGCTCTACGAACACCCCGAGGTGGATCTGGAGAGCATTCTCTGGTCCGATGCCAGAAAAGAGCTTTTGGGGGTTTCCTATTACAGCGATAAGCGGCACCGGCACTTTTTCGACGAAGAGGCGGAAAGGTTTTTTGAAAAGCTGCAAAAGCGGTTTCCCGGCTATTCCGTAGGTATTTCCGACACCAGCCTGGACGAGCGGAGGATGATTATCGCCGCAGGGAGCGACCGCATGCCCGGAAGACTCTACTATCACGATCTCGACAAGCCCGAAGAGTTTATTCTTCTGGCGGATCTCTATCCCTGGATCAAAGAGGAATACATGGCGGAACGTCGCCCCGTAACCTATACAAGCCGGGACGGTCTTACCATTCACGGCTATCTCACCCTTCCCAAGGGCGTGGAGCCAAAAAATCTTCCCGTGGTGGTGAATCCTCACGGAGGCCCCGAGGCCCGGGAAACCTGGGGATATGATCCGGAATCCCAGTTTCTCGCCAACCGGGGAGTGGCGGTCTTTCAGATGAACTTCCGCATTTCCACGGGATACGGTAAATCCTTCTGGATGGCAGGGTTCAAGGAGTGGGGGAAAAAACAGCAGGACGACATTACTGACGGCACCCGGTGGCTTATCGAGGAAGGCATGGCGGATCCGGAGCGTATCGCTATCTACGGAGGGTCCTACGGAGGGTATGCCACCCTCATGGGGCTTATTAGGGAGCCGGAGCTCTACGCCTGCGGCGTGGATTACGTGGGAGTGGCGAACCTCTTTACTCTTCTGGAATCCATTCCTCCCTATTGGGAGCTGGAGCGGCAGAAGATGTACATTACCATCGGCAATCCCGAAACCGAGGCGGAGCTCTTCCGGGAAATTTCTCCGGTCTTCCACGCCGAAAAGATCAAGGCTCCCCTCTTCATCGCCCAGGGGGCCAACGATCCCCGGGTGAACAAGGCGGAGTCGGATCAGATGGTGGAGGCCCTGCGGAAGCAGGGAGTGGAGGTTCCCTACATGGTGAAGGATAACGAGGGGCACGGCTTTGCCAACCAGGAGAATCGCTTCGACTTTTACCGGGCCATGGAGGCTTTTCTTGCGGAACATCTGGATCTGGAGGAATCCTCTCCTTCGGACGGCGAGGGCCGGTAGCGTGTTCCCCGGCGCGGAAGAAACGGGAGCTTTCGAACTATGAAGTGGCGTGCCATTCTTGCCCATCCC
>Ga0116163_1001948_pt1 | contig 12385 bp, 7 predicted proteins | sample AD_UKC107_MetaG_FD_89889 | JGI IMG/M metagenome (GOLD analysis project Ga0116163, IMG submission 89889) | Active sludge microbial communities of municipal wastewater-treating anaerobic digesters from Hong Kong - AD_UKC107_MetaG | ecosystem: Engineered > Bioreactor > Anaerobic > Digestate | place...
AAAGGGAATTATTTCTTGCCGTGGTGCAGGGTATCATGGTATCAACGATAAAATATATCAACAAGTATAAACCTGAAGATTGTCAGACGATTATACAAAATACATTTGACCTGTTATGGAATGGAATTTGTAATCGATAATCGTTGAATCAAATTATGCGATTTGACAAGTGTCATTTTGGAGTGTATAATATGACTGAATACTCAGTCTTTATTGTTTATGAAGCATTTATCGTGAATCTTTCGATTAAATGCTTCCTTTTTTTTGATCGAAGGGCAGATTTGTGATTTGACAAAGTGCAATGGATGTGTTAGTATATGAATGATCAATCAGTCATAACACTCTTGATAGGGGTGGAAAGAAACGAAGAAGGCTTTTTGAAAACACTGTGACTGATTGTTCAATCTGAACGTGGGCCGTGAGTTAAAGGGGGCAAAGATGATTTCAGAAGATTTAAAAGATACCTTTGAGTATTTTGAGGAAATATATCGGCAGAAGCAGCGCTACAACATTACATGGGCGTTTAAGGATGCACAGGAACGAATAGATAGTTTTATGACAACGACGTCGGAGAATTGTAAGACATCCTGCTGCTCGAAGTTTGAAGAGGTCCTGAAGAGGGGAGAGAACCTCTCTTCATTTCGGAAATTTTCCATGAAGGCGGCGAAGCGAGCCAAATGGTTTTCAAGACTCTTTGGGAATCTTCACGGTATCCTTACGGCGGCGGAGATGATCCTTTCCGTGGTTCTAGTCATCGTACTATCTGCTCTCAGCCACAGAGCTGGTGCACACATGGAATCTGAACTGATGGGGACAATCGTCGTTGTACTGTTCGCCTTCTTCAAGGTTGTTCTTGAAAGATGGTTTGTGAAACCGGCTTTTGACGAATGGGGCTGGAAGCTGTACCGGCGTTCCACAAAGAATCTCTATGATTATATCGTCGATATAACGAGACTGACACGCCGGAATGACCAGGACATCCTGACTCCGGTCATCGAGTTTTCCACTACTGAGTTGATGAAGTATACCGAAACTGAAACATCGGCCATAAGCTGATCGGACCATAAAAATCAAATGGATGAGATAAGGAGTTGATATGATGCTTTACAGACAGATGCCTTCAAATGGTGACAGGCTGTCCGCTCTTGGCTTCGGATGTATGCGTCTTCCGACGAGAGGCGGGAGGATTGACAAGGCGGAAGCCATGAAACAGATCAGATATGCCATCGATAACGGGGTGAACTATATCGATACGGCGTGGCCGTATCACGGTGGAAACAGTGAGAAATTTCTCGGTGAAGCCCTGGCGGATGGCTACAGGGAAAAGGTGAAGCTCGCGACCAAATTGCCTCAGTTTCTCTGTAAATCCAGGGAGGATATGTACAACTTTTTTGATAAGCAACTTGGAAAGTTGAATGTGGAAGTGATCGATTATTATCTGATCCACATGCTCAACGGTGTGGCATGGGAACAGATGAAGGGTCTCGGCATAAAGGAATTTATGGACGATATCAGGGCGAAGGGACAGATAAGGCATATCGGATTTTCCTTCCATGGTCCCAAAGATGATTTTCCGAGAATCGTCGATGATTACGACTGGGATTTCTGTCAGATCCAGTACAATATCCTGGATGAGAATAATCAGGCGGGAAAGAGCGGACTGCGATATGCCGCTTCGAAGGGACTCGGCGTGATCATCATGGAACCTCTTCTCGGGGGAAATCTTGCCGGTGAATTACCGAAACAGGTCAAGGCGCATTACGATAAGGCGGATGAGAAGCGTTCGAATGTGGAATGGGCACTCAAATGGGTGTGGAATCATCCCGAGGTGACGGTCGTTCTTTCCGGGATGAATACGATGGAACAGGTCAGCGAGAATATTCGGATTGCCTCCGAGACCCCACCGGATTCCCTGACGGAGAAAGAGGTGGGGATACTGAGAAAGGCTGCCGATACCTATCTGAGTCTGAGAAAGATCCCGTGTACCGGTTGCAGATATTGTATGCCGTGTCCCGTTGGAGTGGATATCCCGACTGCTTTTGAACTTTACAACAACAGGTATCTCTTTAACAAAAGGTTGACGAACAGAATGCTTTATCTGATGAGACTCGGTGGCATCATGGCCGGCGAAAAACCGCATCTCGTCAGTCAGTGTGTGAGTTGCGGGAAGTGTAAACAGGTCTGTCCACAGGGAATCAATATTCCTGAAGAATTGAAAAAGGTGCAGAAGGAGTTTGAAGGCCCTCTCGGAAAGGTCGTCATGACTCTTGGAAGGGCCTATATGAACCGGGGGAAAAAGAAGAGGGGGCACGATGCGTGATTAAACGATTTGTTTTCAACGGTGCGATAATCTGTCTGATCCAACGGTAGTTTTTACCGATCTTTCACGAAACCGGGAGAGCGTGTGTCAGGATTCATCCCGGTAGGTGTCATGAATGATCCTGATCCGGTCGATATCCGAGATAAAGGCCTCGACGATCTTCGGATCAAATTGCCGGCCCTTTTCTTCGGAAAGCAGGTTCAACGCCTTTTCAAAGGACCAGGGATCTTTATACGGCCGTTTAGTCGTCAGGGCGTCAAAGACATCACAGACGGAAACGATTCTGGCACACAATGCGATCTCTTCCCCTTTCAGTCCCTTCGGATACCCCTTCCCGTCGTATCTTTCATGGTGCTGCAGGGGGATGGCGGCTGCCATCTTCAGGATATAATAATCGTGTTTTCCGAGGATATCCGCGCCAATCTCGGTATGTGTTTTCATCACATCGTATTCGTCGTCATCGAGTTTCCCCTGTTTTTTCAGGATATGATCGGGAATCCCAATTTTACCGACATCGTGCATCCTGGAGGCCTCTTTGAGGATCTGAGCGATCTCTTCATCGACATCGAGCTTTTTTGCCATTCTGTAGGAATATTCACTGACCCTGTCGATATGTGCCCCGGTTTCATTGTCCCTGTACACGGAAGCCCTTCCGAGACTCTTGATGATTTCGGTCTGCACGTTCTGCAGCTCTTCGGTCTTCTGACGGACTTTTCTTGACAGCTCTTTTTTCTGATTTGAGAGTGCGAGATGTGTCTTTATCCTTGAATTCACGACAAGTGAATTGACGGGCTTCGAGATGTAGTCTACGGCTCCCATCCCAAATCCCTTCGCCTCATCGACGTCCTCATTTTTAGCCGTTACGAAAATGACGGGGATATTCTGTGTGACCGGATTATCCTTCAGGTGCCTGCAGACTTCAAAACCGTCCATCTCCGGCATCATGACATCGAGCAGGATCATGTCCGGCTTAAATCTTTCCGCTATCTTCAAGGCCGTTCTTCCGTTCAGCGCGGCCTTTATCGTATAATCCTCTATGAGTATACCGTTCAGCACATCGATGTTTTCCTTGACATCATCCACGATCAGGATACAATCTTTTCGATTTTCACCATGTTCTTTCACGTTCTTCACCCTGTATTTTTTTATTAAAAGTATATCCGATTATGATTATATATCATTTTTGATAAAAACCAGAAGATGAAAATAAAATGTCAATATAAATTAATATGTTTCATTATTTATTAATTAGGTGTAGTTGAAAAACAAAAGAAAAAAGCCATCCGTAGAGGATGGCTTATACTGATAAAATCAGAAATCTTGCTGATTTGAGAACTTATTCTTTAACAGCAGCACCTGACTTCTTCTTTGATCTGTCTGTATAATGTGTGTGAAGCAGATGATGTGCCTTGTGGCTGAGTGGCTTCTCGAGGAAGTCCGCATAAAGTTTCTTGATGGATTCATTTTCATGGGACTTTCTGATCGTCATCGCCTCATCAATCGCATAAACTCCCTTTGTTCTCTTCTCAAGAATCTGTGCATCGTTGCTGTAGGGCTCTCCGCCACCACCGATACATCCACCCGGGCAGGCCATGATTTCTACGAAATGGTAGAAAGCCTCTCCGCTTGCGATCTTGTCTACGAGTTCCTGAACGTTCTTTCCGCCATGGGCAACGGCAATCTTGAAGTCGATTCCGTTGAAATCAACAGAAGCCTCTTTGATTCCTTCGAGTCCCCTTGCGGGCATGAAGTCGATCTTTGGAAGCGGATTTCCGGTTCCGAGTTCGTAAGCTGTTCTAAGTGCGGCTTCCATAACTCCACCTGTGGCTCCGAAGATAACGGCAGCACCGGTTGATTCACCGAGTGGATCGTCGTATTCTCTCTCTTCGAGGGAGGCGAATGGAATCTTGTTGAGTCTGATGAGTCTTCCGAGTTCTCTTGTCGTGAGTACGAGATCGACATACGGATTTCCGTTTTCGTCTTTATGCTGTTCTCTGCCGGCTTCGTCCTTCTTTGCGGTACATGGCATGATGGAGACACTGAAGATGTCTTCCGCGCTTACGCCTATCTTTTCTGCAAAGTAGGTCTTGATAACCGGACCGAGCATCTGCTGTGGTGATTTTGCGGAAGATACGTTTTTGGCGAATTGAGGGTATTTCTTTTCCATCAGATTGATCCATGCCGGACAGCAGGAAGTGAACATCGGGAACGGTCCACCCTCCTTCACCCTTCCGAGCAGTTCTGACCCTTCTTCCATGATGGTGAGGTCAGCGGAGAAATCTGTATCGAATACGTAATCGAATCCGAGCGCCTTGAGTGCGGCTACCATGTTTCCGGTGGAAATGGCTCCCGGTTCCATTCCGAATTCTTCACTGATGGCTACCCTTGTTGCAGGTGCCGTTTGAACAACGAGCACTTTTTCGTGTTTTTTCAGCTGTCTGTTAACTTCTCTGACGGCAGAATTTTCGGTGATGGCTCCAACCGGGCAGAATGCACTACACTGTCCGCAGTTGATACACATCGTTTCGTTGATCGGCAGGTTGAATGCCGTGAGTGGCAATGTCTCGAATCCTCTGTCCGCCATGCCGTAGATGTCCATTCCCTGAAGCTGTGAACAGGCTCTTACACACCTTGTACAGGCGATACACTTGTCAAGGTCTCTGACGATAGATGGTGAACTGGCATCAAAGATATGTGGTTTGTCCTCGTTCTTCGGGAAAATCTGTTTAACATCGTAGCTGTATATGAGGTCCTGTAATTCGCATTTTCCATTTGATTCACAAGTCATACAGTCGTTCGGATGTCTTGAAAGAATGAGTGAAAGATTCATCTGTCTGGCGTTGTAGACTCTGTCTGAACTTGTCTTTATTACCATTCCGTCACGAACCATCGTTACACATGCCGGCTGGAGGTTTCTTGCTCCTTCAACTTCGACAACACATATACGGCATCCACCTGTTGCCTCCAATCTGGGATGATAACAAAGTGTTGGTATTTCAATACCTACTTCTTTTGCAGCTTCGAGAACCGTGATGTTGTCAGGTACATCGTAGTTACGGCCGTTAACTGTAATCTGAACCGTAGCCAATTAAATCCCCTCCTCAAGTTAGTCTTATATATCATTGTAAGCCGTTGGAAACGGCTATTTCGAGCACCATGTAGATTATAAAGGATATGATAATGCGCTGTCAAGTTTTTTTATGTAAAATATATTTTTTTTTGTGTGCAGATCTCGGAAACTTTTTTTGAAAAGGTTGAGCTGTGACCGGCTCCTGTAAATAAAACTGCCATATCTTCGCTGCCCTTGTGAAATAAAGCGTTAGCAAGATTTTCAGGCTGGCCTTCAAAAAGGAAATCTACCTTATACTCTTTCAGGGTTTTCTTAAAATCCTCGAATACCTCAGGTTCTTCCTTTTCGTAGGCGGAATAGACAGGCATGATTATAAGCGTGTTTATGAGCGGTGAAGAAAGTTTCTGTGCAAATCTCTTCATATCCCTTTTCAACCGTGTATAACGGTGTGCTTCAAAGACGAGGACAAGTTGCCGATTGCCGTATTTTTCAGCGGCGCTTTTCAGACTGAATTCTATCTCCGAAGGGGTATGGGCATAATCGTCTATGATGATCAATCGCTTACTGTTAAAACGGATACTCATTCGCCTGTCCACGTTGTGGAAATCCGATAATGCAGCGATCGAATAGGCCGGATTGATTCCGAGCATCTCACAGGCATGCGTAGCACAGATCATGTTTATCTTTGTGTACCTGTCACCCGAACGGCCGTGTTTTTCAAGCAGGGACGCAAAATCGTCTTCGGAAAAGCGAACGGCGTTCGGCGGGACCGGTTCGATATCCGATGGAATGAGAGATCTCTCCGCGTTTTGTATAAACTGCATCATGTACTCTTTGTACCGTTCAAGGTCCTGCTTGTAATGTTCTAAATGATCACCGCGAAGGTTGGTCAGAACGGCATTCTGTACCTTCAGGTCTCTGAAATAGCCGTCACTCTCATCGATTTCGGCGATGATGGGGCCCGTTCCCTTCCGGTAATTCCCAAACGATAGATCCTCGTGTATTCCACCGAGTATGATGGTGGGATCCAGCGCGGCCTTTATGGCGACATGCGCGATCATTGCGGTCGTTGATGTCTTGCCGTCCGTCCCGGTGACGCCTGTCAGTTTTCTGTTGCTTTCTTTGATCAGTGCTTTCAGGAAGAAGAGTCTCGGCAGTATCTCGATGCCTTGTTTTCGGGCTTCACATATCTCGGGATTATCGGGAGAAACAGCCGTTGTAAAGACGACGTATTTCGTTTCCGGCGCGATGTTCTTTTCATCGTGTCCGATATGTACCTCTACGCCATTTTTGATTAGAAGATCGGTCCTCGGAGTGGCGGCATCACAACTGCCGGTTACGCTGTATCCCATGTCCATGGCAAAAAGAGCAACCGAACTCATTCCTATCCCGCTTATTCCAACAAAATGTACCTTTTTCAAACCTTGCACCACCCGGTATCGTTCTGTTTCCATTCTATCATATAAGCTTTTGTAAAGCAATGCTGGTGAATTTTCCAGCCCCGTTTTCATGATATAATCTATGATGAAAGTGGAGGGGGGAAGTTGAAAAGATTATTTGTTTTTATCCTTATTTTATCAGTTGCTGCCACTGCCGGTTTTTTCCTGCTTCGTCCGAAGATACTCAACTTTCCTTCCGCAAGGGGAGATTATTTTCAGGTCTCTATACCCCCGTTTGTAAAGATCGTTGATGTGGAAGGCGCCGAACTCTTTCTTGAGGATGAGCTGACGACTTTTATACTTACGGAGAACGTTTTTAAGCTGACTTATTTCAGACCGGGGCTTTTCATGTCGAAGGGAACGGTAGAATTTTCCGTCGTGGAAACGGCCGTCGATGGGGATTCCGATGGTTATCCGGATGACTCCGAATTGTACGGTGAAGACTGCAGACGCTTCAGGGAATGGATGGTCTGGATTGCAAAGGCACAGAAGATCCGGTATGCGGACAACTGGAAGCAGATTGACTGTTCGGGTCTCATCCGTTTCTGTGCGGTAGAGGCGTTGAAACGGCATGACAGCCAATGGAACGAGGCGTTTGGATCACAGGCGCCGAATCTCGAGGATGTGAAGGCCTTCAACTATCCGGAGGTTCCCGTGCTCGGCTCTCAGATCTTTCAGGTCTCCGATGGGTTTTACGGTTTTGCGGATGCCAGAAACCTGCTGTTGTATTCCTGCCGGCGAATTGGGGATGATTACACGGAGGGGAAGATGGGAGATCTGCTTTTTTTCTATCATCCGCAGGATAACGTGTTTCCCTATCATGTCGTGATGCTGACGGATGACGGCTTTGTCTATCATACGGGACCGAGTGATGAGGATGAGGGGGAGTTACGACTCTGGAAGGAAGCCGTGTATTTTGATGCGGCTCCTCTGATCTGGCTTCCCGTGAAAGAGAATCCGAGTTTTCTCGGTGTTTACAGATTCAGGTTTCTTAACGATTAACTATTTTAATTGAGGAAGGGGTACGATTATGAGTAAAACCAGATTGTTATTCTTGCTTTCGATTTTTTTTCTGATAGCCGTTCAGGGCTTTTCCCTGACGATTTATGTGGACGATCTTAATATCATCGGTCCATCGGATGAATTGGGCTTTTCTATCTCGAATTATTCTTCCGATGAAGACACAGCCAATACGACCGAGCAGATCACCGTTTCCGTCTATGAGATGGAAGACGCCTTTTCTTTTGTGTCCGATGGCATGCCCATCGCAAAAGCCAATCAGGTCGTAAAGACGGATCCTGTCTTCTCTTACCGGATAGAAGCGAAGAGGGGCTGGAAGCGTGAGAGCATCCCCGCGAGTTTCTTTCCGGCCATCGGCAGTTACCTCGTCGTTTTCTGGCTGGCCGGAGACGATGAATACTGCTGTGTTGAAAGAACCAACACGACGGGAATCGCGGTAGACTTCGGCGATTATGTACAGCTTGAGATCTGGGATTCCATGAGCGGGAAGACAGCCGGATTCGGGGATATCTTCACCGGCAAGGAGAATGTCTATCTCGGAAGTCTGAACAACCCGGATTCAAGGCGAATAGAAAAAAAGGATATCATCGATGAACTCATCATCGTGAATGCACCTACCGGTCGGGCTATCGTGACGGTGGATGCGGGAAATTATATAGAAAGTTATAATACGGAGATGGTCTTTCTCTCCGAACGGCCGATTTACCGACCGGGCGATGTGATCAACGTCAAGGGATATCTGTACGACCGCAAGACTTCCGAATTCTGTGAGTCGGGCACGGTAACGGTTACGCTGACGGATCCGATGGGAACAAAGCTGATGACGACGGCTATCGAAACGGATGAACGGGGGGGCTTTGAGTTCTCCTACGCCACCTCGGAGGATGCCGTCAGGGGTCATTATGATATGACGATTGAATCGGCCGACAGGACATTCTACAGATACATAGAGGTGTCGGATTATCAGAAGCCGACCTTTACGGTGGATGTATCCAACATCAAACCGGTTTATGGTATCGATGAAACACCGGTTTTTGATGTCAGCGCGACTTATTATTACGGTCAGCCGATCGATCGCGGGACCGTTCATACGACGGTCAACATGTTGCCCGATTACAGCAGCACGTATGAGACAAAGACAATCGATATCCGCTCGAAGGAGATGTTAGACGGGCAGGCTACGGATACCGTCAGGATCGATGCCCAGCGTGTGGAAAATTACTCGGTGGAATTCAACGTCGTTGACAAGACCGGAAGGGAAGTCAGTGAGCAGGTCTATTTCAAATATATTCCTTCGGATATCATGATGAAGACTGAAGAGTGGCGTTACTGGCATAATCTCAACAGCGGCAGTGTGAGAGGCGAATTCTCCATCGAGGGTCTCTTCGACGATACGGAGATATCCGGAAGGGAGATCGAATACGAGGTCATCAGGAAGAAGAATTCCGTTTACAGTAATGTGGTGAAGACCGATACCGATGGGCATTTCTTCTTCGATTTTGACCCGATCATCCCGGGGTATTACACCCTCAGGATCGTAGATTCCAGATTTCCGCAGAACCAAATCGAAAAGATGTTCTTCGTCTATTCTTCCGATTACAGCTACTCCACGTCGGAAAAACTCGAGGTCATCAGGAACAAGGAGACTTACAGGGCCGGTGAACTGGTCGAATTGGATCTCTTGTCTGTTTTCAAAGAACTGAATGCATTTGTGATCGTTGATTTCGGGAATACACTCATCACAAAGAGAATGAAGATAACGGATAATTCCGCTCAGATGTCCTTCGTGATCCCTCAGGATGTCAGTCGCGAAACGGTCCGGGTACAGCTCTTCTCATGGTATGGCGGAGAGGAAATCTCGATGGATTATGAGCTTCCGGTCACCGTTGACCGCTTTGACATGAACTGTGAGCTGTCGGTCCCTGAAAAGGTCAGACCCGGAGAGGCTGTCAGCATAGGCGTTAAACTCAGCGATACCGATGAAAAACCGTTAAGCGGTGTGGTAACCCTGAACGTCATCGATCAAGCGTTGATCGATCTGTATGGGGACGACGAATGGGAAGAGGTTCTCGGAAATCTCTCAAGACCGCCATACAATTATTATGTGGATTATTTCAATCAATATTACAATTTTGCAAGGCTTCTGAGTACGTCCGCACTGGAATATGAGGATGCGGAAACCCTTGCACAGACAAAACGTGCGGCTTCAAAAACCGGTGTGAAGGTCAGAAGTGATTTTTCCGATTCGGCCCTCTGGATACCCGGTGTCATGATAGACGGAGAGTCTTCCTTTGACATGCAGTTGCCGGAGAATCTGACCACCTGGCGAACGAGGGCGATAGCCGTCGGCGAACACGGCAGGCGAACCTATTCGGCCGATCAGTTTATCGCCACCCTGCCGGTTACCGTGAATTCCGTTTTCCCAAAATTCCTGATCACCGGAGACACGATCGCACTTGGCATGAACGTCGGCAATTATTCCGGAGAGGCCCTTTCGTTTGAAGTCGTCTTCGAGTCCGAGGGGGTCAGGGAGACGCGGTTCGTAGATCTTGCGGATCAGAGTAGTGGGATTTACTGGTTTGATTATACCGTGCCGTCGGTAAATGAAGGGGAAAAGATCAAATTCAAACTCAGTGCTTATGCGATGAAGGATGATGCCGTTATCGAAGACTTCAGTGATTCCATGGAGGAGGAACTGATCGTCAACGGAAGGGCGTTTGAGATCAATACCGGGGCCGCCGGGATCATAACGAGAGAGAATGTCAACTATTCCTGTCAGATGGAATCGAACAGCACGGTGACAGTCACGATCAGTGCCGATCTTGAGGGTGAATTGATCGATACGCTTGCCTATCTCATCAGATATCCGTATGGCTGTACCGAACAGACGATAAGTAGTTTCCTTCCGTCCCTTGCCTTCATGGAACTCAGAAAAGACGTTGTCCTGAATGCGGAGGAGGAGGCTGTCTTTGCAGAAATTCCAGACATCACTCAGGCGGCACTCAAGAAGCTCTATTCCTATCAGAATTATCAGGGGGCCTGGGGTTGGTGGAAAGGTGGACAGACAGACCAGTTCATGACGGCCTATGTCATGTACACCTATTTTAAGCTGCAACAGCTTGGGTATGAGGTTAACCAGTCATCTTATGAAAGGGGTAGTGAAGCCCTGAAAAATCTGATGGAGAACAGCGAGGAGCGGCTGCCGTTTGCCGAGTATGTCACGGCGTTGCTCTATCCGTCATACAGCATGCTGCTGACGGACAGAAATTCTTCGACCTCGAGACTCTTCATGGCCTTGCTGATGATAGAAAGGGGTCAGAGGGAAGTGGCCTCGAACCTCCTCGATGAGATCGTGGCGGAAGGTTCATCCTTCAACGGTCAGTTCAAGGTCAATTTTGACAACACGACTTATTTTATCAACGATCTGCAGATGAATGCCCTTCTGTTTGATCTGATGAATAAGGTTGATTACACTGGCGTCGAGATGGTGTGGCTCTTCAATTATCTGTATAACAACAAGACGGGGGAATACTGGACTTCCACAAAGGATTCCGCTTTTGTCGTCATGGCCCTTTCCGGTTATATCAGTGCGGCCGGTGAACTGGAGTACAGAGTGGAGAACAATCTGCTTTCTTCTCAGATTTCTGACGAAAATCAGGAAGTGCTTGAGACAACCGGTAAACTGCGAACGGGAGAAACCACGCAACTGACCTTTACGCTTGCCGCTTCTGAACTCCTTCATCTCACGATCAACGGCGAATCCGGACTCATGTGGAAGGTCCGTACGAGTGAATTCCGTGATCCTGAAACGGTGAACACATCCGGAGATCTTCTGAGCAGAGACCTCGTCGTCAAGAATCAGCTGAAGATGCTGGGAAAGGATGGCCTGCTCTCATACGAAACGGTTTATGTCCCGCTTGATAACGGGATCATTCCGGATAGGCTGTTTCCGCAGGGGACTGAAGTGGAATCTGATGCGGGTTTTGAAAGGATAACGGGCTTCAGGCTTGAGTCCATTGCTGATAACAGCTATTACAGAAGACTGATCGTCAACGGGATGGATACCGGTGTCATGATCGGCAGCACTACAAATCTCATCGGCATGACGGCGACCTCACTGACGTTTGATGTGAACCCGTATACCTATGATGAAGGGGCCTGGACACTCGTGTTCAGAAAGAATGACAGGGTGCTGAGCGTCGGTGATGAAATCCGGTCCATCATCCGGATCAACCTGCCTTCGAGCTGGCGATGGGCGGCACTCGAAGAAAATCTACCGGCCTGTTTTGTCCAGGACGAAGATTACGGGGATGACTATTATGCCGGTAAGTATTATTCCACAAGAAGCTATCTTTCGAGTTATTACACGGATAATGTGGAGAACCGGTATGACAAGACAACCTCGTTCATGAGTTATCTGTCCGAGGGGTCCTCGGTTTATATCAACAATTACAAGATCATCGCGGCCGGGGAGTTTGTCGTTCCGCCAATCAAGCTCTTTGAGATGTATAATCCGGTAAACGACATCGTGGCGCC